>OLSB01003167.1_pt1 | contig 12311 bp, 10 predicted proteins | sample 1672071 | NCBI WGS metagenome assembly OLSB01 (sample SAMEA3136642, study PRJEB25190) | human gut metagenome | biome: human gut; feature: human-associated habitat; material: faeces | place: Austria | collected 2013
GATTTCCTCCTGACCGGCCTGGTATTGCGCAGCACCCACTCCACAGATGCCTTGCGTTGGTATCGGTGATTGGGTATAATGGGGGCAGAATCAGCACATAGGAGGATTTTCACAATGCTCATCAAAGAATACGAAGGCCACAAGCCCAACCTGCACCCCACCGTCCGGGTGGCAGAGAACGCCGTCATCGTGGGCAAGGCCACCTTGGAAGCGGACGTGAACGTGTGGTACAGCGCGGTCATCCGTGCCGACGGGGACGAGATCTTCATCGGCGCCCGCAGCAACATCCAGGACTCCCGATTCCTCGCCGCCTGCGCTGTCGGCATGGCGCTTCTGGGATTCGTCGACGGCTTTCTCCGCGGTTATCCCGACGGCCTGCCCATCCCCTTCACCTGGAGCTCGCGACTGGCCTACGCCTTGTGCTCCATGCTGATATGCGCCCTGCTCATGCTTCTCGTCGTGCGCCGCCGCGAGCGCGTCATGACCGTGGACGCGTTTATCACCATGGCGCTTTTGGCCTCCCTCAGCCTCGTCCTGTTCGGCGCCTTCCCCTACCACTGGGAGATCGGGGCCGTGGCCGTCAACACGCTGAACATCGTCATCTGCGCCTACTGCTGGTACGTCATCATCGCCTTCACCAGCTTCGGAACTCGCGACCCCTATATTTACGCCATGGGCGGCTGGGTGATCTGCTTCGGCTCGCGCTCCCTCGCCCGTATGCTGCTGTACTTCACTTACCCGTTGGCCGGCAACGATCTGCTCATCAACTCGCTTCTCGGGGCTCTTGTCCTCATTTCCACCCAAGTGGTTCTCGTGCAGTTCATGCACGCCGAGCGCGGAGAATCGTCTGCGGAAGCCGATCGCCTGGAGGCCGAGAACGAGCGAGTCATGCGCCAGGCCGAAGCCGATGCGGCCGAGTCGGCGGCGGCGCTGGCCGAAGCTGAGCAAACGCTGCAGAGCGTCGTATTCAACGCCGCGAGACGCGAGGCCACCGCCCAGCAAACAGCCTCCGAGGCTTTGAAGGCCGCCGAGGCGCGCCAGTGCATCCGCTGCAACGAGGAGTGCGCCGCTATCCGGGAGCAGCTTTTCCAGATCGACCCCGCCTCAGCCTCCCCCGGTTCCACGCCCTCGCCTTCCCCCTCGGCGACAATGCCGTCGCCTCTCGGCTCTTCGCCCTCCTCTGCCCTGGAGTCTTCCCTCGCCCCTTCCCCGTCCACCATGGGCGAGCTGTCCGATTCCATGCGTCGCAACGTGGAGCGCATGGGCGAGCATTTCCTGCTCACGAGCCGCGAAATGGACGTGCTCACCCTCTACGCCTTGGGTCACACGCAGAAAAAGGTGGCCGAGGAGCTGTTCATCACCCCCGCCACCGCCCACAGCCACATCAAGCGCATCTACAGCAAGTGCGGCATGCACTCGCGCCAGGAAATCCTCGAGTACCTCAATTCTTACGGAAGCTAGGACGCCCTCATGGAAGAGAAGCAACGTTACCTGCGCTGGCTCGGCATTCTCTGCGTCATCATGGCCGCCTTCTGCCTCGGCGTCTTCGCCATCGGCTACAAAGACCCCAGCGTAGGCCGCGTGGCGACCCTCGCCGGTCTCATCGTCGCCAGCGCCGGCTTCTTCTGGCTCGCTCACCGCAAGCGTAAGTAGAGCCACTTTCTTTGGAAAATGACGAGAAGCGCACCAACCAAATTCCTAAAGCGGTCGGCTTGGATAAATCTGAGAAAACGAGGGTGCGCTATGGCTACGAACTCAATTTGGCTTCGTAGCTCTCCTTCAGGGCTTTGAATGCGGGCATCGAGCGTTCGATGGTGTCGCGGGCGATGCAGTAGGACAGGCGCACCCAGCCGCCGACGCCGAAGCTGTCCGAGGGAACGATGAGCAGCTCGTATTCCTTGGCACAATCGGAAAACGCCTGGGCGTCCTCTTCCAGGGCGCGCACCCACAGGTAGAAGGCGCCGTCCGGCTCCACGTACTCGTAGCCCAGCGCGGAAAGCCCCTCAGTCAGCAGACGGCGGTTCTCCGCGTAGGCGGCCACGTCCGACGGCTCCCCCACGCAGCGAGCCGCCACGCGCTGCAGCAGCACCGGCGCGCACACGTAGCCGAGCGCCCGTCCCGCGCCCGCCACGGCCACCGCCACCGCATGGCCGTCGTCAGCGGCATCGGACACGTACACCCACCCGATGCGCTCGCCGGGAAGCGAGAGCGCCTTGGAATAGGAGTAGCACACAATGGTCCGCGCGTAGATCGACGGCACCCAGGGCACCTCGATGCCGTAGGTGATCTCGCGATAGGGCTCGTCGCTGATGAGGTACAGCGGACGTCCCAGCGCTTCCTCGCGCTCGCGCAGCATGGCCGCCAGGGCCTCAAGGCTCTCGCGGGTGTACACGGCGCCCACCGGGTTATTCGGCGTGTTGATAATCACGGCACTCGTCTTCGGCCCGATGGCCGCGCGCAGCGCCTCGATGTCGGGCTGGAAGCTCGGAACCGCCGCCGGCACCTCCACGATGGTGCAGCCGGCCGCCTCGATCCACGTGCGGTACTCGGGGAAGTACGGTGACACCACGACCACCTCATCACCCGGATGGGTCACAGCGGCAATGGATGAAGCCAAAGCCGCCGCCGCACCGGCCGTCAGGTACAAGTGACCCGACGTCGCCGTCGTGTCGTAGCGCTCAGACAGATACGCCGCAATGGCCTCCTTCACCTCGGGCAGCCCCGCCGCCGGCGAATAGGCGTGAAGGGCCACCGGATCCATATCCAGAAGCTCCAGCATGGTTTCGCGCACCAGCTCGGGCGCCGGCACCGAGGGATTGCCGATCGAGAAATCGAACACGTTCTCGGCACCGATCTCGGCCTTGCGCGCCATCCCGTAGGCAAACAGCTCGCGGATGGCACTCGGCTCATCGCCCAATCCGTACATCTTCTCGTTGATCATGGCAATCCCTTTCGCACGCTCTCGCCAGCCGCAGCGCGCGGGCTGGCCTCAAGGCGGCCCTCAACGCCACCGCCCTCTCAGTTCCCTCTCAGGATACTACAAGGGGCGTCGCATCCAGGCTTGCTTCCGCCGAGCCGACCACGGCGGCCCCCAGCTGGACGATCTTCTCCTGCAAGTCGGGATGAGCGCGGAAGGCGAAGGCGCGCCCCTCCTGCTCCCGCACCAGATACCCCTCGCGTTCGAGCCCCAGGAAATCGGCCCGGGCCGTGCCGTAGGCGATGCGGAATGCACGCTGATGCGGCGCGATGCGCAAAAGAGCTCCCGGCTCGCGGCACAGCGCCACCAAAATAGACTTCTGCCGCGCGTTGATATGGGATTCGAAGATGCGCTCGATCTGCTCGTTCAGCTGCTCGAGATAGGTGATGGATGCCGCCAAGCCCTCCAGCTCGCGCAGGTACAGGCACACGTTCAGCTCGAAATAGGGCGTGAAGTCGAAGCCGAAGCCATAGTCGGTCGACCACGATTCGAACACTGCCTCGTAGCGGGCCGCATCCACCGGTGCCTCCGCCAAGGTCGCATCGAAGCCCTCCGGTATCCAGCTGAGCACGGGAAAGCCCCACTTCAGGGCCAGAATGTTTCGCAGAAGCAGCCCCACGAGCACGTTCAGGCGCGGCAGCACGTTGAAATAACGGAAGAACCAGCTAATATTAAGCAGCCGCAACACGGGGCCGAAACGCATATCGTCCCCCGCCGCGCAGGCCCGCTGGCACACCAGATCCATCAGCACCTGGGATTCCGGAGGCGCCAAGCGCGGATCCAGCGGCGCGAGCACCCGCTCGGGCAGCTCGGACAAATCGACCCCTTCGGAAAGCTCGTAGTACAGCGTCTCGATGAGCCCGTGGGTCACCGCGCGCCGCGCCAAGCTGTCGCAATCGCTCGACAGGCGGAAGTAGTTGGCCACCAGCTGATCGAGGGACGTCAGTGGCGGCGCGCCCGCGAACAGCTCGTGCACCCGCTCCTCGTCCATCGCGATGCCCTCGTCCGCCAGGCCGCGCATCAGCGTGCGCTCGATAAAGCGCGTCACGAAAGGAGAGCCTTGCATATCCCTAAGCGATCGCGCCAGCGAGGAGTCCTCCTTCGAGCGCACCTCCAGCATCTCGGTGTTGAAGGACAGCGAGCTCGTGGTCACCATCCACATGTCGGCCGTGCGCTCCGGATCCTCGGGGACGAACACGGCGGCCTGCTTGCGCACAGCGAGCAGGATGCGCCAGATATCCTCCTTCGAGTAGCCCTCGGGAAGATCGTATTCGTCCAAGTCGTCAAAGAGCAGGATGCCCACGTCCACCGCCGTGCGCAGCTCGTAGAATATGGGCAGGCTCATAAAGGCCACCAGTTCGTCCACAGAGAGCCGCTTTGTCGCCTTCGTCGACCGAGGCACCGCCTCCGTCTTTCCCCGCATCGCAGACTTCCCCGCCATCGCGCCGCCTTTCCTTGAGCTTGCCCTCTCGCTCCCATTCTATCAGCTTCGGAGTCTCCTATTATCAAAAGTTGATCTTAAAGATAGTTATAACTGAGAATGTTATTATTATTTTATACCAAAGTTATTATCAGGAATTTAGATATTGATAATTGAAGAACGGGACTTTATAGTGAAATCAGCGAATACGCAAACGACCAGAGGAGGCCCATTATGGGAGACTGGCCCGTCATCATCCGCTAATTCCAGGGCGCTAACCGCCCAAATCCCCTGCGGCTGCCCTCCGCAGGACTCTCTGAGGTGAGAACCCCGCTGCGAAAGCCCTTGAAACGCAGCGGGGTTTCTTGCGTCTGGAGAGCGCCCCCCGTCGCAAAAAAAAGGGCCTCACGCAAGAGGCCCTTCACTTAATGCAGTCAAATGGGCGGCAAAGCTTACTTCACGTCGTCCAGCTTCTTGCCGGAATGATCGTGGGTCATGCACATGGCGATGAACGCGACGACCGCGATGGCCACCATGTACCAGGCCGGCGCGATGGCGTTGCCCGTAAGGTCGATCAACCAGAACGAGATGAACGAGGCCGAGCCGCCGAAGATGGCGTTCGCCAGGTTAAACGAAAGGGCGAAGCCGGAGTAGCGCACGTCGGTCGGAAACGTCTCGGTGAGGTAGCTGGCCAGGGTGCCATCGTTGATGGTGAGCAGAAGGCACATGAACAGCTCGACGATCAGAATGACCCAGAAGTTCATCGTACCGAGCAGCATAAATGCCGGCACTGTGAACACGATGAAGCCCACACAGGCACCGATGAGCATCTTCTTGCGGCCCACCTTGTCGGAGATGCGGCCGGACAGGAAGATGAAGGCGATGTAGACGACGAGCACGATGGTGGTGATCGTCGACGCGTCGCTCGGCGGGTAGTTCAACGTCGTCTCCAAGTAGTTCGGAAGATACGTGAGCACCGCGTAGAAGCCCACGGCGTTCAGCACGCAGGCACCGAACGAGATGAGCAGCACCCTGAGATGCTTGGTGAACAGCGTGCGAATGGGATGCTCCACCTTCTCGCCCATTTCCTTCATGCGCTCCTGCATCTGGGCGTACACCGGGGAATCCTCCAGATGGGTACGGATGTAGTGGGTGATGTAGCCCAAGGGAAGCGCCAGCCAGAACGGGATGCGCCAGCCCCAATCGACGACGAAGGCCGAATCGGCGCCCCAAACCGTAAACATAAACGTGGCCAGAAGCGAGCCCACGAGCAGGCCTGTTGCCGTGGAGGCCGGCACCATCGAGCAGTAGAACCCGCGATGGTTATGCGGCGCGTACTCCGCGATAAAGGTGGCAGCGCCAGCATACTCGCCCGCCGCCGAGAACGACTGCACCATGCGCAGCAGCAGAAGCAGAAGCGGAGCCCCAACGCCGATGACAGCATAGCCGGGCAAGCAGCCGATCAGGAAGGTCGCGCCGCTCATCAGCAAGATGGACACCGAAAGCGCCCATTTGCGACCCTTCTTGTCGCCCATGTTGCCCCAGAAAATCGCGCCGATGGGACGCACGAGGAACGAGAGCGCGAACACGCCGAAGGTGCTCATCACGGCCACGGCACGATCTTCCGCAGGGAAGAACACCATGGCGATAACGGTCGCCAAATAGGAGTAGCTCGCGTAGTCGAACCATTCGATGAAGTTACCGAGGAAGGAAGACCCCGTCACCTTGCGCAGAACGGCATGCTTCTCTGCTTCGGTCGCTTCAGCGTACGTCGTTGCCGGCTGTACCGCTTCGTTGGTGCTAGATGCCATAGCAATCACCCAACCCCAAGCCCTCTGTTGTGAAAGTTCCGGTCATGGCTTCTCCTTTCAATAAGGCCCTGACTTAAGTGTTTACCTTACCATAGGAATCATTTTATGCAGACGGGAATGACGAAATAGTTAGTCGCACAATTCCCCTTTTTCAGTCGTGACCTGGAATCATGGCCAATAGAGCAGGGAGCTTGATTCAACTTCCAGCGACAAGCGCGCAAAAAAGGAGCCCGCCGAAGCGGGCTCCTTTCGCAAACGCATCGCGTGAGCTGCGAGTGGGATTTACTTCCACATCTCGGGGCGCACGAGGGTGGGATCCTCGACGCGGTTCGGGAAGTAGTCGAGGCACTCGCCCTCGCGGTAGACGTCGGCGGTGGAGCAGTGCAGGCCGCCGCCGAACGGGTAGGCGTCGCGCAGGTCGCAGGGGATGACGTTCATGCCCAGCTTGTCCATCTGCTCCTGCTGATGCACCTCGGAGGCCTCCACGATGACGGTCTTCGGGTCGAGGACCAGGCAGTTCATGGACAGCCACACGGAGGAGTAGCACAGCGCCGGCGGCTCGGTGTGCGCGGGCTGGGCGGCCTCGACGATCTGCCAGTCGTTGGCCTCGAAGATGGCGCGCTGCGGCTCGGGCAGCGGGCGGTGCGGGTTGTTGATGATCAGGCCCGGGCGCAGCGGCACGAAGGTCGCGTCGATGTGGATCGGGTAGGGGTCGCCGGGGAAGTTCACGGCGTGCACGCGGTACTCGGGGTAGTAGCGCTGGAACCAGTCCATGGCGGCGCGGTTGGTGGTCAGGCCGTGCTGGATGAACAGGTCCTTGCCCATGCGCATCACGTCGGCGGCGTCCCACATCGGCTCGACCTCGGTGGTCACGAAGTCCTTGTTGGCGGTGCGCACCAGGCGCTCCTCAAGGGTGATCTTCTCGTCGTAGTAGTTGTGCTTGTAGGAGCGGTCGGTCAGGCGGGGACGGGGGGCCTGGGTCCACTTGAAGTCGGGATCCTGCTCGAAGTACTCCTCCATGAGGGGCCAGTAGGCCAGGTACTCAAAGTAGCGGCAGCGGAAGGAGTTGGCGGCGGCCATGATCTCGTTGCCGATGGTCAGCAGGATGTCGCGCGGAGGCATGCAGGTCATCATGGAGTCGTTGCGGAAGTCCGGCGTGCCGATGGCCTGGTTCCACTGCAGCGGGGTCGGGCGGTCGACGACGACGCCGCGGTCCTCGAGGATCTTCACGAGGTTCTCGAGGCACTCGTTGCCGCGCTCGACGGTCTCCAGCGGACGGAGGCCCCACATGCCGCGCATCTCGGAATCGACGGGCACCTTCTCAGAGGTGGCGGGCTCCTCCGGCGGGATGACGGAGTTGTCGCAGCGGCCGACGATGACGCGCTTCAGCGGATCCCAGTCGTTCCAAGAGCTGACGATCTTTGCCATAACATGTGCTCCTATCTCATAGGCACTCTTCCGTCTCTTTTGAGACTAGCTGCACTATATCATTTTTTGCACGTGCACAAAACCCTTTTACCGAAGAAAGTTTTCAATTTCCCAAAAAATCATTGTCATCTCGTCAATCACTGGGTTAAGGCCTTTTTGTGCAAGTGCTTCGGTCATTAAGAAATAGGGATGCTGCTCTAGCCGAGCGGAGTTGCTGCCGTAGCTGAGCGCGAGACGCTGTTCTTGCCGAGCGGAAGATGCCGCGCTAGCCGAGCGCGACGGCGGAATCCAGCAGCATGCGCGCGATCTCGCGCACGTCGTACCCTTCGGAAATGGCCTTGACCGCTCCCCCGTCCACCAGGGCGACCACCAATGACGGCGTCAAGCTGACACCGGCGCGAACGAGAATGCGGTTCACGGCCGCATCGAGAGCCTCGCGTCCCTTGCGGTAGGCCTCGGTAACCACCGGCGCTTCGGCTGAGGCGATGAGCTGAGCATAATGGGCGGGCATGGATACCGTGTCGTCTGGAAGGCACGCCTCCAGCAGAAGGTCGACCACGCGCTCGCGACATTCCTCGGGGCTGAAGGCATCGGCGGCCTGAGCCACCTTCTCGGCACGGGCGATCCACAGTTCAATGTTGTAGCAGCGCGCTTCGTAGAGAAGCTCGGTGACGGAGTCGAAATGGTAGCCCACCGAGGACGAGGCCGCACCGGCCCATTCTGCCACCTTGCGATAGGTGACGGCCTCCGGGCCGCGCTCGCGAAGCAGAGCGGCCGCAGCCAGCACCAGCGAGGTTCGCGTAATCTGAGCTTTCAGGGATTTGGGCTTGGACAACGGCTTAGTCATGGGAGACTCGCTTCCTTATTGATTACTTGGCGTGACTCTACCAGAAAATGCCCAACAATGAAACCCCAGATGAGAGTTATTTTCTGGAAATATTTGGAGTGCCGTCAAAGTTTCGCTTCATTGTGCAAGTGCACAAGCAAGCGGCAGCCAGGCGACCCTCCCCGATCGCCCGGCTGCCGCAGAAATTGTCGCTTCCCGACTACTGGATCTCGGTCAGCTTCTTCTTGGAGTTGTCGTGGGTCATGCACATGGCGATGAACGCGACTACAGAGATGGCCACCATGTACCAGGCCGGCGCAATGGCGTTGCCCGTCGCCTCGATGAGGGCGATGGAGATAAACGACGCCGAGCCGCCGAAGATGGCGTTGGCGAAGTTAAAGGACAGCGCGAACCCGGAGTAGCGCACCTCGGTCGGGAACGTCTCGGACAGATAGCTCGACAACGTGCCGTCGTTGATGGTGAGCAGAAGGCACATGACGAGCTCCACGATCAGGATGATCGCGAAGTTCTGCGAGTTCAGCAGGTAGAACGCCGGCACCGTGAACACGATGAAGCCCACGCAGGCGATGATGAGCATCTTCTTGCGGCCCACCTTGTCGGAGATGCGGCCCGAAAGGAAGATGAAGGCGATGTAGGCCACCAGGCAGATTGTCGTGATGAGCGACGAGGAGCCGGCGTCGTAGCCCACGGTGTCCTGCAGGTAGTTGGGCAGGTAGGTGAGCACGGCGTAGAAGCCCACAGCGTTCAGCATGCAGGCGCCGAAAGACACGAGCAGGGGCCGCAGGTGCTTGGTGAGCAAAAGCTTGATGGGTTTGTCGTCGGACTCGCCCTTCGCCTCCAGTTTCTCCTGCATCTCCTGGTACACCGGCGAGTCGGACACGCGGGTACGAATGTAGTGCGTGATGAGCCCGAGAGGACCCGCCAGAAGGAACGGAATGCGCCAGCCCCACTCGGTCACGAAGGACGAGTCGTGGCCCCACGTCATGAACATGAACGTGGCGAGCGCCGAGCCGATGAGCAGGCCCGTGGCCGTCGAGGCAGGCACGAGCGAGCAGTACAGGCCGCGGTGGTTGGACGGGGCGTACTCGGCCAGGAAGGTGGCCGCGCCGGCGTACTCGCCGGAAGCCGAGAACGACTGCACCATGCGCAGGCACAGAAGCAGGATCGGCGCCAGAATGCCCACGGCTTCGAAGGTGGGCAAAAGCCCGATCACGAAGGTGGCCGCCGACATCATGAGGATGGAGGTGGCCAACGCCCACTTGCGGCCCTTCTTGTCGCCCATGTGCCCCCAGAAGAAGGCGCCCACGGGACGCATGAGGAAGGACAGCGCGAACACGCCGAAGGTCTCCAGCAGCGCCACGGTCGGGTCGCCCGGAGGCATGAGCACGAGCGCGATGACCGTCGCAAAGTAGGAATAAGACGCGTAGTCGAACCACTCGATGAAGTTCCCGAGGAAGGAGGAGACTGCCACGCGCCTCAGTGTCGCGTGCTCCTCGCTGTCCCGCTGAACCGCAGCCGCTGTTTCGCTAGACGCCATGGAAATCACCCAGATCCTTTCCGAACCCCTTTTTACTTTGTGTTTTCCTCATCGGGAAACACCCCCTTTAGAAACGAGGGAGGCCCGGCATCCGTGACTCACAGATACGCGAACCTCCCTTTCTTCGTGCAAGCCGGCACGTCCCGGGGTCGGGAGGTTGTACCTCGTGCCAGCCAGCACACGTACCGCACGGTTCGGGCCGTGCGCGCCCTTAATGCGCCGAGGCCGCACGAACGCTTCGCACGGCCTCGGTTACATCCTAGTAGTCGCCCATGTAGTCAACTTGGGCCTTGCTGGCACGCAGCACGAACGCCTTCTCGGCCTTCTTGCCGCCGGCAGCCAGCTTGCCGAGCACCACGCGCTTCAGACGCGGATACGGATTCATGCCGTACCAAGCGAACGCAGTGCCGCCGGTGTAGCACTCCACGATGCTGTGCACGGGAAGCGAGGCATCGCGCTCGGCATCGAGCTTGATGTACTCGGCGATCTCGTCGGCGCACACGTCGCGGATCACCTCCACGCTGATCTCGAGGTCGCGGGCCAGCTGCTTGAGCTGATACTCCACCTCGGCGTCATCGGCATGGGGGAAATAGGTCACGTCGTAGGTGACGGCGGAGAGCCCGGACGCCTTGGCGAAGGCGATGAACTTCTCCAGCGACACCATCTGCACATGCTCCTCGGTGCGCTCGGCGATGTCGAGCTCTGCGGGGAAGCCGGTCACGCCGTTCTGAGCGAACACAGCCTCCAGCTGCTCCTCGGTCATCGCGGGCTCGAACTCCACCGACGAGGCGATGTGCGTCAGGTTCTTAGTCATCTTCATAAGAAGCCTCTTCCTATACGGCAGTCATTTCTGACGCGCTGCTTACAGACCCTCGATGTCCTCTTGCTCGGCAATGCGGGCGGTGAGGTTCTCGGCGATCTCCTGCTGCTGCTTCGCTTTGCGCTCGGCAACCATGCCCTTGACGGACGGGATGGCGCCACCGGCGATGATCATGAGACCACCGATGATGGTGTTCACGGTCAGCGCCTCGCCGAAGACGACCAGACCCACGAAGATGGCCACGGGCACCTCCCAGTAGGCGATGGTGCCGTAGTCAGCAGCCGGCAGGTTGCGGCCGGCCACCAAGAGGAAGCCTAGAGCGATAGGACCGCAGATGATCCACAGAAGCACAGCACCGATCCAGTTGAAGGTGGTGAAGTGCACGGACAGCGCCCAGTTCTCCATGCCGGGCTGAGAGCCCAGGGAGTTCAGGATGATGGTGATGAGGCCAGCGCCCAGCACGGCGAAGATGAAGTTCCACACGCCGCGAGCCGTGGTATCAGCATCCTTGCGATAGCCATTGAAGAACATCGACAGGCCGTAGAACAGGCCGGACAGCAGACCGAAGGCGTCGCCCACGCCCTTCTGCGGGAACTCGGGCGTCGAGGTCTCGAGGCTGAAGTCGAGGCCGAAGAACTGGCCGCCCACGCCGAAGCCGAGCAGGCCCTCGCCGAACAGCATGCCGATGAACACGACGAGCAGGCAGATCCACTGCAGGCCGCTCATGGGCTCCTTGCGGAAGATGCGGGCCGCCAACACGCAGATCACCGGGCCGGTGTAGATGAACAGTACGGCATTGGCAACGGTCGTGAGCAGCGTGGACGTCACGTAGCATGCCAAGGACATACCAATCATCAAACCGCCGAGAGCGATGGCGGGAGTGAGCTTGAGTTCCTTGAAGGTCTTCACCTTGTGAGTGGCGACCATCAGGATAACGAAGAACAGCACGCCCATGCCCATGCGGCCGCAGGCCATGAGAGCGCCGATGGAGTCACCGGCGTTCAGGCCCAGGGTGCCATCGAACATATCCGTTCGCGTGGCCCAGCGGCTGAACAGGGGCACGAGGCCCATGCCGGTTGCAGAGATGAGCATGGCAATGGTACCCCACCCGGTCTTCATCTGATAGCCCTCGGTGGCGTTGGTGTTTTCCTGTGCCATAATCCCTCCTTTTTCTTTCCTCTGAGGTGAGATAGGTTGAATGGAACGTCCCCTCGCCCTTAAGAGAGGCGCCCCGGACACGGAACTTGCCCTAGTTCCGTGAAATAAAGAAGGGGAACAGGCCGCGCCTTTGCGTTGAAACCTGTTCCCCTTTCTTTTCTAACTTGTGCCTCTCAGGCAGCTGCCCTTAGCTGCTGATCGGCGATTCTAACTCTCAGGCTGCTTTTCGAACCTGGGAGCCCACGATAAACGTCGTGCTTACTTCCACATCTCGGGGCGCACGAGGGTGGGATCCTCGACGCGGTTCGGGAAG
>OLSB01003169.1_pt1 | contig 12307 bp, 13 predicted proteins | sample 1672071 | NCBI WGS metagenome assembly OLSB01 (sample SAMEA3136642, study PRJEB25190) | human gut metagenome | biome: human gut; feature: human-associated habitat; material: faeces | place: Austria | collected 2013
CTTTCCCAAGTTTTAGTCGCACTTTTCAGTGCTCCCGTCTGGTGCTTTTCGTTTCTTCGTTGTTTAATTTACAAGGTACACGCCCCGCTTGCGGAACAGTTAGTATTATACTGCCCGCAAAAGCCTTTGTCAATCCTTTTTTTGAAGTTTTTTACTGTTTTTTCTTTTTGCACAAGATGACTTTTTCAGGCAGCTGTGCTATAATGGTCACACCTTATTATAAATATGCAAAGGCGGGATGATCTTGCGGATCCTTCAGGCGAATGCCACCTATGGAAAACTGAATCAGGCGCAGCTGTCCCTGCAGTCGGGGCTGAACGTGATCTGCGCCCCCAACGAGGGCGGCAAGTCCACCTGGTCCCGCTTTCTGCTGACCATGTTCTACGGGCTGAACACCCGCCAGCGGGGCGAGCTGGCAGACAAAAATCGCTTTCAGCCCTGGAATGGCAGCCCTATGCAGGGCAGGCTGCAGCTTGCCGTCGGCGAGGATGTGCTGACCCTGAGCCGCCGCACCCAGCGTGCCGACAGCCCCATGGGTGTGTTTTCCTGCACCTACGCCGGAACGGACACCCCCGCCCGTGGTCTGGACGCTCTGCGCTGCGGCGAAACGCTCCTGGGTGTGCCCCAGAGCGTGTACCAGCGCTGCGCCTTCATCTCCTCCGGCAGCATGGCCATCGACGCTGACGCCGATCTGGAGCGGCGCATCAATGCCCTCATTTCCACCGGTGAAGAAAAAATCTCCTTTTCCCAAGCGGAGACCCGCCTGAAGCGGCAGCTCCACCAGCGCAAGTATAACCGCTCCGGCGCCATCCCGCTGCTGGAGTCGGAAATAGCCTCCTTGTCCTCTGCGCAGGCCGAAGTGCAGGATCTGGCGGAGCGGGAGGCGTCCCTCCGTCAGCAGCTCCGCCAGGTGCAGGAGGCGCAGGTCACTCTCCGCGCGGCGCAGCAGCAGGAGGCGCAGCAGCGCATTGTGGAAAAGCAGCGGCTTTTGCAGTCCCTGCCGGACAGCGCCGCCCTGCAAAGCATCAACGAGCAGCTGGGCGCCGTGCGCTCCATGGGCGAGCAGGTGCAGCAGGCCAGGGACGCGGCCGCCGCGCAGGAGCAGGCCATACAGGCGCAGCTGCGGGAGTTGAGCCGCAACCCCCTGCACCCCATGACAAAACCAGAATTGGAGGCGCAGCTTCAAATCCAGCCTCCCGCCCCGCCCCAAGTGGCGCAGCTTCTCATCTCGCTGGCGCTGGGGCTTTGCGGCGGCGGATTTTTGTGGTATGAGATCGGCCGGCCGCAAATCCTGTGGCTGTGCGCCGCCTGCGCGGTGACAGCTCTGGCCGCCGGAAACTTTCTCCGGCTCCTGATACAGCGCATCCGCCGCCAACAGGTGCGCCATCGGGAGCTGCAGCGGCAGGAGGAGCTGCGGAAGCTGGCAGACAGCTACCTGCCCATGTTGGAAAAGCTGGAGGAGCAACACAACCTTCTGCAGCAGCGGCAGCAGGCCGTGGCCGACAGTGAGCAGCGCCTGCGCGCCACCCTTGCCGACCTGCTGACCGTGGTGCAGAAATGGGACGCCGGCGTGCACACCCCCACGGATGTGCGCCGCTTTGTGCAGCAGACGGCTCAGCGGCGCGAAGCTCTGGCTGAGGAGATCCGACAAGCGCAAGCTGACGCTTTGCACGCGCAGACGCCGGACGCAGACGGCTCCGCCGCCCGTCTGCAGCAGCAGATCGCTCAGGTACAGGGGCAGCTGGCGGCCTTGGGCGGCACGGAGGATGCCCCCCAGCGCATCGCCCGCAAGCAGGAGCAGCTGCACCGGCTGCAGGGGGAGTATGATTCCCTCGCTCTGGCTCTGGACGCCCTGCGCAGCGCCAACACCACCCTGCAAAACCGCTTTTCTCCGGAGCTGGGTCGTAGGGCAGCCGAAATTTTTGCCGACATGACCGGCAGCGCCTGGAGCCACATCCTGCTGGATCGGGAGTTCCGCCTGTCCGCCGAGGCCGGCAGCTCCCCCACCCGCCGCAGCGTGCAGCTTCTGTCCAGCGGCACTGCCGACCAGCTGTATCTTGCGGTGCGGTTGGCCATCTGCGAAATGGTGCTGCCCGTGGAGCAGAACGCCCCGCTGATCCTGGACGACGCCCTCCTCACCTTTGACGACGAGCGCCTGCACAAAACACTGGACTATCTGGTGCAGCTGGGCAGCCGGCGGCAGATCCTGCTTTTCTCCTGCCAGAGCCGCGAGGTGGACTATCTCACCGGCCGCAGCGGCGTCCATATTTTGAATTTACAGTAATTTTTGCAACGAGAGGTACCCTATGTTTCCGCTGAATACTTTTAATAATCTCTGCGTATTCTTTCTTTTGCTCATGATTTACAGCGCCGCCGGATGGGTGGGCGAGATGGTCTACTGCTCCGTGGGCAAGGGCCATATTTGCGAAAAGCGTGGCTTTTTGAACGGATTTATTTGCCCCATCTATGGACACGGCGCCCTTTTGGTGTTATATGTATTACATGGAGGCTTTAAAAATCCCATTCTCACCTTCCTGTGCGGCATGGTACTCACCAGCGCGCTGGAGTATTTCACCAGCTGGTTCATGGAAAAGCTCTTTCACATGCGCTGGTGGGACTACAGCAAGAAAAAAATCCAGATCAATGGCCGCATCTGCCTGCTCAACAGCGTCCTGTTCGGGCTGGCCTGCGTGCTGCTGTGCCATGTGGTGAACCCGCCGGTCATGGCGTGGCTCTTCCGCATCGGCGACACCTACACCGTGCCCACCGCCTCCTTCCTCTTCGGCATCTATCTCATGGACAACATTCTCTCCGTCCGCAGCGCCATTCAGCTCTCCAACCGTACCGAAAAGCTCCACCAGCTCCAGCAGGAGGTGCGCCAGCATCTGGCCGCCGCCGCCGAAAATCTGGAGGGCAAGGTGGCCGAGGGTCGAGAGCGCTATCTCCAGTCCGTGGACAGCATGACCCGCGAGTTCATGGAAGGTCAGAGCACGCAGCAGCTGCAGGCGCACTATGACGCCTATCTGGACGAGCGCCGCCGTCAGCTCCAGCTCCTGCGCAGCGGACAGGACATGTTCGAGCGCCGCCTGCTCCGCAGCCACCCGAACCTGCGCTCCCGCCACGACGAGCAGCTGAACCAGCTCCGCCGCCGTCTGGATCGCCTCAAGACCGAGGCCAAGGCTCACCGCGAAAAAAAGTGATATATTACCATATAATAAAGTGATATATTACCATATAATAATGTATAAAACAGAGTTTGAAAATGCAGCAAAGGAGTTATCGTTATGAGCGAATGCACACATGATTGCAGTACCTGCGGCGAAAGTTGCGGCGAGCGCAAGGAAGTCAACGTATTTGAAAAGAAGCCCCTCCATGCGGGCTGCCGCGTGGGCAAGGTCTACGGCGTGGTCTCCGGCAAGGGCGGCGTGGGCAAGTCTATGGTCACCAGCCAGCTGGCCGTCACTATGCAGCGCCAGGGCTGCCGCACCGCCGTGCTGGATGCCGACATCACCGGCCCCTCCATCCCCAAGGCTTTCGGTGTCCATGGCCGAGCCGTGGGCACGGAGGACGCCATTGTCCCTGTGCAGACGCGCACGGGCATCCAGCTTATGAGCGTGAACCTCCTGCTGGACAACGAGACCGACCCCGTCATCTGGCGCGGCCCCGTCATCGGCGGCGTGGTGCAGCAGTTCTGGTCTGACGTGCTGTGGCAGGACGTGGACTATATGTTCGTGGACATGCCTCCCGGCACCGGCGACGTGGCGCTGAACGTGTTTCAGTCTCTGCCCGTGGACGGCGTCATCATCGTCACCAGCCCCCAGGAGCTGGTGAGCATGGTGGTGGAAAAGGCCGTGAAAATGGCGCAGATGATGAATATTCCCGTTCTCGGTCTGGTGGAAAACATGAGCTACCTCCCCTGCCCCGACTGCGGCAAGAAGATTTATCTCTTCGGCGAGGGCAAGACCGAGGAGGCCGCCGCCCGCTACGGCCTGCCCCTGCTGGCGAAAATGCCCCTGGACCCCACTCTGGCAGAGCTGGTAGACGCCGGGGAAATAGAAAACTTCCAGAGCCACTGGCTGGACGGCGTGGTGGAGAAGATTATCGGGTGATTCTAAGTGCATACAAAAAGGAAAGGCGGACTGGATCCGTCTTTCCTTTTAATATTTGGCCAATTCACTTTCAGCGATTCTTCAACTCCAAGATTTTTTCTTTCTTCTTCTCAAATTCAGTTTGTGTGATTATTCCCTTATCCAGCAGGCTTTTCAAGCCTTCAACTTTTTCCAGCGGATCATCCATTCCTTTTTTGTCCTTTGCTTTCGGATACCGAACTCCATTCAAAATTAGAGCTGCCAAAAGCAGCAAACACTTAATAACCTCCGCCCCGGACATCTCATACGCAAATATTGCCCCAAAAAACGCTCTTACAGCAAGGCCCAGCACCACTACAGCCGCAGCCGCATAGCTCAAGTATTTCATTTTGCTGTACACTGACGACGCAAGCAGCAAAAGCGCTCCGGCATCAAAAAAAACAATGACCACCCCCATCATTCCCGATCCTCTTGCAACGCAAATGACCACAGACAGCACAGCCGTTATAACCAGTAAAACACAGGCAAGAATATCCACTTCCTTTATGCCCAACACTGCCGTAACCGCCATAGCGCAGTAGCTGATTATATGAAGCCAAAACGAAGGTTTTGACCCGTAAAATGAACTCACATAGGGCTGAGCCGCCAAAATAAATATTGCAGCAATAACAAATAGTGCTGAACAAATATATGTCTCTCTTGATTTATTCACGGTTAGCCTCCTCGTGCTCATACTAATAGCAAATTTCCATTGCGGAACGCTTTCCCTTTTGTCATATTTTTGCAAGCAAATCCGCCTTTATTTTTGAATATTCTTCGTCTGTCAGTGCGCCGCATTCATGCAAAGCCGCCGCTTTCTCCATATCCTCAAAAATGCCATGTGCTTTCTTTTCACTCCGAACCACCATCGAGCCGCCGTCTTCTTCATAAGGGGTTCCGTCAGCCGGGCCAAGCGTTCCATTGGCAATGTGAATAATATCAAGTAAATATAGAATTCCAAAACCACCCGCCGTCAGAAGTTTCAGTACTCCCATACCCACATACCCAAGGTAAAACCGATCCACACCAATTCCGCCGGTTAAAATGGATAGTATCAGCGCCGTCATTTTATTTTTCATGTTTTCTCCTCCCTTTTATACAATTATAGTCTCTTTATCGACTATAGTCAATATCAAAATCACATCCTAAGATGATAGTATCATTTTAGGGAGATTTGCCGATGATAAGCTATGCCGCATTTTGGGCCACATTGAAGGAATCGCAGGAGTCCACTTATACCCTGATTAAAAACCACCACATCTCCAGCTCCACCCTTGATAAGCTCCGCAAAAACAGGCCTCTCAACACCACGACCATCAACGATCTGTGCCGCATATTAAACTGCCGTGTTCAGGATGTAATGGAGTATATTCCCTGCGATAACGACCAAATTCTATAAAAAACCGAGAGGGGCAGCCCCTCTCGGTTTTTATTTTTGCAATGTTTTACTTCCCGAAGTACCGCTTCAGCAGACCCTCGAAGGCCTTGCCGTGCCGGGCTTCGTCACGAGCCATCTCATGGACGGTGTCGTGGATGGCGTCCAGATTGTACTTCTTAGCCAGCTTCGCCAGCTCAAACTTGCCCATGGTGGCGCCGTTCTCGGCGTCCACGCGCATGGCCAGATTCTTCTCCGTGGAGTTGGTCACCACTTCGCCCAGCAGCTCGGCGAACTTGGCGGCGTGCTCAGCCTCCTCCAGGCCGGCCTTCTCCCAGTACAGGCCGATCTCGGGATAGCCCTCGCGGTGAGCCACACGAGCCATAGCCAGGTACATACCCACCTCGCTGCACTCGCCCTCGAAGTTGGCACGCAGACCGTCGATGATCTCCTTGCGCACTTCCTCGGGGACATCGTTGCCGAAGGACTTGCCTACGCCTACCACATGCTCGGCAGCCCAGGACTTCTCTTCCTTCTGCTCGATGAACTTATCGGCGCCCACATGGCACACGGGGCACTCGGCGGGAGGATTCTCACCCTCGTACACATAACCGCAAACAGAACATACCCATTTCTTCATTGTAAAGTTCCTCCTTATTATGATTTGGGCCGCAGCCAATTTTTTCTTGCTGTGCTTGTAGTATACCACAAGAATCCAGCTCTCAAAAGTTGCATTTGCAACTTTAATGAAAATTTTTTGTGAATTTGTGAAAATATTCCGCCATCTCTTAAGAAGGCCCCCCTTGCACCCCCTCCGTAGGGGCGGGGTGACCGCACCCCGCCGCCCGACCATATAAAACAAAAACGCCCGGCCCGCCAAAAAAATCGGCAGGCCGGGACGGTATGCACTTATTCCGTCGGATTCTCTTACTCTGCCTCTGCCATGGCCTTGGCCTCGGCAATGGCCTTCTCCTGGGCGGCGGCGGGGCAATCCTCGTAGCGCACGAAGGAGAACACGAACGTGCCTCTGGACTGGGTCATGGAGCGCAGGTCGATGGCGTAGGACATCATCTCGGCCATGGGCACCTCGGCCTCCAGCACGGTCTCGCCGTCGCCGGTGGGGTTCATGCCCATGACGCGGCCGCGGCGCTTGTTCAGGTCGCCCATCACGTCGCCCACGAAGCTATCGGGCACGGTGACCTTCAGCTCGCCGATAGGCTCCATCAGCACGGGCTTCGCCTCGGGCAGCGCCTCCTTGAAGGCAAGGCCCGCCGCCAGCTGGAAGGCAATATCGGAGGAGTCCACGGGGTGGTAAGAACCATCCGTCAGCGTGGCCTTCAGGAACACCACGGGATAGCCCGCCAGCACGCCGGTGAGGCAGCACTTGCGCAGACCCTTTTCAACGGCAGGGAAGTAGTTCTTGGGCACGGAGCCGCCGAACACGGCCTCCTCGAAGATCATGTCCTCCTGCTCATTCTGAGGCTCGAAGGTGATGACAACGTCGCCGAACTGGCCGCTGCCGCCGGTCTGCTTCTTATAGCGGCCGCGCTTTTCCACCTTGGAGCGGATCTTCTCGCGGTAAGCGACACGGGGAGCCGACAGCTCAGTCTCCACGCCGAAGCGGCTCTTGAGCTTGGCGCACAGCACGTCGATCTGGATGTCGCCGGTGCCGGAAATAACGGTCTGGTGGGTTTCGGCGTTGTTGGCCACGTGGAAGGTGGGATCCTCCTCGTTGAGCTTGTTGAGGCCGGTGCCCATCTTCTCCACTTCCTGCTTGACCTTGGGGGAGATGGCTCTCTCATAGCAGGGAGCGGGATACTTGATGTCCTCCAGCACCACCACGTTCTTGGCGTCGCACAGGGTGTTGCCGGTCTTCACGCGATCCATCTTACCGATGGCGCCGATGTCGCCGCAGCAGATTTCCTTAATTTCCTCGCCCTTCTTGCCCTTCATGCTGTACAGGCGACCCAGCTTCTCGGTGTTGCCGGTGGCGGGGTTATACAGGGACATATCGCCGGTGACCTTGCCGCGCACGACCTTGATCATGGAGAACTTGCCGTACTGGTCGGAAATGGTCTTAAACACAATGGCGGCGGTGGGGCCGTTGGGATCGAAGGCCACCTCCACATCGTTGCCGCTCTCGTCCTTGGCCTTCTCGGCGGGCATATCGGTGGCCACGGGCACCAGCTCCACGATGGTCTTCATCAGCATATCCACGCCCATACCGGTGACGGCGGAGCCGCACAGCACCGGGCACACGCTGCCGTCCCGCACGCCGATCTTCAGACCCTTGGCCATGTCGGCAGCGGACAGCTCCATGGACTCGAAGAACTTCTCCATCAGCTCCTCGTCGGCGCCGGCGGCGGCTTCCATCAGCTCCGCGCGCAGCGCCTCCACCTCGTCGGCCATGTCGTCGGGGATGGCGCACTCGCCCTTGGCGTCGTAAGCCTTGTTGTGCAGCAGGTCAACGATGACGGTGACGGCCTTGTTGGCGTCGGCCTTGGTGGCCACGATGGGGGCGATGGCGGTGCCGAACTTGGCCTTCACGGCGTCCACGCAGGCGGCGTAGTCGGCGTTGGCTTCCTCCACACGGTTAATGAACATCATGCGGGGCTTCTTGCCCAGCATCTTCCAAGTGCGCTCCATGCCCACGCTGAGGCCGTCCTTGGCGTTGCCGACGATGACGGCGCACTCGGCGGCGCGGATGGCGCACAGCGCCTCGCCGGAGAAGTCGAAGTTGCCGGGGGCATCCATGACGTTGATCTTCACATTGTTATACTTCACGGGAGCGAAGGCCAGAGAAATGGAGATCTGGCGCTTGATCTCCTCGGCGTCGTAGTCGCAGGTGGTGTTGCCGTCCACAGTCTTGCCGAAGCGGTCGGTTCCCTTGGTCATAAAGAGCATCTGCTCAGCCAGGGTGGTCTTACCGGAGCCGCCGTGACCCAACAGGCAAATATTGCGAATTTCATTGGCAGTCATAGTTCAGTTTTCTCCCTTCATTTTTGGAAAATGTGCTCGGGGCACATAGTCACTCAATAAGGGAATTATATAATATTTTTCAAGGGTTGACAAATACAATTTTTTGCCCGTTTTTTGTGAAAAGTGCCAGTTTAAGCCCCCATTTTCGGTGAATTCGACCCAAACACCGCCGCAGATCGCTCTTTTTCACCCCACCAGCCACAAAATCAGCCCGTAGAGGGCGCTGGCCACGGTGCCGAACACGATCACCGGCCCCGCCACCAGAAACATTTTCGCCGCCATGCCGGTAACAAACCCCTCGGCCTTGAAGTCGATGGCCGGCGACACCACGGCGTTGGCAAAGCCCGTAATGGGCACCAGCGTTCCCGCGCCGCCGAAGCGGGCGATGCGATGGTAGAGGTTTAGCCCCGTCAGCAGCGCCGACAGGAACACGAGGCTGATGGACGTGGCCGTGGCAGCGACCTCCTGCTCCAGCCCCGCCGCCGCATAGCCGTCCTGTATGAGCTGCCCCACCACGCAGATAAGTCCCCCGATGAGGAACGCCAGCGCCAGATCCTTGGCCAGCGGCGATTTTTTCTGCTTCTGCCGCACATACTGCTGATACTTTTCCGGAGTCGTTTCCATAATCCACACATCCTTTCGCCGGTAGTCTTTCCCAAGGCGGGAAAAATATGCGTTTTCCTTGCCAAACGCCGCAAAAAAGGATATACTAACATAAGAATTTTTGCGTGTGGGACGACGCCTGCATCGCTCCGTCAAGCCATGCGCCGCACTCCTTGTCACGCCGTAGAGGCAGGGTTCTGCCCCGCCCGCGCTGCATTTCCATAAGCTCTGTCATTGCGAGCCAGCGACCGACGTCACTGGTGTGGTGATCTGCCCTGCCCCATATCCGGCGGCACGCAACGCAAACTTCTCAATTCCCATATCCTTTTAATGAAAAGGTGGTTTATCCTATGGCTGTAATGATCCATCCCTTCGGCCCCAAGCCCCATCCGCTGGCGGAGATCATCCCCATCAACTGCACGGGCTGCGGCATCTGCGCCATGTGGTGCCTCATGCACTGCATCGACCAGCAGCCCGACGGGATCTATAAGGTGCGGGCGGAGGACTGCATCGGCTGCCGCTCCTGCAAGGTGAATTGCCCCAGTGAGGCCGTCATCCTGCTGCCGCCCAAGCGGGAGGTGTGAGCCGTGAAAAAAGTTTCCGTGCAAAAAGATCTGCCCCTGGGTCTGTACCTCCACATTCCCTTCTGCCGCGCCAAATGCGCCTACTGCGATTTCTACTCTCTCTCCGGCGCCGAGCCGCACATGGACGCCTACTGCCGCGCGCTGGAGCGTCATCTGGCGGAGGTCGCTCCCCAGGCCGCCTGCCACCTGGTGGACACGGTCTATTTCGGCGGCGGCACCCCCAGCTATCTGGGTGCCGACCGGCTCTGCCGTCTGCTGGCCTGCGTGAAAAAGCTCTATAAGGTGGATAAGCACGCCGAGATCACCCTGGAGGCCAACCCCGATTCCGCCGGAGACAAAAAAGCTCTTAAGCGCCTGCGTCGGGCGGGGTTCAACCGTCTTTCCCTGGGCGTGCAGTCCACCGACGACGAAATGCTCCGCTCCATCGGCCGCATCCACACCTGGCAGCAGACGCAGGATGCCGTGGCCGCCGCTCGCAAGGCCGGCTTCAAAAACATCAGTCTGGATCTCATCTACGGTCTGCCGGAACAGACCATGCACCAGTGGGAAAAAACTTTGTCCGACGCCGTGGATCTTCATCCGGAACATCTGTCCTGCTACGGGCTGAAGCTGGAGGACGGCACGCCCCTGTACGCCCGCCGAAATGAACTGACCTTCCCCGACGAGGAGCAGCAGGCGGATATGTACCTATACGCCGTGGAGTTTTTGAAGCAATACAGCTACGAACAGTACGAGATCTCCAATTTCGCCAAGTCCGGCTTTGCCTCCCGTCATAACCTGAAATACTGGCTCCTGCAGGAGTACGCCGGCTTCGGCCCCTGCGCCTACTCCGACTTCGGCAATGTCCGCTACGGCTACGCTCGGGATCTGGACGCCTACCTCCGCGGCGAGCTGCGTCTGCAGGAGTCGGAGACCGTGGACGCCGACGAACGGGAGCGGGAGTACCTCATGCTCCGCCTGCGCACCGTCCAGGGCGTTTCGCCCCGAGAGTTTGAGTACCGCTTCCGCCAGCGCTTCGAGCCGCTGGCCGCCCTGCTGCGCCGGTGCGCCGAGCAGGGTCTGGCAGAGGAGGACAAGCATGGCTGGCACCTCACGCCCAAGGGCTTTCTGGTGAGCAACCGCATCATCGGCCTTTTGCAGGACGAACTTGCACAGGAGAAAAACCGCCGCCTGCAGGCCGCTGCCCGCGGCGATTTCCGTGTGGTGTAAAGAAAAAATTGCAAAAGCTGCGCAAGGCGCAGGGACTTTCCCGGGAGGAGCTGGCCGGCCGGCTCTCCGTCATCGGCCTTATCGGCCTGCTCACCCTGATCTCCAAGGAAAAGCCCCCCAAAGAAGAATAATCGTCCATAGAATAAAAATCCGGCTCTCCAACGAGAGCCGGATTTTCATGCGCAAAATACCTCCCATTACCAACCGTGCCCTCCAACTCATCCGTAGGGGACGATGCCCACATCGTCCCGCTCGTCATCCGCCGCATTTCTTGTTGCGCTCCGTAGGGGGCGGCGTCCCCGACGCCCCGTCTGCACTGCACGCCATGTCCCGCACCCGTAGGGCGGGGTGCCCTCACCCCGCCGCACGATACGCACCGTACCGCCCCTCAAAAACTGTCATTGCGAGGAGCGCAGCGACGTGGCAATCCGTCCCCCCCAGCGCAAAAAATCGCCCCGCCGGTTTGGCGGGGCGATCCCGTTTTTTACGCAATATGTATTCTCTCAGCTGTCGGTGCGATGCCGCCACTCCAGCTCCTGATCCAGATCGTACTTCAGCTTCTTGTTCTCCTCCACCAGCTCGTCATAGTGGCGGGACTGCACATAGTACTTCACAAAGGTGAAGGTGGCCTCGTTGAACTCCTCGTCGCTGTACTCCGGCAGAAGGGAGCCGCCCTTGCGCCGCAGACCCTGCACGTTGATGACCACCAACCGCCGGTGCTGCTCAGACAGCTGGAACAGCTTCAGCTCCTCCGGCATCTCCAGCCCCAGATCGAAGCTCTCATTCACGATCTCCAGCAGGCGGTGCTGCTCGGGCTTGGCTGACACGATGACGCCGTACTTGCCGAACAGCTTCTTCAGATAGTCCACCGACACTTCTTCGCGGGTAATAGTGCCCTTGCCGATGCCGGTGAGCATGGTGTTGGACAGGTTCAGGCTCACATAAACCTCCTGGCCGGTCTTGGGATAGCTCATACAGGTACCTCCTCAAAATGATACGTCCACATTTTTGCCGCTTTCGGCGGCGGGTTTCCTTCCGCCTTTACCGTACCACATTCTCCCGCAGAATGCAACAAAAACTTGTTCATAGTACATTTTATTTATAAGGAAAATTTAAAAATTATTCGTAAAAAGGCGTTTTTGTGGTTCTAAATGTTCCAAACAATTCAAACGCCTTCCCCCTGTCACACTCCTGTCAGATCGAATGTCGGCGTGTATTCCTCCCGCGCTGAGGTACGCTCCTGCACGAAGCCGTTCGTTATGCCGCAGTTTTCCATATACGCTGCCGCTGCCCTATATTCCGCCGCCGTCACATGGCGCCGCAGCGCTCCCTCCGCCCCCGACTGGGGCGTATACTGGCTCATGAGGGACACCAGCACCTCGCCGTGGGGAAAACGTTCCGCGATCCAGTCCAGACACCGCCGCGTGTTC
>OLSB01003170.1_pt1 | contig 12286 bp, 11 predicted proteins | sample 1672071 | NCBI WGS metagenome assembly OLSB01 (sample SAMEA3136642, study PRJEB25190) | human gut metagenome | biome: human gut; feature: human-associated habitat; material: faeces | place: Austria | collected 2013
AAAAATGAACCCTCCTTGTTAAACTTTTTGTCTAACATTTTGGGTTCACTTCATTTTTTGAATCGATTTTTTCTGTCGAATCAGTTTTCATCCAAAACCCTTCCACAAACTCTCCTTTCTCATTTTTTCCAGGAATAACCCAAACAATTTTTTCGCCACACTTATTCTGTGCAAACAAAAAATATTCGGTGCTATCTTTAGTTAAGTGGTAGCCTTCCGGCATCTGTGGTATTTGTATTTTATTGTTTCGCTGTTTAGATAACCTAGCCATTTTACTCCTCCTAGATAATAAAAGTTTATCTTGCAAAGGATATTATGGTCATTTTATCATTTATATACAAATTGTTCAATATTTCGACAAAAAAATACATGGATTTTCTTCCATGTATTTATATGAATTCATATATTTATATAATTCAAATTATTTTTTGTTTACTAAATCTTTTAATGCTTTTCCAGCTTTGAATACAGGAGCTTTTGATGCAGGTATTTTTATTTCTTCTTTAGTTTGTGGGTTTCTACCTTTTCTAGCTGCTCTTTTTCTAACTTCGAAAGATCCGAATCCAACTAATTGAACTTTTTCTCCTTTTACTAAAGATTCTGTTACAACATCAACAAATGCATTTAATGTTGCTTCTGCGTCTTTCTTTGTGCTTCCTGTTTTAGCAGCCATTGCTGCGATTAAATCAGATTTGTTCATTTAAAATTACCTCCTAATAAGATTGTATATGTAGATTAAAATTGCATCTACTATTAACATTATTCGCCAACGTTTGATAAAATCCTTCTTTTTTTGTGCTTATTTTTTGTCAAATCGTTTTCTCTCTAAGAGTTTTAGCTGTTTCTTTCTTAAAACCCGCTATTATCAACGGTTTTAATGTTTGCCTTTTTTATATTCCAATTTTAATAAATAAGCGATTTTGCTTGCTTTTTTCATGTTTTTTCACAAATGGTAGCATGTATAATTCATCTTTTTCAAATATCTTTAATATAAATAGCATTAAAATATAAACAAATACAGCAAACAAGACTGCTAATATTATAGCTATATTTTGTAAAAATATACTTTTTAATATTTTATATACATAAAAAGATGTTATTTCCATTGCCCCTGTAGCAACAATTGGTTTAAATATAAATTTTGAAAAATCGAATTTTATTTCTATATATTTTCTTAATAATATAAAACTAATAATCATAGAAACCAAGTGACAAATTACTGTAGCAAATGCTGCTCCTGCAACTCCACCAAATATAAAGTTTTCTGGATTAATTCTTACTAATACTAAATTTGTTATTAATTTAATAATCAATCCTATTCCTAAAGAAAATACTGGAACATATAATTTTCCTAACCCTTGCAAAGCTCCATTTATGGTTTGTTCAACTGTTATAAATATTATTGACATTGAACTTATTTTATATATAAATTCTCCTGAACTAGCATTTGGGAATAATAATTCCAATATAGGTTTTGCAAAAGTTGCCATTCCAATACTGCATGGAAGTCCTATTAATATAGTTACTAATATAGAAAAAGATATTCTCTTCTGTATGCTCTTAAAATCCCCAATTGCCTTTTTAGCGGCTACGGCTGGAACAAGTGCCGTTGCAAATGCTATATTAAAAGACATAGGAAAAGCTACTAATGTATCTATTTTACCACTCAATATTCCATACTGAAGTTTTGCTTCTGCTTCTGGCAAAAAGTTCTTTAATTCTCTTACTACTGTGAAGGAATCAATATTTTTATTAAGTGCTCCTAAAATTGCACTTAATGTCATTGGCATTGCAATTATTAATATCTTTTTTACAATTTCTATTACAGTTGCTGTTTTGTATCTCTTTATAGAATTAATTTCTCTATCAAATTTTCTCTTTTTTATGTATAGCCCAATTAAATAAACAAAACTTAAAAATGTAGCAATTGTTGTAGCAAAATTTGCACCAGCAGCCATTATTTTTGTTGTACCCTGATATCCCATAAAAGCACAAATTATTTCTACTATAACTATTGTAAAAACCGTTTTCGATAACTGCTCTATAGTTTGTGACTCTGCCATAGGTCTCATATTTTCGTATCCATTAAAATATCCTCTTAAAACAGATATTACTGAAACAAAAAATACTGAAGGAGCTAAAATAGTTAAAGTTAATTCTGCTTCTGGTATTTGGAGCCATGTATTTGCTATATAGTTGGCACCAAAGAATAAGAAAGTAGAACCACAAAATCCAATTATTGAAAATGTAGCAAAAGATACTTTAAATATCTTTTGAGCCCCGTTATTATCTCCTATTGATAACTTTTCCGATATTAATTTTGCTACTGCATTTGGAATTCCTATAGATGTTATTGTTAAAATTAGTATATAAATCTGAAAACCGCTATTGTATATAGCATTTCCCGTATCTCCAAAACCTTTTCTATTTGTTAAATATAATTTATATATGAATCCTAAAAGTTTTATAACAACTTGAGAAAACATTAACGTAAGAATTCCCTGCATAAAACTTTGCTTTTTTTCCCTATGCATTTTGCCTCCTATACATTAAATTTATATTCTAATTCATATAATAATATTAATATTGTTCTATATTTATTATAATAATCTATAAATGTTATCTAAATTTTGACATTTTTTGCATAAAATTGGCTAAAACACTTGTATTTTTCTCGATTTTATAAGATAATATATATGTATAATATTAATAATTCGAAAGTGGTGAATTTTTTGAAAGTATTAGATAAATTATTAAAATATTTAAAAACAGATAGAAATACTTTTTTTACATATATTTTAACATTAGTCTCTGCTTATTTAGTTGTAGATAGAGTTGTTGAAATGTTACTTATGATATTTACAGGAATGTCTGTTTCATATTGGGGACCAATTACTTATGCAATTGCAATTGCCTGTCCAGTTTTTGCATTCTTATTTTCATGTTCTTCAAAATATGCAGATTCAGATACTACCAAAGTAGCATTTTTTGATGCTTATTTAATTTGTGTTTATATATTAGCAATATCTTTATTTACACAATTCTTTAATAAGCTCGGATGGCTATTGTTTATATCTGTACCTAATTTTTCATATATAGTAGTAAACTTTTATAGCTTGATAAGGCCAGCTTTTTCTGCTTTAGCATTGTATTTACCTTTAACAACTTTTTATTTAGTAATTAACTTCTTAATAAAAGGTGTTCATGATAGCTTGCAAATGCTTGAATCTATTTATGAATATAAAGGAATAAGTCTTGCTGACAAATCTGCTGCTTGGGGAAAATATACTTGTGAATTATTCTTTGGTATTGATAAACGTACAGGTAACAAAGTTAAACTTGCAGAAGAAAAGAGATTTTACCCTACATTAATATGTGGTGTTTCTGGTTCTGGAAAAACTTCTCTTTTGTTCGAACCTATGATTGCTCAAGATTTAACAACAAAATATTTCTTTAGAGAGATATCAAAAGAAATGGGATTTACAGCACTTAAAACAGGAATTGCAACATTAACTTGTCCTTATACTAATGAATATATAAATGCTAATTTTAATTTAAATATGTTAATTCCAAAAGATGGTAAGGAAAATGTTTATAATACTTATATGAAGAAAATGATTATAGCTGGAACTGGAGATAATTATATTTACAAAAACCTAGGTCTTACATATATGGCTCCAGATATTGAATCTATAAACCGTATTCAAAAAGTATTAAAAGCTCATAAATTAAAAGCTAATCTAATAGATCCAAATGATATGAATTCAGCTGGGTTAAATCCTTTTGTTTTTGATGATCCAATTCAAACAGCTATTGCAATTTCTACTGTATTAAAAGGCTTATATTCATCAAGCAATCCAGATATGACATTAGCTTACAGAGAAAACGCTGCAAACCAAGCAGTTGAAAATTTAGCAATATTACTTAAAGAAATGTATCCAAGATTGCACAATGACGATTTGCCTAATTTGGAAGATTTGTTAAATTGTTTAACTAATTTTGATTTAGTTGTAAATTTATGCGAAGAATTAAAACAAGAGCCAGAACTTGCTAAAAAATATTCAGCATTATTAACTTATTTTGAAAGAAACTTCTATCCTGAATCTACAGGAAGAAAAGATATGGAAAAATTTGTAACAAATGCTACTGCTCAATTAGATAGCTTATTAAGATACACTGGTGTTAAAAATATCTTATGTAATAGAGTAAATACAATTAATTTTGATAAAGCTCTATCAAATGGAGAAATTACCTTAATTTGTACAAGACGTGGTGATTTAGGTCCAAATATTCATAAAGCTTTCGGCCTATTCTGTATACTTATGATGGAATATTCTGTTTTAAGAAGACCTGGTACAGAAAAGGATCGAATACCACATTTCTTATATATAGATGAATTTTCAGATTTCGTTGGCAATGCTACTGATCCACTATTTACAATATATAGAAAATACAAAGTTTCTACTATTATATCAGTACAAAATTTAGCACAATTAGATGGTTCTGATAAAAAGCACAGAGAAACAATTACAGCTAACTGTTCTAATAAATTTGTATTTGGTAACAACACTCCAGAAGATAATGAATGGTGGTCTAAAGAAATTGGTGAAGAGAAAAAATGGAGATTTAAGAATAATTATGATACTGCAAAAGGTGAATATGATCCAAAACTTTCGGATATCAAATATAGTCCTGACATAAAATATAAACCAGGTAAAATACAATCTCTTAAATTTAAACAAGTTTTCTATAAACTTAAAAATTTAGGCGGAAAATTTGATAATGGTATAGTTAATCTAGATTTCTTATCAGCAAAATATTATGAAGCCAAACCATCAAAAGAATATGCTTTTGATAAATTTAATACAAATGCAGATTTTACTCATTCAATGAATGATGAAACTTCTAAAAAGAAGAAAGCTAATTTAAAAAATTATCACTTTGATGATGATATTCCAAATGAGATTGATCCAATAAATACTGATACAACAGATTCAAAATACTTATTTGATAATGAAGATGCAATAGTGTTCAACTTAAAAAAGCAAAATAAAAAATAAAAATACTGCCTAGCCCTTTGGGTTAGGCAATATTTTTTATTTCGTCGTATTTTATCCGTCAGTTATTCTTTATAAGTAATGGCATAATTTATATAAATAAAAGAAGAGCAATGCTCTTCTTTTTATCCTAATAATTTAACCTCTACATTTTCTACTTTGTATTTATTTGTTTCTGGATCTAGCTTAAACGTTACTAAACTTTTATCAAGTTTCTCTTCATTTTGTCTTAAATCAGTTGTATAATACAAATTAATTTTATCTATTTCTACTCTATTCATTACAATTACTTTAAAAACTTCTGCCATGTGTTTCTCATCTTCACATAAGAGTATGAGTTGTGGCAATGATTTAAATCCTGAATCCATTGGTACAAAGTTAGTATAAAAATCTTTATATAGTTTCAATTTCTCTACTAATTTATTTTCCCAATCCTCTTCTCTACGTATGACTTCAAAAATAAAATCTATAGATTTGCCGCCTTTAGCTAATGTAATTTTTCCACCTGTTGCTTTAAATTGTTTGTTTGATTGTTTAGCAGTAATTGGTACTTTTACTTGATAAGAATCAAATACTTGAACTTTTTCTTTATATGCAATTAATAATTGATTACTAGCAAGTCTCTTTTTTATCATTGCAACTGGTTTAGTATTATCTGTTGGTTGCCATTTACATTCTATTCCTCTAGAATTTAGTAAATATTTTCCCATCTTTTCTAGACAATATATTCTATATATTCCCTTCCCATCTTCAGAATTAAAATAATATCTAGTTAAGATTTTAGTTTTTACTAATTGCTCTAGTTTATTATTTAGTTTATCTTGTGATTTTAAATCATATTTTTCTTTATCCAATAATTTGAATATTTGTCTTGAAGTTATAAATTCAAATTGATTTACTATCTCCATAATTTTAAAATGTAAATCATTAATATGACCAACATTAATTTTTTGTATTATTTGGTTCATAGATACATATCCATCTTTACCATCAAATACTTTAATTTCTCCTTCTCTTATTGCAAATGGAGATACCTTTGTTTTTATTTGTGCATCTTCTACCATTTATTTTCCCCCTATCATAATTATACTAAATTTAGTCTTATTATTTTTATACTCTTCTTTTAACTTTACATTAAATGTTATCTGTCGTTCTTTATACACTATATAATTGAAGTTTATTATAACATATTAATATTCTATTTTACTATGTCAATTATCATTATTACTTTTTATTATTAGCTTTATTTTCTTTTTTTCTTTTACAATTTTCTTTACATATACATCTACTTTTTGTCCGTATTGCATTCCTTCTCTATATTCTGCCATTCCTACCAAATTTGGTTTTAGTTCTACAAATATGCCCCTTTTATCTTTCTCTGTTTCTCTTATAATTCCTGGAACTATCGCCTTTTCCTCTAGGTCCTCTACATTTTCCTCCCAAGTTCCCAACATTTCCTTATAAGAAAAATATACTCTGTTTTTATCTCTATCTATATCTTTAACAACTACATTTATCTTTTGTCCCACTTTTAATCTTTCTGCAGGTGTCTTTATTCTGGCTACAGAAATGTCTTCTATATATAGCAATCCGGTCTATTCCATTATCAGTTTGTATAAATGCTCCATATGGTTTTATATTCTTTACAGTCCCACTTACTATAGAGCCTTTATTCATCTCATTAAATGTTATCATTTTATCACTTTTATTCAATTCCATGTTCAACATCCACCTTTTCTTTTGTACAAGTCTATTTTTCCATACTTTTAGCAATTTGTCAATAGTTAGTCAATTCCTGCACTTCTTTTTTAGATAAATATCTCCAACTACCAATCTCTAATTTTTTTACATCTAGATTTTCTATTTTTCTTCTATGCAAAGCCAATACTTTCTTTCCTATTGCTTCACACATTTTTCTAACTTCTCTATTTTTACCTTCATGTATTGTTATTTGAACTCTTGAAATTTGTTTTTCTTCATCTGTTTTTAATATTTTAGCTTGTGCTTTTCCTGATATATAATCATCTATTTTTACACCATTCTTTAATTTTTCTATGTCTTCGTTTGTTACAATTCCTTTTACTGTTACAGTATATGTTTTATTAATTTCATTACTAGGATGAGTTATTTTATTTATAAATTCACTATCATTTGTTAAAAGTAATGCTCCAGATGTATACATATCCAATCTTCCAACTGGCAGTATTTTTTCTTTTACTTTAACTAAATCTAATACTGTTGGTCTATTAAATTGATCTTTTGTAGTAGTAACATAGCCTATTGGTTTATTTAATAATATATAAACATGTTCCTCTACCTTTTCTACTTTTTTGTTGTCAAATTCTATAGTATCTTTATCTGGATCAATTTTTGTTCCCAGTTCTGTAACAAGATTTCCATTAACTTTTACTCTTCCTTCAAGTATGTATTCTTCACATTTTCTTCTTGCTGCAATTCCATTGTTAGCTAAATATTTTTGTAATCTTTCTTCCATTATTTTTATAGCATATATTTGTGCTATATTCTCCTTTTATTATTTAGGTTTTAATACAAGTAAACCTATAAACTTCTATTGTCTTCATCTAATTTTTTCAATACATTTTCAAAATATTGTGGAAGTGGTGCTTCTAATTTTAAAGTCTCACCAGTTATTGGATGTTTAAATTCTAAATATTTTGCATGAAGCATTTGTCCTTCAATTCCAAATTCATTTTTTCCGTTTGAATATGTTGTATCTCCTACTACTGGATGCCCTATATAAGACATATGAACTCTTATTTGATGCGTTCTTCCAGTATCTATTTTTAATTCTAATAATGTGTATTTATCATATCTTTTTAATACTTTAAAATGAGTTACTGCATTCTTTCCATCTTTATCAACTGCCATTTTTTTTCTATCTTTTTTACTTCTTGCAATCGGCATATCTATTGTTGCTTCATCTTCTGGAACTATTCCTCTAACTAAAGCTATATATTTTTTTATAACTTGCCTATCTTGTATCTGTTTGCTCATATTTATGTGTGCTAAATCATTTTTAGCAACTATCAATAAACCAGATGTATCTTTGTCTAGCCTATGAACTATACCAGGTCTTATTTCTCCTCCTATTCCAGAAAGGCTATCTTTACACATTGCTAAAATTGCATTTACTAATGTTTTATCTGGGTTTCCATTTGCTGGATGAACCACCATTCCTTTTGGTTTGTTTACAACTATAATATCTTTATCTTCATAAATTACTGGTACTGGTATATCTTGTGCTACAAGTTCTGTCTTACAAAGTTCTGGCATATTTATTTGTATTAAATCTCCTATTTCTGGCTTATATGAAGCTTTTTGCTTTGTTCCATTTACAAGTATTTGTGCATTTTCTAGTAGTCTTTTTATTGTGGTTCTAGATAATTCTGACTTTTCTTCTGCAATATAACTATCTAGTCTTTTATTTTCCTTATTTTCTTTTACTATTATTTGCTCCAATTTTATTTCTCTCTTTCATAAATCACAAATTTCTCATCAGAATATAAGTTTTTATATTTGTCATCTTTTGAAATTAACATATTTAATTTTGAGTTTTTATATAATATAACATGGGTTATATCATATTCTTCAAATGTGTTTTTATAATATTTTGATATATTTGATGTATTTATATAATCCGAAAAAATATCTCTTCCTTTGTATTTTCCATCCTTTTCTTTTGTTCCATTAAATTCTGGTGCATATAAATCTGCTCTTGAATCTATAAACACTGGAATTCCTTGAAATAATAAGTAACTTCCGTAATTATACTCATTAAATAAGCGCATTGATTTTAAATCTAAATTTTCTTTTATATATTCTGCAGCAGCTACAGGATAACTGTTTGGATTTATAAATTTGTCATTTATTTTTGGTTTAATTTCTACAATTGATATTAATATTACTAATAATATCGTTGTAGTCACACCTAGAGTTGATACCATAATCTTCTCAAATTGCTTTAAACCTGAACTATCATATTTTTCAAACCATTGTGTTATCATTTTGGCCACTATTGCACTTCCAAATAAAACAAGCATAGATTCTTGTCTTCTCGTCATGAACATTAATAATGTTAATCCCGCAAGCATAAATAAATCTTTTAGTCTAATTTTGGTATCTGTAAATATAAGTAATGCTAATATTGCCGTAAGAACAACCATTATTTCTTTGTTATTTATTAATGTTAATGGCAAATGTTCACTAATACTTTGTGTAGTATTTCCCTTCATAATTTTATATAAATAAGTATATGGTGTATCTCCTACAGGAGTTAATAACCCTGTAAATACACATATAATCATTATGATTATTAACCACTTAACATTTTTATTTTTTTCATACTTTATTCTATAAGGGTTTTCTCTTCTTTTTTCTCTGCTTTCTATAGCTAATTTTATTCTTTTTTCTATTTTCTCTTTCTTTGTTATTGCTATATTGATTTTTTTATTGTATACATCTTTTTTATCTTCAGATATATCTTTAGTAAGCTTTTTATTGTATTCTTTTATTTTAATGTCAAGTAGCTTTAATTGTATTTTATATATAAAGTTCGAGTCTATTATTGTGAATATTAAATATTCTGCTATATATGGCAAGAATATAACAAAGAAGAATGGCCATACTGCACAATGTAAATTAGCTATTGCAATAGGTATACAAATTAATCCTATTGCGTATCCTATCTTTTTGCTCTCTAAAAATTTTTCAATAAATAATATTGCTAACTCTAACAATATAAAAGTAACCAATTGTGCTCTTGCAGTGACATAGCTTCCTAATAAATATATTGCTCCAATTGTTATAAAAAATGACACTACTCTATTTTTTGATATTTTACAGTTTGTAAAATAAATTAATATTCCAAGTATGCATGTAAATACAATTGTTGATATGTATATTCCCATCATTCCGAATAAATGGTATATAAAGTAAATCATTACATCATAAGCCCAATGTGGATATGTATATGGCAAATTTTCATGCCAAGAAAATTGATCTTGCATGTCTATAGTTTTTGTATTAATTATATGTTCACCTATCCTTATTGTATAAAAGGTATCATTTTGAAGCGTTATTGGACATATTGCTATACAAAATATAACAATACAAACTATAGCTATTATATTAAATTTTATAGTATTCGTTTTAGCACTATCTTTCACCTTTTTATCTTTGTTTTTCTTTAATTTTTTCACTTGTTTTCTCCTTTATAAAAATAATATTACATTGCTAATTATATCAGCTTATACCGCAAAAATCAATAATTGGTATTCATGTTTTGAACTTTCAATTGTATTCATTTTGTAGAATTTTACCAATTTTTCACTTGATGTTTTATTATTTAATAATAAAAGGCAAGTTCCAATTTATTTCCTTAATTTTTAATAAAAAAAATATGGTGTAACGTTCACCATATTTTCTGTTTTTAGCCTATATTCTATTTTAATTGTTTTGCAACTTCTTCAGCAAAGTTTTCTTCTCTTTTTTCTAATCCTTCACCTTTTTCAATTCTTGCAAATCTTAATACTTTAGCATTCTTTTCTTTTAATAATTGGCTAATTTTTATGTCTGGATTTTTAACAAATTCTTGGTCTACTAAACATATTTCTGAATAGAATTTTCCAAGTCTTCCTTGTACCATTTTTTCTGCTATTGCTTCAGGTTTTCCTTCATTCATAGCTTGAGCTTTAAGTATTTCCATCTCTTTGTTTACTCTTTCTTGTGGTACTTCTTCTCTACTTACAAATTCTGGTTTAGCTGCTGCTATTTGCATACAAATATCTTTTGCAAGATCTTCTTGTGCATTTTCCATTTCTACTAATACACCAATTTTTCCTTCTCCATGAATATATTTTGCTACCATTCCGTTTGTTTCAAATCTAACGAATCTTCTTATAGACATGTTTTCGCCAATTGTTGCTATTTTATTTGTTAAAACTTCTTGTACTGTTTTATCACTTTCAGCTATTGATTTTTGTGCTAATAATTCTTCAACATCTTTTGGATTGTTTAAAGCTATTTGTTTTACAACATCTTTAACAAAGCTTTTGAATTCTTCATTTTTAGCAACAAAGTCTGTTTCTGCATTTACTTCAACAACAGCTCCTACTTTTTTATCTTCAGATATGTAAGCATCTACTAAACCTTCAGCAGCTATTCTTGAAGACTTTTTAGCAGCTTTTGTTATTCCTCTTTCACGTAATAATTCTGTAGCTTTCTCCATATCTCCATTAGTTTCTGTTAATACTTTCTTGCAGTCCATCATACCTGCACCTGTTTTTTCTCTTAATTCTTTTACTTGACTTGCAGTTATCATTTTTATCCTCCTCTATTTTAAATATTCTACAAAGCAGTTATCTACTTCATATTTTTTATATCAATTATAAATTATGGGTAGGGCAGTTTGCCCTACCCCTTTGGTATTTTTATTTAAATTATTATTCAGCTTCGTTTTCAGCTATTTCTTCAATGCTTTCTTCTTTTTCTTCAGCTTCTTCTTTATTCATCATAGCTTCTTGAGCTTCTTCAGTCATTTCTAAAGCTTCACCTTGTTTTCCTTCTATTACAGCATTTGCCATAACATCTGCTATTAATTTAACAGCTCTTATTGCATCATCATTTCCTGGAATAACATAATCAACGTCTTCTGGATTGCAGTTTGTGTCGATTAATCCTATTGTAGGAATGTTTAATTTTCTAGCTTCTAATACTGCATTTCTTTCTTTTTTAGGATCTACTATGAATAAAACTCCTGGAATTTCCTTCATATCTTTAATTCCACCTAAATTTTTCTCTAATTTATCCATTTCTTTCTTTAATAGGATAACTTCTTTTTTAGGTAATACTTCAAATGTTCCATCTTCTTGCATTTTTTCTAATTGATTTAATCTGTCAATTCTTTTCTTGATTGTTTCAAAGTTTGTAAGCATTCCACCTAACCATCTTTGATTAATGTAGTACATTCCACATTTTTCTGCAGCTTCTTTCATGCAGTCTTGAGCTTGTTTCTTTGTTCCAACAAATAAAACTGTTTTTCCTTCCTCTGATTGCTCTTTTAAGAAGCTATAAGCTTCATCAATTTTTTTAGATGTTTTTTGTAAATCGATGATGTGAATTCCATTTCTAGCTTGGAATATATATTCAGCCATTCTAGGATCCCATCTTCTTGTTTGATGTCCAAAATGAACACCAGCTTCTAGTAATTG
>OLSB01003172.1_pt1 | contig 12285 bp, 13 predicted proteins | sample 1672071 | NCBI WGS metagenome assembly OLSB01 (sample SAMEA3136642, study PRJEB25190) | human gut metagenome | biome: human gut; feature: human-associated habitat; material: faeces | place: Austria | collected 2013
GGCCATGGGCGCTATCAAGCGCGAAATGAACAACGCCAAGTGGACCTGGTTCGCCATCGGTTACCAGTGCAGCTTCGCCTACCTGATCGCTCTGATGATCAACCAGCTGGGCCTGCTGTTCACCGGCAACGGCTTCGGCGCGGGCACCGTGTTTGCGATTCTGGTGGCTGTGGGCATGATCTACATGCTGGTGCGCAAGAACCGTTACGAGGACTAATTCAATTGCAAAGCTAACCTGTTGAAAGGGAGGTTGATTTCATGGCAACGGCAATCGTAGGCGGCATTCTGGCGATTATCGTAGGTTTGGTAGTCTACAAAATGGTCAAGGACAAGAAAAACGGCAAGTCCGTAGGCGGCTGCGGCGGCGATTGCGCTCACTGCAAGGCGCACTGCCATGAATGACCCGGACCTAACGGACCTCCTCCAGGGGAGATGCGGACATCCACCCCGCATCTCCCCCCTTTTTTCAATGAAAATATCTTGCCGAAAGGAAGTGATCGCCCATGTCCCCGTCTTTGATTCGCTGTCTGTTGGCAGTGCTGGCCCTTTCCGACGCCTATGAGAAAATCTTTTCCAAGGATGTGGCCCGGCTGTTGGGAGTCAAACGCCCCACGGTGCACCGGTCGCTGACGGTATTGCAGGAGAAAAACCTGATTACCAAGGAACTGTACGGCGACGTACACCTCACCGATGCAGGCCGGGCGCCGGCCCAGGAACTGGAAACCCGTCGGGATGATCTGACCATCCATCTGACAGACGCCTTCGGCCTTTCTCCGGAGGAAAGCGTCAAGGCAGCCACCGTGCTCATGAGCGAACTGACTCCGGAAAGCCTGGACAAAATCGCAGGCAAGAACCTGTCTAAGGAGGGATAATCATGGTCCAGATTACGCTCAAAATTCAGGGAATGATGTGCGGCATGTGCGAAAGCCACATCAACGACGCCATTCGCCAGGCCTTCCCCGTGAAGAAGGTCACTTCCTCCCACACCAAGGGAGAAACCGTCATCCTGGCCGATCAGGCCATTCCCAAAAGCCAGCTGGCTCCGGTCATCGAAAAAACCGGCTACCAGCTGACGGAAGTCAACTGCGTGCCCTATGAAAAGAAAAAGGGCCTGCTTTCCAGAATCTTCGGTTGAAAAAAATGACAGCCACGACAGTTTCGCATGAATTGCCGTGGCTGTTCTTGTATTTTTCGCGGCCATGTGATAACATGGAACTACGCAAAATTACAGATCGATTTTTATGGAGGAACGACCGGCGGTGCAAATCAGTCAGTTTTTTATGAACGGCGATATAAAAGGCGCCATTGCATACATGCGCGATCACGCGGAATTTAAAGACATTCTTCCCGCGTATGTAGCGATTTTTGAGAATTGCGAATACCGCGCCTATGAAATTTCGAAAAAGCTCAACGACATCCTGCGTTTGTATCAGATTTATTTCCGGGACGTTTTTTATTGCGGCATGCCGGAGGCGGAGGCCGCGGACAGGCTGCTGACGCAATTGAAAGTATACCTGAATCTGCCGGACACGGAGGAAACGCTTCTAAAGGAGCGGCTTCAATCGATGTTTGAAGCGGAGGGCTACCACGCGCTTTTCGGGAAAACCCAGGGATATTATGGCCCATATATCTGGCGGGACACGGTTCCCACCGTCTACCGTGTGGATCTGCCGGGCGGAACGGCGGAATATACCGTCAACCTGCTCAAGGGCTTCGTATTTCGAGGCTGGATGGATTATCTGACCTTCGGCAGGTACGGTACGGGTGGCTGGGCTTCACCCGACGGCACGATCAACTGCGTCGAGCAGGCGTATGATTTTGAGAGCGAACGTTTCCTTGTTTCCCTGTTGAAGCATGAAGCGCAGCATGCCATGGATATGAAACGATTCCCGAAAATCACCCCCGCGGAGCTGGAATACCGCGCAAAGCTTGTGGAACTGCATTACTCCGGCGATCTTGGTCTGCTGCAAAAGTTTTTATCGGAAGCGGACGAGAGCAGAACAGGCGACAGTCACGCGGCAGCATCAGCGAGAATCAGACGCGAGTTTGCGGGTACTAATCAAGCAAATCTTCCCTCCATTCAAGCACGGGCACGCGAACTGCTCCACGCGCATACAAAAGAGCTGGAAGTAAAATACGGGCATTAAAAACCCGGCGTGCCTCTTGAAGTCACGCCGGTTTTTTGCGTACACGCCGCCAGAATTCCGGCTCTTTTCATCAGCCCAGCAGGCCGTATTCGGCTTTGAGCTGCAATATGCGCAGGACGCTCTCGTCGATGCGCTCCTCGCTTATCTCTCCGGCACGAACCGCGTTCAGGACGCCGTCGAAGGACGCGGCGTAATCGTACGGCATGAGGATTATATCCGCTCCGGCCTTGACCGCAAGCACGGCGCTTTCGGCGGGGCTGTAATTCTTGGTTATTGCGCCCATGGCGAGCGAGTCTGTGATTATCACGCCATCATAGCCCAGCTCCCCGCGCAGCCTCTGCGTGAGCAGTTCATACGACAGCGAGGAGGGCAATCCGTCGTCCGTGACCTGCGGCAGAGTTATGTGTGCCGCCATCAGCATATCCGTCCTGTCGAGCACGGATTCAAACGGGATAAGCTCGCAGTCCAGCATCTCCGCCCAGCTCTTGCCGAGCGAGACATAGCCGTTGTGCGAGTCGCCGGTCGTGTCGCCATGGCCTGGAAAATGCTTGACGCAGGTCATTATGCCCGCGCTGTGCAGCCCGTCCACCGCCGCCCCGACCATGACCGCGACCTGCTTCGGGTCACTGCCGAAAGCGCGGCTGCCGATTATGACGTTGTCGGGATTGGAATTTGTATCCGCCACCGGTGCAAAGTCGAGGTTGAAGCCGTACTCTCGCAGATATTCCCCGATGGACGCGTACATATTGCGCACAGCGTCCTCGCCCGCGGCGGCCTCGGCCTGCGCCCCGTCATATCTGGGCACGTCAAAGGCCGCGGAACCGGCGACGCGGGATACGGCACCGCCCTCCTCGTCGGTCGCAATGAACGGCGCAAAGTCGGATTCGTCCCGCAGCGCCGAGATGAACGCGTCGAGCTGATCTGGATCCTGAATATTTTTGCCGAACAGGACAAAGCCGCCCGCCGGACGGAGCGCAAGCTGCGCCGCCATATCCCCGCTCAGCGCTGACACACCGTACTGCGATGCGTCATGAACCTGCTCCGGCGTCAGGTCGGTGTCCAGCGATTCGGGGCGGATAATGAACAGCTGGCCAACCTTCTGTTCAAGAGTCATGCCGGCAAGCAGCGCGTGCACGGTGTCAGGCTCCGTATCTCCGCCGGAGACCTCCGGCGTGTCGCTCGGCTCTATTATTATCTCGGCGCTGCCAGGGTTCGGCTCGACCGTGGGTGCGGGCGCAGGATCAGCCGCGCCGCAGCCCATGAGGAGCATCAGCGAGAGCGCGGTAATGAATGCAGAGAGTTTTTTCAAGGCCATGCCTCCAGAATGCTAGAATGGATAGCATGTATGATAAGCCAATATTCCCCCGCTGTCAAGCCCCCATACCGCGCGGGCGGCGCAGCATGGCGTACTGCTTTATATCCGTATCGGGAATTGCTGAGACATAACGGTTTTTATTTCTGGATGTTCAAGGCTCCGATGGAGCAGGTTCTCGCAGAGAAATACGGGAAGCAGTACGCCGCAGAGATCATGAAAAAGAGCCATAAAGTCTATAAGGAGCTGGTCGCGCAAGCGGACGATATCGGGGACGACAACCCCATGGCGTATAACGAGCTGTTCGCGCTGGCCTTTGTTGCTCCGTATGTGGCAAGCGAGAAAAAGATCCCGCCGGAGACCGTGCAGGAGATGATGCGCCGCGCGCTGTATCATATCAAGTGGTACTTCAGCCGGACGGATTTGAACACGGCTAAGGGCAAGGCGGAGAACAATAAGAGCGTCGTGAAGTACGCCGCGTGGTATACGCCCGAGAAGGAGAAGCAGTACCCGACCTCCTTCAAGGTAGACTTTGAAGGCCAGCCCTATGACGGCGCATGTTATTACCGTATCACCCACTGCCCCATCTGCGCGTATGCGGATAAGTTGGGTGTGCGGGAGCTGATGCCGCTGTTCTGCGAGCTTGACGAGGTCATGATAACGCTCCAGCACGGCGTGCTGCACCGGCAGCACACCCTCGCCAACGGCGGCGACTATTGCGACTACTTCATAACCGGTGATAAAGAATAAACCTGAGCCGATAATCCAGAGATGTTCTTGTGGGTTATCGGCTCAGGCTTTATTATATTCTGCCAAAGCTTGTTGTTATTTTGCCCATAATATGTTATTATATTGTTGAAATATAACAAACTTGGAGGTTGAAGTCTTGGAGTATCTTGCCCATATTGCCGATGACGGCAGAGTACAGACCGTTTCGGAACATCTGCACGGCACTGGAGAACTCGCCGCCGGGTTTGCCGCGCCGTTTGGCGCATCCGACGAAGCGCGCGCCGCCGGACTGCTGCATGACATCGGCAAATACAGCGCCGCATTCCAGCAGCGGATCCGCGGAAGCGCCGTGTCCGTTGACCACTCCACCGCCGGAGCGCAGGAAGCACGTAACCGCAGGGACTTGCCTGCGGCACTTGCCATCGCCGGACACCACGGCGGTATACCCGACTGCGGCAACCTTAATGACGCAGCCGACGATACGACCCTCCAAGGCCGTTTAAAACGTAAGCTGCCGACATATGACGAATGGCAGCGTGAAATCGCTCCTCCATCTGCCAAGCCTCCCGCATGGGCATTGTCGGACAGCACCACTGCCGCGTTTTATACGCGTATGCTGTACTCCTGTCTGGTAGACGCCGATTTTCAGGACACGCAGAATTTCATGGACGGCCAAGCCGCGCCGCGCGGCGGCGGCGAATCAATATCCGCACTTCTCGAAAAAGTGAGAGCGAAAGCCAAGGGCTATCTGGCAAATCCCGAAAGCCCGATTGCATTCCAGCGCAATGCAGCGCTTCGCGCCTGCATGGAGCGCGGCGCGCAGTGGGAGCAGGGTATGTATACGCTTACCGTGCCCACCGGCGGCGGCAAAACCTTCGCTTCTCTGGCATTCGCGCTGGAGCACGCAGCGGCGCACGGCATGTCACGCGTGATATACGTCATTCCATACACTTCGATAATTGACCAGACTGCCGGCGTGTTCGCCGAGCTTCTCGGCGAAGAAAACGTTCTCGCCCACTACTCTACCGCCGAATATCTCCTCGCAGAGTCGGAAGATCTGACCCCCGCGCAGTATCGCAAGCTGCTTGCCAGCGAAAACTGGGATGCTCCCATTGTTGTCACGACTGCCGTGCAGTTTTTTGAATCGCTCTACTCAAACCGCAGCAGCCGCTGCCGCAAGCTGCACAATATTGCAAACAGCGTGATTATTTTTGACGAGGCGCAGACTCTGCCGAAGGATTACCTCCTGCCGTGCCTTTCGGCCATTGCCCAGCTCGTGGAGCACTACCATGTCACATCCGTGCTCTGCACGGCCACTCAACCGACGCTTGCGCCGCTTTTTGAGCGCCTCGCGCCCGAACTGACACAGCGCGAAATATGTCCCGATGTTGCCGGAATGTACAGCGCGCTGCGCCGCACCGAGATACGCGATCTCGGCAGCATCTCCACTGACGAGCTTTGCTCTCGGCTGCAGGCACACGAGCAGGTGCTGTGCGTTGTGAACCGGCGCAAGACGGCGCAGGAGCTGTACGCCGCTCTGCCGTACAGCGGCAGCTACTGCCTCACCACGCTGCTGTGCGCGGCTGACCGCAAACGCCAGATAGACGAGATACGTGCCCGGCTTCACGACGGGAGGCCGTGCCGCGTAGTCTCAACGTCGCTTATAGAAGCGGGCGTCGATGTGGACTTCCCCGTCGCCTACCGCGAACAATGCGGGCTTGATTCGCTGCTACAAACCGCCGGACGCTGCAACCGCGAGGGACGCAATGAGCCCGCGGACAGTCTCGTGTACCGTTTTCGGCTTGACGGGCAGGCCGCGCCGCAAATGCTGGCGCAGAATATCAGCGCCATGAACTACGCTGCAAGGCGGCATACAGACTTGTCCTCGCCTGAGGCAATAAAAGCTTATTTCAATGAGCTTTTCAACCTCCGCAGCCCTGACCTGCTCGACAAAAAGCACATACTTTCCATGATAGAAAACGGCGTCAGCGGCTGTATGCTGCCGTTTGCTCAGGTTGCGGAGCTGTTCAGGCTCATCGAGACGCCCACAAGAACCGTATATCTGCCGCTCGGCGCTGGCGCTGAGCTGTGCCGACAGCTGCGCGACGGGAAGATGAGCCGCGGGCTCCTGCGCCGTCTCGGCGTATATTCCGTTGAATGCTACGACGCGCAGTTCAACGCGCTTGACCGATCCGGCGCACTGGAGCTTCTTCCTGACGGCTCGGCAATACTTATCGACATGACGAAGTATGATCCGAAAACCGGTCTCGCGCTCGATGCAGAAACCGGATTAGGCTTGTTTATATAAACTGCAAAGGAGGTAGTTTTGTGGTGCAAAAGCATATAACAGTAAGCGCCCTGACCTGCAGCGGAAGGAGGTGGTGCGTATGTCTATGCTGATAGAGGTCTGGGGCGATTACGCCTGCTTTTCCCGCCCGGAGATGAAGTCCGAGCGAGTGAGCTATGACGTGATGACCCCGTCCGCCGCGCGCGGTCTGGTCGAAGCGATCTATTGGCATCCCGGTCTGAAATTTACTGTGGACCGCATCTACGTGCTCTCCCCGATCAGGTTCACCAACATACGCCGCAACGAGGTCAAGGCCACGCTTCTCGCTTCCGCGGCGCTGAGTGCGGCAAAGGGCGGCACACCGCCGGTACTGTATACCACGCAGGAGATACAGCAGCGCGCCGCGATGGTGCTTCAGGACGTGCACTATGTTATCGACTGTCATTTTGACATGACGGACAAAGCCGCACCATGCGACAATCCGGGAAAGTTTCAGGATATCCTGCGCCGCAGGCTCGCCAAAGGGCAGTGCTATCACACGCCGTACTTCGGCTGCCGGGAATTCCCCGCCAGCTTCCGCGAATGGCCGGGCGGAACCATTCCCGCCATCGAGCTGACACAGGATCTCGGCTGGATGCTGTACGACATGGACTACTCCAATCCGAAAGACATAAAGGCGCAGTTCTTCCGCGCGCGGCTTGACCGCGGCGTACTCGACTGCCGGAACGCGGAGGTGCACACATGATATTACAGGCTCTGACCGCGTACTATGAGGCGATGCTGAAAAAGGACATCGTCGCCCCGCCGGGCTGGGACGGTGCTTTTAAGGTCAGCTTCTGGCTTGAACTGAACGACAGCGGCGAGCTTATCGACGTCATCGACCAGAGGCACGACGAACCACGCGGCAAGAAAACCGTGCTCGTCCCTCTCCCGATGAGCGTCCCCGCTCATGTCAAACGCTCCTCCGGCGTCGCGGCAAACTTTCTCTGCGATAACTCGTCCTATATTCTCGGCGCAGATGAGAAAGGCAAGCCTGAGCGCGCTGTGCAGTGCTTTGAAGCATGCGCCGCGCTGCACCATAAGCTGCTGGACGGCGTCGATTCTCCGGCGGCGCGGGCTGTGCTCGCATTCTTTGACACATGGCAGCCGGAACTCGCCGCCGCGCATCCGCTGCTTGCCGAACGTTGGAAAGATATCACCGACAACGCAAATCTCGTATTCTGCTACGATTATGCCGACGGCCGCCGTACCGTAGCCGAGGATCCGGCGATTAAGGACGCATGGCAGCGGCATTATCACAATACAGACCCGGACGCCGTGATGGCGCAGTGCCTTGTCACCGGGCAGACAGCCCCCATCGCCGCAACACACCCCGCCATAAAGGGAGTGCCCGGCGCACAGAGTTCCGGAGCCGCGCTCGTATCGTTCAATGCCCCGGCCTTCTGCTCCTATGGTCACGAGCAGGGCGGAAACGCTCCCGTAAGCGAATACGCCGCGTTTGCCTATACCACCGCGCTCAACACACTTCTCGCCGACCGTGACCGCTGCAAAATCATAGGCGACACCGCCGTAGTCTGTTGGGCGGAAAATGCCGATAATGCCGCGGCAGACCTTGGAATGGATGCGATATTCGGTATTCCGGAAGACCGCGGCGTGCAGGAATCAGACGTAACGGCGGCGCTTAAAGCCCTTGCCGCGGGGAAAAGCTGCGATTGGCTGGATGAGCTTATCCTCCCCGATCAGCATGTATACTTTCTCGGTCTCGCGCCGAATGCCGCCCGGCTCTCCGTGCGCTTTTTCCTCCGAGACAGCATACGCCGCTTTGCCGAACACATAAATCAACACCGCGAAGCGCTTGAGATCGTCCGTCCGGCAAATGACCCGTGGGAGGATCTTCCTGCCTGGAAGCTCGTGCGCGAGACAGTCAATCAAAAAGAGCGCAACCCCTCCCCAGCTCCGCAATTGGCCGGTGACCTCATGCGAGCGATCCTCACCGGCTCCCGCTACCCCGCCACGCTGCTCAACGGCGTGACGCTCCGCATCCGCGCCGAGCGGGAAATCACCCGCGGCCGCGCCGCGATAATCAAAGCCTATTACACAAGAAACCGTTCAAAATATTGCCCTGAGGAGGTACTTACCGTGACACTCAACGACGAAAGCGAATATCTGCCCTATGTTCTCGGACGGCTCTTTGCCGTGCTGGAGGCTGTGCAGGACGCCGCGAACCCCGGCATCAACACTACCATAAAAGATCGCTACTTCAACTCCGCCTGTGCTACACCTGCCATCGTATTCCCGACCTTGATCAAGCTCGCTCAGAAGCATCTGCAAAAGCTTGATACGGGTAAGAGCATCCACTATAACCAGCAGCTTACGGCACTTATGGGTATGATCCACGAGGGCTTTCCCGCCCGCATGACCCTGCCGGAACAGGGGGCATTCCAGCTCGGCTACTATCATCAGACGCAGAAACGCTATGAAAAGAAAAATAAGGGGGAAAACTAAAATGTCTGAAGCTATAAAAAACCGCTATGATTTTGTGATCCTGTTCGATGTGGAAAACGGCAATCCCAACGGCGATCCCGACGCGGGCAATATGCCCCGCGTTGACCCCGAGACCGGTTACGGCCTTGTGACCGACGTATGCCTCAAGCGCAAAATACGCAACTATGTTGAAACGCTGAAAGAGGACGAGGACGGCTACCGCATATACATCAAGGACGGCGTTCCCCTCAACCGCAGCGACAAGGCCGCAATAACCGCCCTCGGCATCTCTGAGGATCTCAAAGCCGCAAAGAAGAGCGATACAGAAATAGACCGCAAACTGCGCGACTATATGTGCGCGAATTATTATGACATCCGCACCTTTGGCGCGGTAATGACAACGTTTGTAAAGGGCGCTCTTAACTGCGGTCAGGTCAGAGGCCCTGTGCAGATTGGTTTCTCCCGCTCCATAGACCCTATAGTCCCGCAGGAAGTCACCATAACCCGCGTTGCTATCACCACCGAGGCCGACGCAGAAAAGAAGGGCACCGAAATGGGACGCAAGCACATTGTGCCTTATGCGCTCTACCGCGCAGAGGGCTTCGTCTCCGCGAATCTCGCCCGCAAAACCACCGGCTTCTCCGAAGACGACCTTGCGCTGCTTTGGCAGGCCATACTCAACATGTTTGAAAACGATCACTCCGCCGCCCGCGGCAAGATGGCCGTGCGTGAACTCATCGTCTTCAAGCACGAATCGGAGCTTGGCAATGCGCCGTCCTACAAGCTTTTCGACGCCGTGACCGTCAGCAGAAACGACGGCGTTGATATTCCCCGCAGCTACCGCGACTATACCGTAACCGTCGCTGAGAATATTCCTGATGGAGTGACCTGCGAGAGGCTTTCGTGATGTACGAGCCTGACGACTGCTTGATGATCTCCGGCTTGCAGCACTTCCGCTTCTGCCGGAGGCAGTGGGCGCTGATACACATTGAGCAGCAGTGGGCGGAAAATCTTCGCACGGTTGAGGGTGAACTGATGCACGAGCGTGCGCATGACGAAGGTCTCCGCGAGAGCCGCGGCGACACTATCATTACCCGCAGTCTGCGCGTATACTCCCTTACGCTCGGCCTGAGCGGTCAATGCGATGTAGTTGAATTCCGGCGCAGTGCGCAAGGCGTTCCGCTTGCCGGGCACGACGGGCTGTGGCTGCCGTACCCCGTCGAATACAAACGCGGCAAGCCCAAAGATGACGGCTGTGACGAATTGCAGCTGTGCGCACAGGCGATGTGCCTTGAAGAGATGCTGTGCTGCACAATTGACAGCGGCGCGCTGTTCTACGGTGAACCGCGGAGGCGTACGCGTGTGGAGTTCACAGATGCACTGCGCCAAGAAGTCGTTGACGATGCCGCCGAGATGCATGAGCTGTACCGCCGCGGATACACGCCGCGCGTAAAGCCGACCAAGTCATGCAACGCCTGTTCGCTCAAGGAGCTGTGCCTGCCGCGACTGTCGCGGACAGGTACGGTGGCCGCCTACCTGCGCGATAACATGGAGGACACGCCATGAAGAAACTGCTCAACACTTTGTTTGTCACAACGGAGGACGCATACCTCAGCCTTGACGGGGAGAACGTCGTTGTGAACCGTGAAAAGCAGGAGCTTGCGCGTTTCCCGCTGCATACCTTGTCCGGGATCATCGCCTTCACCTACGCCGGTGCATCCCCTGCGCTCATGGGCGCATGTGCCAAGCGTGATATTGCGCTGAGCTTCTGCACTCCGCGCGGCCGCTTTCTCGCGCGATGCGTCGGCGAGACGACCGGCAATGTGCTACTTCGGCGCATGCAATACCGCGCGGCAGATGATCCTTTTCAAAGCTGCCGCATTGCCCGAAATATGATATTCGGGAAGCTGCACAACGCCCGCTGGAGCATTGAGCGCACGAAGCGCGATCACGGCCTTCGTGTTGATGTTAATAAGCTTCAGGCGTCCATCGACCGGATCAAAGGTCTTTACCCCCTTGTCATGGAAGAGATCTCGCTGGACTCGCTCCGCGGAGAAGAGGGCGCAGGTGCACAGGCATATTTTGACGTGTTCGACGATATGATCCTTCGCAGCAAGGATGAGTTTTATTATCGCACGCGCAGCCGCCGTCCGCCGCTCGACAATGTCAACGCTATGCTCTCATTCGCCTATTCCCTGCTTGGAAACGACTGTGCCTCGGCGCTTGAGAGCGTGGGGCTGGACGCTTATGTCGGCTTCATGCACCGCGACCGGCCAGGACGGTCTTCTCTTGCACTCGATCTGATGGAGGAGCTTCGCCCCTGTTTTGCAGATCGGTTTGTTCTGTCACTCATCAATAACCGCGTCATTACCCCTTCGGACTTTGAGCACACTGACAGCGGCGCAGTGCTTTTGACCGATAGCGGCCGCAAGGCATTCTTGCAGGCTTGGCAGGAGCGCAAGCGTGATGTTATTACCCATCCATACCTCAAAGAGAAGCTGTCTTGGGGGCTTGTACCGTATGTTCAGGCGCTGCTTCTCGCGCGGTATCTGCGTGATGACTTGGATGAGTATCCGCCGTTTCTGTGGAAGTGAGGGGCTAAATGCTTGTTCTGATAACTTATGACGTGAATACCGAGGATGCAGGCGGCCGGCGCAGGCTGAGAAAAATCGCCAAAGAATGTGTAAATTATGGTCAGCGCGTTCAGAACTCTGTGTTTGAGTGCCTTGTCGATCCCGCACAGTGCCGAAAGCTCCAGCACACTCTGTGTTCTATCATGGACGAGGAGCGCGACAGCCTGAGGTTTTACTACCTCGGGGATAAGTACCAAACCCGCATAGAGCATTTCGGCTCTAACCCGGGTTACGAGCCTGAGGGGGTGCTGATGGTCTGATTGCGAAGCAGAAGCTTACACATTTCTGCTGGGCGCTTCGCACCGAAAAATGAGCGTCAGCCCAAAGTTTTTATATGCTTACATACGTTTTTTGTAGGTAAGGCATCCCTTTCAGCGGGATATTTGTAACTCTTGCGCAAATCTGCACGAAAAAATTGTGCATGTTTGCTGTCGTGCCCCTCGCGGGGCACGTGGATTGAAATCTGCGCCAGCAGCCACAGGCGCGCGTCTACGCTCTGTCGTGCCCCTCGCGGGGCACGTGGATTGAAATCTGCAGAGGAGATTTAACCGGAAGGAGTGAGACAGGTCGTGCCCCTCGCGGGGCACGTGGATTGAAATATTGCCGAGGCGGCATATAAAGGGCAAAAAGCCGTTGTCGTGCCCCTCGCGGGGCACGTGGATTGAAATAAAGCCTCTGTAAAAGCGGAGGTTG
>OLSB01003174.1_pt1 | contig 12278 bp, 8 predicted proteins | sample 1672071 | NCBI WGS metagenome assembly OLSB01 (sample SAMEA3136642, study PRJEB25190) | human gut metagenome | biome: human gut; feature: human-associated habitat; material: faeces | place: Austria | collected 2013
GCCCCGAATCGCTCGACCCGGCGCTCACGCGCCCCGGCCGCTTTGACCGCCGCGTGCCGGTGGAGCTGCCCGATCTTGCCGGACGCGAGGCCATTTTGAAAGTTCACGCCCGCAAAATCAAGCCGGCGGAGGACGTGGATTTCCACACCATCGCGCGTATGGCCTCCGGCGCTTCCGGCGCGGAGCTTGCCAACATCATCAACGAGGCCGCGCTGCGCGCCGTGCGCAACGGCCGTACCATTGTCACGCAGGCCGATCTTGAAGAGAGCATCGAGGTCGTAATCGCCGGATATCAGAAGAAAAACGCCGTTCTCTCCGATCAGGAGAAGAAGGTCGTTGCCTATCACGAGATCGGCCACGCGCTCGTCGCGGCGATGCAGACGCACTCCGCGCCCGTGCAGAAGATCACGATCATTCCGCGCACCTCCGGCGCGCTGGGGTATACGATGCAGGTCGAAACCGGCGACAAGTACCTTATGACAAAGCAGGAGATCGAAAATAAGATCGCCACATTCACCGGCGGCCGCGCCGCCGAGGAGGTCGTGTTCGGCGAAATCACAACGGGCGCCTCCAATGACATCGAGCAGGCGACGAAGCTCGCCCGTGCCATGATCACGCGCTACGGCATGAGCGACGATTTCGATATGGTCGCGCTCGAAACGGTCACGAACCAGTATCTCGGCGGCGACGCCTCGCTCGTATGCTCGGCGGATACGCAGAAGATTATTGACGATAAGGTCGTCGCGCTCGTAAAAGCGCAGCACGAAAAGGCGAAGAACCTTCTTCTCGCAAACCGGGCAAAGCTCGATGTGCTTGCGCAGTATCTTTATGAGAAAGAAACGATCACCGGCGACGAGTTTATGACGATCCTGGAGCGCGGGGAAGCAAAGACATGAGCCGTGCAAGCCTTGTTGATCTTACCAACCTCTGCGTGATCTGCGACGGCAGCCGGATCCTTGTGCAGGACAAGGTCGGCAGCGGCGTTGTATTCCCCGGTGGGCATGTGGAGCCGGGGGAGTCCATGCTCGATTCGGTTATCCGTGAAATGCGCGAAGAAACCGGTCTTTTGATCGAGCATCCGGCGCTCTGCGGTCTCAAGGACTGGATGCTTGAGGACGGTACGCGCTTTATCGTCGCGCTTTACCGCGCCGACCGCTTTTCCGGTACACTCCGATCTTCCGGAGAAGGGCGCGTGTTCTGGGTTGAGCGGGAGGACTTTGCCCGGCTCGATACCATCTGGGGCATGCGCGAGGTGCTGCGTATCTGCGACAGCGCCGATTACAGCGAAATGTTTTATTCGGAAGAGAAAGAGGGCTGGGTGCTGCTCGGCTGAGGGAGAATATGCGAAAAGAGAGAAAGAATGAGTCGCTGCTCTGGTTTGGAAAGTGGACGTCCAAGCTCGGCAACATCGTCTTTGACTATGCGAACAGCGTGAGCATCGTCGGCGCGTTTTCCCACGCGCCGTGGGTGCTGGCGCTCTATCAGAGCTCGGAGACGCTCATACAGATCGCATTCAATCTCATCGGCGGCGCAAAGGCCGACAGCGGCAGTCGGAAAAGGATCCTCATTGTCACGGACATTCTGGCCGCGGTCATCTGCTTTGCAGCGAGCTTCTTCGCCGCCTCGCCGCACATGGCGGAGGCCGTCATTGCGGCGAACGCTTTGCTTGCGGTTGTCTATGCGTTCAATTCCCCGACGTACCGCTCCATCGTCCGCGAGATGATCGACGGTGATCGCATCGGTATGTATAACTCCGTCAGCAACGGCGGGGGAGAGATCGTCAAGATCGCGGGGCCGATGGCCGCTATGCTGCTCGTGCGGTGGATCGGCGTGCGCGGAGCGCTTCTTTTCGACGCGCTCACATTCCTGCTGTCCGCTGCTTCCGAAATGCTTCTCGTACCGATCTCGGAAACACAGAAAAAGACAAGGGAGAAGAAAAACATCTTCCGCGATATCGCCGGGGGCTTTGCCTATCTCGTGCGGGAGCGGCAGCTTTTGTTCCTTATCCTTCTCTCGGCGCTTGTCAATTTCTTCCTTGCGGGCTTTAATCTTCTTTGCCCGTATACCGACGTGATGTATGCCTCCTTCGGCATCGAGTTTTACAGCAAGGTGCTTATTATGGAGGCGGCGGGGGGTCTTTTCGGCTCGCTCATCAGCTCGCGTCTCGGAAGCCGGGTAAAGGAAAACGCGCGCCTTATGATCCTTTTTCTCGGCGCGATGGGCGCGGCACTTGCGCTTGAACCTCTTGCGGCGCTCACGGGAAGCGCCGCCGTCTGCCTTGTTCCGTTTCTTCTCTCCGGCACGGCTCTGACGGTTTTCAACATCCAGTTCATGTCGTATGTGCAGCTGCGTGCCGACGAGGCGTATCTCGGCCGTGTATTCAGCATCATTTTCACCGTAGCGGTGCTGTTCATGCCGGTCGGCTCGTTCGTTTTCTCCTTCCTGCTCGACACGTCAAGTCCCGCGGGCTTTGCCGTAGTCGGCGGCGGGATCATTTTGCTTGCCGCCGCCGGATTAGCGGCTTTCCGGAAAAAGGAATAAAACACAAACGCGCCCGGATGGGATTTCCCATCCGGGCGCACCGCTTATTCAAGGTTTTTCAAAGCGCCTTTTCCAGCAGTACAAGATCGATGTCGCTCAGGCCGTTGAAAGTGCACGAAACGACGCCGATTTCCTTATAGCCGAGCGAATGGTACAGCTGCCGCGCGCGGGTGTTGCGCGCATTCGTGTCAATGCGGAGATAGCGACAGCCCTGCCGTGCGGCTTCCTGCTCGTAAAAGCTTTCAAACGCGCGGCCTAACCCGTGCCCTCCGGCGGCGGGATCGACCACGAGCGTGTGCATAACGAAAATTTCCTCATCCGGCGCTTCAAACTCCCACGGCGCACCGGCGTATACATCGACCTGTATCTGATTCAGAACAGCGGCCGCCGCGACGCGTCCGTCCGCTTCCGCGACGAAGAGATCGCCGCGCGTGAGCGCGGCCTCCGCCGTGGAGCGCACGGGATAGATCCCGCGCTTCCAGCCGGTCGCGGCGCGCCCTGCCTCCTCCTCGGTGAGTATGGCGTCGTAAATGGCGGTTACATCGTCAATATCGGATGCCGTTGCTTTGCGGAACGTCGCCGGAGCGCAGAGTGCGGGAATATCATAGCTCATTTTTGTTCCTCTTTTACTGTCGGGAGTGTGATGGTGAATACGTTCCCGGACTTTTTTCCTTCGCAGCGAATTTTTCCTCCGTGCTCGGACACGATGCTTTCGGCGATGGAAAGACCGAGACCGTAGCTGTGATCCATGGCGCGGGCGCGGTCTGCGCGGTAAAAACGCTTGAAAATATTTTTGCATTCTTCCGGAGAGAGCGGCTCGCCGGGCGTTGCAACGCTCAAAGCGCATTTGTCGTGCCCGGCCTTTTTCAGCGCTACGTGGACCGTACCGGGGGCGGAGTATTTAACGGCGTTGTCGAGAAGTATCTCAACACTCTGTCGGAGATGCTGCGTGCTTCCGCGCACCATGATGCCGGGCTCAATATCCGTCTCCAGCGTCAGCCCCTTTTCAAAGAACAACGCTTCAAACGGAAGTACGGCGTCCTGCACCAGAGAACTCCAGTCGAGCGGCGTAAAACCTTTTTTCACCGCGCCGTTATCCACCCTTGCAAGCTCCAGCAGACTTTCCACAAGCCCGCGCATCCGGTGCGACATGGTGAGGATGCTTTCGGTAAAGCGCTGACGGTCCGGCTCGGAATATGAGGGGTCTTTGAGCATTTCCGCGTTCGTGAGGATGACGGTGAGAGGCGTTTTCAGCTCGTGCGATGCGTCGGATACGAACTGCTTCTGCTGCGTCCACGCCTTCTCCACCGGCTTCACCGCCCAGCGCGCCAGAAGAAAGCTGACGGCGAGAAACACCGCTGCGGCGCACAGCCCGATAAGAAAGCAGCTCCGCCAGAGATTCCGCATGGTTGCATTCGCGCTGGACACGTCGGCAAACACGATGTACTCATTTCCGCGCCACGTTGTGCGCAGGTAGCGGAGAGAATAGTCGTGCAGCAGCCCCTGTTCACTGCCGGAGCGCAGCGCTTCCGTAACAATGCCGGAGAGCACCTGTTCGTCGGAGAGATCATAATAGCTTGTCCCGCTCACGCGAACGCCGCCGTAAGGCGAGATGCGAACCGTAAAATAGGGGAGGCGCGAGGACGTATCCGGCCAGTTGAGCTGCAAGGGATCGGCGGCCACGGCCGTGACCATCTCAACGGACTCGTGCTCGAGATTTGCGTGCGTTGTGTACAGCAGCACGCCGAAGATGGTGCACAGGATCACAAGCACGATCGCCATGTTGATGCCGACAAAACGCAGCCGGAGCTTTTTCAGCATGCGGGGACCACCTCCAGATGATAGCCGAGCCGCCGGACGGATTCAATGCGGACATTTGACCCGATGCTTGCAAGTTTTTTGCGCAGGAAGCCGACATAGACCTCCACACTGTTTTCCACGGCGTTGGACTCGAAGCCCCACACGCGCGAGAGGAGCGCTTCCTTGGAGAGATTGCTGCCGCCGGACTGGAGAAGGAGACGCATGACGTCAAATTCCCGCGCCGAGAGCCGCACGGATTTCTCTCCGCAGCAGAGCGTGCCGGAGGCGAGATCGAGTGATGTGTTGCCATAAGAAAGGGCGTCGACCTGTGCGCCCTGCCGCCGCAGCAGCGCGTTGATGCACGCGAGCAGCTCTCGCATGTCAAACGGCTTGGCAAGATAGTAGTCCGCTCCGGCGTTGAGCCCTTCGACGCGGTCCTCCAGCCCGGCGCGTGCCGTAAGCATCAGGATCGGAACACCGCACCGCCGGGCACGGACGGCGCGGGCGACGGCATAGCCGTCCATGCCGGGCATCATAACATCCAGTATCAGCAGATCGTACACGCCGAGCTCGGCGTATTCCGCGCCGGAAATGCCGTCGTACACGGTCTCCACATCAAAACCCTTGCTCTCGAGCAACGTTTTGAGCGAGTCGGCCAGCAGCTTTTCGTCTTCCACGATCAGTATTTTCATGGCGTACACCTCTTTTTGTTCACAGTATACTACAACGCAAAGCTGAAAGGAAGCTGAAAGAACCGACGCTTTTCACAGTTTTTTTCATTAACTCTTGACATTCGGCGGGAACGGTGTTAGACTCCATTCAACCCATAAGAAAACGCTTTGACGGGAAAGAGTACGGACATCGTTCGCATACAGAGAAGAGGCGGTTGGTGCAAGCCTTGATGCGTTCCGTTCGGAAGCCGTCCCTGAGCGGCCGGGAGCAAATGCCCGGACGGGATCTCGCCGTTATATTGAGAGCCGGTATGCAGTACCGGGCAGAGTGCGGACAAATCGTCCGAATTCAGGTGGTAACACGGAGTTATTTCCGCCCTGAGCCGTTCGGCTCAGGGCGTTTTCATTTACTGCAAAAGGAGAAATACCATGGAAAAAAGGAATTACGAGCAGTCCAAAAAGCTCGACAACGTATGCTACGATATCCGCGGCCCCGTAATGGACGAGGCCATGCGCATGGAAGCGCGCGGCGCAAACATACTCAAGCTCAACATCGGCAACCCTGCGCCGTTCGGCTTTTATGCGCCGGACGAGGTTATTCTGGACATGATCTATAACCTGCGCAACTGCGAGGGATATTCCGATTCCCGCGGCCTCTTCTCCGCGCGCAAAGCGATCATGCAGTACTGCCAGCTCAAGGGCATCCCCAATGTCGGCATGAACGATATCTTTACCGGCAACGGTGTGAGCGAGCTCATCACGCTCACCATGCAGGGACTTCTGGACGACGGCGACGAGATTCTGGTTCCGGCGCCGGATTATCCGCTCTGGACGGCGTCCATCACGCTCGCCGGCGGAAAAGCGGTACACTATCTCTGTGATGAGCAGCAGGAATGGTATCCCGACATCAACGACCTCCGCTCCAAGGTCACGCCCCGGACGAAAGGCATCGTTGTTATCAACCCGAACAACCCGACCGGCGCGCTCTACCCGAAGGAGATCCTCGAACAGATCGTGCAGGTCGCCCGCGAGAACGACCTCATCCTCTTTGCCGACGAGATCTACGACCGACTCGTCATGCAGGGAGAACCGGAGCATATCGCGCTCGCCTCGCTCGCGCCCGACCTTCTGACACTCTGCTTCAACGGCCTTTCCAAGTCCCACCGCGTTGCGGGATTCCGCGTCGGCTGGGTGTGTCTCGCCGGTGATAAGTCCCACGCCAAAGGGTATATCGAGGGACTGAATCTTCTTGCCAAAATGCGCCTTTGCTCCAATGTTCCGGCACAGAGCATCATCCAGACCTCTCTGGGCGGTTATCAGTCGGTGGACGAGTATCTCTGCCCCGGCGGACGGCTGTACGAGCAGCGCGAGCTCATCTGGAAAACGCTCAACTCCATCCCCGGCCTTAGCGCTGCAAAGCCGAAGGCGGCGTTTTATATTTTCCCGAAGGTGGATACGAAGAAATTCAATATCCACAGCGACGAGCAGATGGCGCTTGACCTTCTGAAGGAACAGAAGATCCTCATCACCGCCGGTACGGGCTTCAACTGGGGCGAGCCGGATCATTTCCGCATCGTTTACCTGCCCGATCTCGTTTCGCTGAAGGATGCCTCCGTGCGTCTTGAAAAATTCTTCGGCAGCTACCGGCAGAAGGATTAATCTTCCATAAACGTCAACCCCCCGCAGGAGTGCTGCTCCTGCGGGGGATTGACGTTTGGCAGATCGATAGCTTGAATGAAAAGAAGATACATCTTTGGACAGTGTTGGACTCATACCCGAAGGCAGAACTTCCGCCGATGTCTCATCGGATGTATCTTCCTGAAGCAGAATCCCGACCCAACATAAACGCAGCCAACGACGGTGCGCAATGTGACAACAGCTTCTGATTCGTAGATATTATATGTTTGATGGAGAGTTGTTGTCAAGAAAAAGGAAGCATAACCGACATAGCGAGTGCTTCCGCCCTCACGAAAACGTCCGAAACGTCTGCCGGGACTGCTTCCTTTGCCGAAGGCTCTACGCAAGGCATGGCTCAAGTCCAATACGAGAGCGATATCAACGCAGATCCTTCGTCTATGAATACTATACGCCGGACAGAGAGGAATAGTCAAGCAAATATATCCAGATGGATCGTCCTGAACGGAAAATAAAACAGACCGTTTCACACAATGCAGAGACAGCGGATCGAGACAGAGTTAAAAAAGAGACTTCCGACTATACGCGAAAGTACGCAACCCCTTTGGCCCGATCCTCTTTCACATTCGGAAACCTCTTTGCAGTCAAAATTATAGGCGCTGAAGAGAGAAAAGTCAAGAGAGTCTTCCGTGGGGAAGAAAGCGCAGCGTTATCCGGAAACAAGCAAATACCGGACTTGGATAAAAAAAGAGCCGATATATGGTTGATGCAGCTCAGGGTACAATTCCCGTCAGGCCAACCACCGTATGGCTCTATAAAAAATATAACATATGCGAAAGAGGGTGTCAAGATCGCGGGCGGCAAAAGGAAATCCCCGACACATACGGCAAGCACGCAGCCCCTTTGGCTCGATCCTCTTCCGTATTCGGGGATTTCAAAAAAGCAGAATCCGGATCCGTTCAAGGCGCGACCGTAAACAGACGGCTCGTTGAACCAACAAATTCTGCTTCTGTGGACACTATACACTCCAACTTGGGAATAGTCAAGAAGATACTCTGGTTGCTTTATGCGGAAAGAAAAAGAGAATCCTGACACAACAAAGGCCGATCACTCTGCATAGGGCGGAGCTAACGGGGGGACAGAATTCTCTTTAATTATCATACACGCAGTTTCTTGTAATAGTCAAGAATATGATCTGCTTTTTTATGCAGTGACAATGCTGCGTCGTCGGCATCAAACGAACCCTCTCAGCCCGTTCGCTTTGCCGGCCTTTTCTTCAAAACCAGATACAGCAGAAGAATGATCATGGCGGCGAGAAGGGCAAGGCTTGCCCAGCCGAGAGGGAGAAAGACGGCGCTGCCGTAGACATCCTTCAAAAGCGCAAGCGCCGAGGCAAAGCTTGCGCACACCGCCGCGGGGGTGAGCTTTGGCTCAAGACAGCAGAGCGCAACAAGGAGCACCTCCGCGCCGTAGAGGCTGTCGGCACACATCCACGGCAGGAAAGCCACGGCGCAGAGCGAAGCGAGAGAGAGCGCCGTGAGCTGCCGCCGCCGGTCGGCGGCGAGACTTTTCCGGCTCATGCGCCAGACAAGCAGCAGCGCGAAAACAACATAGATCGCAATGCCCGTCGGCGCGATGAGCGAATACTGCGAGAGCGAGTAAATGCCCGGCGCGCCGTCAAAAAGCGGCCGCGCCGTAAGCGCTGCGAGCGAAGGGTAAAACGGCAGGCATTCGCTGCCGGGGCGGCCGAGCAGCAGCGCCGGAACCATGACGGCGACGTACCAGCCGACGAGGTGCAGCAGCGAAAACCATGTGTTGCGCCGCACGGCGGTAAATACCCAGAATACGGGTACAATCCATAGTGCTGCAGGATGAAATGCGACCGCAAGCGCAAGCATCCCCGCGCACCAGCGCCATTCACCGCGCATGGCACAGGAGGCGGCAAGCGCGATAAACGCCCACCACAGACTGTCGCCCGCGGCGGAGCAGACGCCCTGAAAAATCCCGGAGGGAAGGAGCAGTACGATAAGAAAAGCGAAAAGGCGCGGCTGCGCGCGCACCGTGACGCACTGTACGCACCGCTGTGCCGCCCACGCCATCGTGACCTCGGAAAAAACACAGAGGTATTTAAATAAGGTAAGCCCGCCGTCCGGCGCGAGAGAAAAAATAGCCATAAAATACTGTACCGGAATCGAAAAGGGGAGAGCGGAGGAGCGTATGCCCCAGAAGCCTCCGGCATCCCGGTACCAGGCAATGGCGCTCTCCACGGCATTTGCCGTGTCGTTCGGTGCGACGCCGAAAAGGATGAGCCGCAAGCCGAACGCGGCGAACAGCGCGCCGAGCACGGCAAACCGTGCGCGGGAGGTTTTTACAAGACCTTCGGTATACAGCAGAAGATAGCTCAGCCCGGCCAGGGCGAGCAGGATCACAAATCGTTCCATTGGCAGCTCCGAAATGCGAGTTCCTGTGTTTATTACGGCAAACGGCGGCGCGCGGCAGCGCAGAAATAATAAAAAATCGCCCTTGACACGGCAAGGACGGCTTGGTATAATAAATTGCTATATGTTGCTATGAATAGCCGCATACAGCCCCTTTTACTATCGTTAGTATATCAGCCGCTCCGTGAAAAATCAACCCCAATGCCTATGTTTTTACAACGCGCCCGGGCGTATCACAAAAGCGGCACAGCAATCCATATTCCCCCCGGAACGGGTATTCTGCGCCGGAGTTAAGCTCCTCCGGCGGAAAAAGGGAGATTCGCCGATGCCTAAGGATGTACAGTACGGAAGAACAATCAGAAAGAGCTATGCCCGCGCGGAAGAGATCCAGGACATGCCGCATCTGCTCGAGATCCAGAAGAATTCCTATAAGTGGTTTCTGGACGAGGGGCTGCGGGAGGTTTTCAAGGGCGTAGCCGCCATTACGGACTACTCCGGCAATCTGGAGCTTTCCTTCGTGGACTATTCCATGAATGAGCCCCCGAAATACACGGAGGAGGAGTGCAAGGCGCGCGACGCCACATACGCCGCTCCGCTGAAGGTCAGCGTGCGTCTGCGCAACCGTGAGACCGAGGAGATCAAGGAACAGGAGATCTTCATGGGCGATTTCCCGCTCATGACCGCAAGCGGCACGTTTATCATCAACGGCGCCGAGCGCGTCATCGTCTCCCAGATCGTCCGTTCCCCCGGCATCTATTTCGACAAGAAAACGGACAAAACCAATAGCTCCGTGTACGGCACGACCATCATCCCGTACCACGGCGCGTGGCTCGAGTATGAGACGGACCTGAACGACGTGTTCTACGTCCGCATCGACAAGAACCGCAAGCTGCCTGCCACGCTTCTGCTCAAGGCTCTCGGCGCTTACAAGGCGGACAAGCCGCACACCTGGCTCAGCTGCATCGACAATCCCGTGGGCGGTGCCGTCACCGGCGACGCGCTCCGCGAGATCTTCGGTGACGATAAGCGCATTGTTACCACGCTCGAGCGCGACACCTGCATCTCCCGCGATGACTGCCTGCTCGAGATCTACAAGAAGCTCCGTCCCGGCGATCCCCCGACGGTGGAGAGCAGCGAGACCCTGCTGGAAAACCTCTTTTTTGATCACCGCCGGTACGACATTTCAAACGTCGGCCGCTACAAGTTCAACAAAAAGCTCTCTCTCTACCCGCGCGTTGCGGGCTACGCTCTGGCTGAGCCCGTTGCCGACCCGATGACCGGCGAGATCATCGCCGACGCCGGCGAAACGCTTACCCGCGAGCGCGTCCGCGAGCTGGAGAAGAAGGGCGTTAACGCCGTGCGTATCATCGTCGGCGAGAACGAGACCGTCCGCGTGTTCTCCAACGGCATGGTCGATGCCGCTGACTTCGTCCACTTCTCGGACGATGATGCGGAGAACCGCCGCATCATCAAGGAAGAGCTCGGTCTGCGCGAGCGCGTCCGCTTCATCCTCCTGCGCCAGTACATGGAGCAGTATGAGGGGGAAGAGCTCAAGGAAGTGCTCAGGGAGAACGTTGATCTTCTTATGCCGAAGCACGTCATCTGCGACGATATCTTCTCCGCTGCGAACTATCTCTGCTGCCTCGCGCACGGCATCGGCGAGCCGGACGATATCGACCATCTCGGCAACCGCCGCGTCCGCAGCGTGGGTGAGCTGCTGCAGAACCAGTTCCGCATCGGTTTCTCCCGCATGGAGCGCGTGATCCGCGAGCGCATGACGCTGCAGGATCTCGACATCGTCACGCCCCAGAGTCTCATCAACATCCGTCCCGTCACGGCGGCGATCAAGGAGTTCTTCGGCTCCAGCCCGCTGAGCCAGTTTATGGATCAGACAAACCCGCTGGCCGAGCTTACGCATAAGCGCCGTATCTCCGCGCTCGGCCCCGGCGGACTGAGCCGCGAGCGCGCCAACTTTGACGTGCGAGACGTTCACTACAGCCACTACGCGCGCCTCTGCCCGATCGAAACGCCCGAAGGTCCGAACATCGGCCTTATCAACTACCTGTCCTCCTACGCCCGCGTGGACGAGTACGGCTTCCTCATTACGCCGTACCGCCGCATCGACAAGGAGACCGGCGTTGTCACCAAGGAAGTCGTATACATGACGGCGGACGTGGAAGACCAGTACGTCATGGCCATGGCGACCGAGCCGCTTGACGAGCAGGGAAGACTTGTCAACAAGCGCGTGACCTGCCGCCACCGCGACGAGATCATTGACGTTGACCGCGAAAAGGTCGACTTCATGGACGTGTCCCCGCGCATGATGATCTCCATCGCCACCGCTATGATCCCGTTCCTCGAAAACGACGACGCGAACCGTGCTCTGATGGGCGCGAACATGCAGCGTCAGGCCGTTCCTCTGATGACAACGCAGCAGCCCATTGTTGCCACCGGCATCGAGCACCGCTGCGCGGTGGACTCCGGCGTTGTCGTTCTGGCCGAGGGCGACGGCATTGTCACCCGCGTGAGCGCGGACAGCATCTCCGTCCGTTACGACAGCGGCGAGAGCAAGGACTACAAGCTCATCAAGTTTGCGCGCAGCAACCAGGGCACATGCTTCAACCAGCGCCCGATCGTCAGAGCCGGCGAGCGCGTGAAGCAGGGCGATGTTATCGCCGACGGCCCCTCCACCTCGCAGGGCGAGATCAGCCTCGGCAAGAACGTTCTCGTCGGCTTCACCACGTGGGAAGGCTACAACTATGAGGACGCCGTTCTCCTTAACGAGCGCCTCGTCATGGACGATGTATACACCTCCATTCATGTGGAGGAGTATGAGTGCGACGCCCGCGACACCAAGCTCGGGCCCGAGGAGATCACCCGCGATATCCCCGGCGTCGGCGACGACGCTCTCAAATACCTCGACGAGCGCGGCATCATCTGCGTCGGCGCTGAGGTCCGCAGCGGCGATATTCTTGTCGGCAAGGTCACGCCCAAGGGCGAGACCGACCTCACGGCCGAGGAACGCCTGCTCCGCGCCATTTTCGGCGAAAAAGCCCGTGAAGTGCGCGATACCTCGCTGAAGGTTCCGCACGGCGAGAGCGGCATCATCGTCGATGTCAAAGTGTTCACCCGTGAAAACGGCGATGAAATGTCCCCCGGCGTCAACCAGGTCGTCCGCGTGTATATTGCGCAG
>OLSB01003176.1_pt1 | contig 12273 bp, 6 predicted proteins | sample 1672071 | NCBI WGS metagenome assembly OLSB01 (sample SAMEA3136642, study PRJEB25190) | human gut metagenome | biome: human gut; feature: human-associated habitat; material: faeces | place: Austria | collected 2013
AAGGACTGAAGGTATTTGCGTTTTACCTCGCAGTCCTTTCCCTTTTTCGGGGCTTCTTCATCGCCTGGATGGCACCGTACATGGGACCGGGCACGGGGGTTCATGATATCTTTCTCGCGCTATGGCGCGGCTTCCGCCTCTCGATGCAGACGGCCGGTGCCCTGACGCTCGTGAGCTTTGTGCCGGGGCTGCTGCTTCATTTCTGGAAGCCGCGCTGGGGAAGACGGCTCGTGCTCGCCTTGAACGGCGTGCTGCTTTCGGCGCTCTCCATTCTCTTTGTCGCGAGCTTCCCGTTTTACCGCCAGTTCCACGCGAATTTCAACCAGATGCTCTTCACGGGAGCTAACGACGACATCTATGCGCTCTTCATTACGATGGTGCAGCAGTACTACCTGCCAGTGCGCCTGGCGGGAGCCCTGCTGCTCGCCTGCGTCCTTTGGCGCGGGCTGCGCGCGCTGCTTTCCTGCGCGTGGCTCGAGAACTGCACGGACGGCATGCGCCTGCCCGCATTCGTGCGATGGCTCGGACGGCTGGCCTTTCTCTGTTTGACATACATTGTCGTACTGCTCGGCATTTTCGGCGGCAGCCTGGGATGGCAGACGTCCGTCAACTGGGAGAATGCCGGCGTCACGAAGGACGACTTCCTCAATGAGGCCATCCTCGACAATGTGCAGGCCATCTACCGCGCCTACAACCTCAATGAGCGCATGCTCGCCTGCAATGGCCTCGACTTCACGACGGAGGACATCCGCAACCTGGCGGCCAAGCTCTCGGGCAAGCCGGCCGATACGGATGACCTTGATGTCTACCTGACGAAAGAGGCACAGGGGCCGCAGATCGAGCGGCCGACACAGGTCATTGTCATCCTGTCGGAGAGCTTCGCCAACTGGCCGCTGCTCGACAAGTACAAGGATATCCCCATCTCGCACGGCATGCGCAGCCTCATCGCCGAGGATGACACGGACTACTGCCCGACGTTCCTGCCGAATGGCGCGAGCACAGTCTCGGCTGTCACGGGGGTCGTGACGGACTTCGCGGACGCCAATCTCTACCTGACGACGATGCCGGAGTCGTTCGCTGCGCCGTATCCGACGGCCAGTGCGCCGCAGATGGAAAAACTCGGCTACGAGACGAATTTCTGGTATGCGGGGCCGTCGACATGGGAGCGCATCGGCGCTTTCACGCAGGCGCAGGGCTTCGAGCACTTCTACAGCCGCGGCGACTTCGGCGATGTGCCGGGCAGCGTCTGGGGCTGTGAGGACGAAGTCCTCTACGAGAAGGTGCTCGATGGCCTCGACCCTGCGACGCCGAGCTTCAATGTGCTCCTGAACGCCTCGAACCACTCGCCGTACGACCTTGACCTTGCGGCCAAGGGCTTCGACAAGGAGGCGGTGCGCGAGGCGCTTCCTGAAGACCATCAGCAGGACGAAGAGCTCCTCAAGGAACTCGGCCACTACTGGTATGCCGACCGCGAGCTCGCGAAGTTCGTCCAGGCGGTCAAGGCAAAGTGCCCGGACAGCCTCATCGTCATCGTCGGCGATCACGGTGACCGCTACAACATCGACAAGACGCCGACGATGTACGAGCGCTACGGCATCCCGTTCATCATCACGGGCAAGGGCATCCACAAGGGCACGCTGCTCCCGGATGCGGCCGGCAGTCAGATCGACATCATGCCGACCATCTACGAGCTCATCGCACCGAAGGGCTTCTCGTACATGGCCGTCGGCTCGAGCCTGACGCGCACGAACCGTCGGGGCGTCAACTATGGCTTCTTCATCACGCGCCATGCCATCGGCAAGGCAGACACCGTGCCGCTTGTGCCGGAGTCTGTCGACGGCACGGAGCCGGTGCTCGACCAGCAGGCGATGGAGGACTACATCAACGGCGTCCGCAGCGTCTCGTGGTGGCGCCCGAAGTACGGTGCCATTCTCGACGAGACGAAGCTTGAGGGGCGCCGCTGAGCCGATGAAGGGAGAAAAAACGATGATTTCACTGAAAGACTGCCAGCTCTGCCCGCGCCATTGCGGCGTCGACCGCACGCAGCGGGTGGGCTTCTGCGGTGCCGGGGCGAAGGCGCGCATCGCGCTCGTCTCCCTGCACAAGTGGGAGGAGCCTTGCCTCACGGGCCCTGACGGGCGCGGTGCGGGCACGGTCTTCTTCTCGTACTGCAACCTGCGCTGCTGCTTCTGTCAGAATCACGAGATCTCGCATGAGGGCTTCGGCTATGAAGTCACGGATGAACGGCTCGCGGCGATTTTCCTCGAGCAGCAGGCGCGCGGCGCGGCGACGCTCGACCTCGTGACGCCGACGCACTATGTGCCGGAGATCCTGCATGCACTCGAGATGGCCAGGGAGCAGGGCTTCCACCTGCCCGTTGTCTACAACTCCGGCGCCTATGAGACAGAGGAGACGATCGAGGCCCTGCGCGGCCAGGTCGATATCTTCCTGCCCGATCTCAAGTACGCCGATGAGGCGAGTGCGCGTGAGTACTCGCTCGCACCCGACTACTTCGCCGTCGCGACAAAGGCCATCCGGCACATGTACGAGGAGGTCGGCCCGCTGCAGTTCGCGCCGGACGGCCAGCTCAAGAAGGGCGTCATCATCCGCCATCTCGTGCTGCCGGGCCACCGCCACGAGAGCATGCGCGTTCTCGACTGGATCTACAAGACATTCGGCGATACGGTGCAGATTTCCCTGATGAACCAGTACACGCCAATGTACCGGGCGGCAGAGCACAAGGGCATGAACCGCCGCCTGACGACGTTTGAGTATCAGTCGGTCGTCGACCACGCCCTAACGCTCGGCATCACGCACTGCTACGTGCAGCAGGGCCGCACGGCCGATACAAAATTCGTGCCGCATTTCGACGGCAGCGGCGTCGAGCAGGGCTGACAGACCGCTCTGGCGGTCCTGACTTGGAATAATTTGCGATAGGGGGATCTTTTTGCTCACCGTATTCTTGTTTTGCTTCTCACTCCTGCCGATGGCCTATCTGCGCTACTATCCGTTCCGGGTCATCGCGACGCCGCGCGAGCAGCACATCCTGATTGTCGGCCATCTCATCATCTTTGCGGCTGAGTTCCTGCTCGTCGTAGCGCTCTTCATTTTTGGCTATGCGCCGATGCAGGGCAGCGTCTTCCACAAGTTGTATTTCGTATGCTACTGGCCCCACTTCCTGCTGCTCCTGTTCACGATACGTCCCTTCTGGTTCCGCCACTTCTTCGTGCTCGGATTGCAGGGCATCTACGCGGTCTTCCTCCACACGGTGACAGTCCTGCTCCTGAAGCAGATCTGGATGCAGACGACCTACTTTGCCAGCCTGTACTTCTTATGCTACCTCGGCTTGCTGCTGATCAGCTTCCCGGGGATGATATGGCTGCTCGGCAAGCTCTTCACGCGAGAGCAACTGCTGAGAGGGAAGCCGACGGCTGCTTTCTGGAAGTACCTCGGCTTTGTGCCGCTGCTCCTCACCTATTATCAGGGGAGCATGGGCTATGCCACCTTGCTCCAGCAGATCCAGGACTTGTCGGATATCCACCTCTACATGCTGGTGAGCCGGATAATCCTTGTCATCATCGGGATTGTCCTCGTCCTCTCGGTGCGCAGCGGCTACCGCCAGGTCTGCATCATGCTCCGCGCGAAGGAGCGCAGTATGGCGATACAGGAGCAGCTCCGCGAGATTCACGACTATGCGGATACCATGCAAAAGGAGCAGCAGAAGCTCGCCATCATGCGCCACGACAGCCGCCATCAGCTGCGCATGCTGGCCGAGCTCATCGAGAGCGGCCACTGCGATGAGGCTGAGCGGCAGCTGATGGCCATGAGGAAGGAGGTGGAGAGACGATGAGCTTTGACATGATGACAGTGGGCATCACCGCGGTCTACGTCCTGATCCTGCAGCCCTTCGCGCTCTTGCAGATCTTGCCGTTCCGCCGCTTCCTGACTCGTGTGCAGAAACGGTATATCCTCATTTTCTGGTGCCTGCTCATCGTGCTGGAAGTCGGCCTCGTCACCGCGATTGTCTCATTGGACGTCTTCCCGTCGCGCCAGATTGCCTACTGGCGGCTAGGCTACCTCGTCTGGATTCCCCAGTTCGTGCTGGCCTTCTGCTTCACGCGCCGCTTCTGGGCAGGCCATATCTTCATCGCGGCCTTCCGCATCCTGTTCTCGGGCATCATCTACACGGTCACACGCGCCATCCTTCTGAACCTCTACCCGGACAGGCCGCTGCCGAGTCTCTACTTCGAGCAGATCCTGCTCTACAGCGCGCTGTCGCTGCTGCTCTTCCCGCTGCTCGTGCGCTTCTTCACCGATACCTTCCGCCACTTTGAGGTGGCCTCGACGCGCCGTTACTGGCGCATCATCACACTGATCCCCGTGCTGCTCGCCGCCGAGTCGCTCTACCTGAGCCTTCTCGATTCCCAGGAGAAGATCCTTGACTTGTTGCTGCCGCGCCTCATGCTGCTCCTCGTCATCGTCCTGCTCATGGCCAGCATCCGCAGCGGTCAGCGCGAGGTCTACCGCGAGCTGCAGGTATTCGAAAAAGAACACGAGCTGCAGCAGCAGCTCGTGTCAACGGCGCATTATGTGAAACTGTCAGAGACGTCACGGCAGCGCATGGCTGTCCTCTACGAGAAGAAGCGGCAGCACATCGACCAACTGATTGCGCTCGTGCGCCATCGCGACCGCGAGGGGACTCTGACGTACATCGAGGCGCTCGGTGCGCAGTTCAGCCGCACGAAGCTACCGCAGTACTGCAAGAACACCCTGATCAACGCGGCTCTGACGGTCTACTTTGCACGGGCCAAGGAGCTCTCCATCCCCGTGACGGCCACCATCGACCTGCCGGAAGAGCTCTTTTGCAGCAGTGACCTCTCCATCGTGCTCTCGAACCTCGTAGAGAATGCCCTGATCGCGAGCCAGAAGCAGCCGCCATCGGCGCGCCACATCGTCGTCATGACGATGTGCCAGAACGGCGTCATCAACCTCCTCGTCAAGAACCGCTTTGACAAGGCGGTCGAGTTCGACGAGGAAGACCTGCCCGTGACGCATGTCAAGGGACATGGCCTTGGCATGAAGTCCCTGGCCCGCTTCCGCGACAAGTACGGCGCCACTGTCTTTTGCCAGCAGAAAGAAGGCTGGTTCACGACCTACCTCCAGATACCGCTCCCCGCATCGTCATGACGGCATCATGCCTGCTTCACCGAGAACATGAATTGGAAGTAGAGTTCCTGGAATTCCCGGTACTTGCGCTTGCCAAGCGGAATCTCCTGCCCGGCAATCTCCACGTAGTCCGACTTGATCACGTGGACGGCGGCGAGATTGACGAGGTAACCCTTGTTCGGCGAGGCGAACTGCCCCGGCGCGATCTTGTCGAGCGCATCCTTCATCTCCTGGCCGGACTTGCGCGTCTCGAGCACCGTGCCGTCTGCCAGGTGGACCCGCAGGATGTGGCCGCTGCTCTCGAAGTAGAGGATCTGTGCGATTTCCTCAATGCAGATGCCGCCGCCCACGAGCCGCAGCACGATTTTGGCGCTGTTGCGCTGGCGGATAAACGAGATGGCCCGGTCCATCGCCTTGTTGAACTGGCTCTGCGTGAAGGGCTTCAGCAGGTAGTCCGTGGCCTTGACCGCAAAGGCGTCCACGGCGAATTCATCGCTCGTCGTCAGGAAGATGATTTCCGTGCTGCTGTTGTACTTGCGTAGCTCGCAGGCGACCTCCGTGCCGAGGATTCCCGGCATGCAAACATCGAGCAGGACGATGTCAAAGACCGCCCCTCGTTCGATTGCATCAACGAAGGAGAAGGATTTGTCAAATGTTTCGTAGGACACCGTGTCGTGTTTATTTTGGAAATACGTCTCAGATGAGCGTCGGATGGATTGAATCTGGTCCGGCTGATCATCACAGATGGCGATACGCAGCATGGAGTCACATCCTTTCGAATATCTTGTCTTAATTTACAGTATACTCGCTTTTATGCGATACGCAAAAAACCGTCCTAAAAGGGCGGTTTTTTTGCATGAACGGGCAAATACCCGTTTGCACGCCGGGCTGCAGGCGGCGGATTCGTGTATTTATGACAAAAAACGGCCATTTCATGACAAGAGAAACGATTCACGCTTTTTGTATGGTATCCTGAATGTGGACAAGATGGAATGCCACAGGATAGCTGGGGCCATCATTGATGAAAGATTTGTATTGCAATATAAATTCCAAATTATCTAATCATGAGTAGTTCGAAAGGGGATGTCATTTTATGAACCGGATCTTCAAAGTCATTTGGAGCAAGACAAAGCACTGCTACATCGTCGTGTCGGAGTACGCCAAAGCCAACACGAAAGCAGCGCACACCGGCCGCCGCAGCGGCAGCCGTAGCCGCCATGCTGCTCGCACCGGTCAACTATAACTACGCCTGGGCCGCGGACCCCACCGTGACGGTCGAGGAGGCGGATACGAGCACTACTACGCAGCAGACGCAGACGGTGTACACCAAAGATGGTGCAGATAATACTTTCGTGAAAAAAGGTTCCGACGTTACCACGGGCAGCGTCACCGCTTCCAATGGTGTCGTAGATGGAACAACCACTGAAGGGGTCTCTGTTAAGACGACTAATACCGTAGGCCAGAACCTGAATGCCCTGGATCAGGCGATGAAGGACCAGAAGACCAGCACGGCCCTGCACATTTCCAGCAGTGGCGATTTAATTGTAGGCACTAAAGAAAATCAGACAGTCAAAGATATGGAAATCCGTGGAAAATTGACTTCCGGAAGCATTTCTACCGGTGGTATCACTTCTACGGGTGATGTAACTGTAACAGGTAAAATGGCTGCGGACGGTGTGACCGACGAGACTACCAAAGACGGAACTTATATCAAACAGAACAATACGGTAGGGAAAAACCTGGGCAGCCTGGATACACAGGTTAAAGCCAATGCGGATGCTGTTTCTAAGCTTGATACTCGTATTACCAATGTAAAAGAGTACGTGCTGAGTGAAACCAACAAGAACTATGTAAGCAAGACAGACGCTGCAGTTCAGGATGGGGCCATCGTAAAAGCCGACAAGACCATCGGCGAAAACGTGACCAACCTGGACGCCGCCCTGGCAAAGGAAACGGCTGCTCGCCTTGGCGCAGATGCAGCCCAGGACAAGGTGATTAAGCAGGTTAATGATAACCTGGTAGCAAGCGTCAACACTATCAACAAGAACGTGGCTGATGGATTCACTGCCCTGAACCAGGCAGATGCCAATGAAGCTAAAACCCGTGAAGCTAAAGATAATGAACTGAACGAACGCATCACGAACGAAGCCAACGCTATCCATGATGAAATCAAAGCTGGCGATACAGCGCTGAATACCCGGATTACCAATGTGAAGGAATATCTGGAACAACAGACTTCCGACAAGTATGTGAGCAAGGCCGATGCCGCCGTACAGGATGGGGCCATCGTGAAAGCCAATAAGACCATCGGCGAAAACGTGACCAACCTGGATGCCGCCCTGGCCAGCGAAACCGCAGCCCGGATCGGTGCGGACAAGGCCCAGGACAAGGTGATTCAGCAGGTCAACCAGAATATGGTAGATGGGTTCAATACCATCAACAAGAATATGGCGGATGGATTCACTGCCCTGAACCAGGCAGATGCCAAGGAAGCCCAGGAACGGGCAGCAGCCGATACGGCACTGGATGATAAGATTACGACAGAAACTTCGGCCCGTGTGGCAGCGGATACCAAACTGGTGGAAGCCGTTAATAGCGGAGTGAGCCTTAGCAACGATAATGTATTGCAGAAGAATACTACTTCCATTGACGCCCAGGGCAACGTGACTACCTCCAAAACCGATGCCAATGAAATGATTCTGAACAAGGGCAAGGACAACCAGATTACCCTGAACGAAACGGGTATCAAAGTTGGTACAAACAGCAGTGTGATGGATAAAGACGGTGTCTACACCGGCGGCGATACCTATGCTGCAGCCAAGGCAGCTATGAGTGCTGATGGCAAAATCAAAGGGGCCAACGGGGCCTTCACCGTAGATGAAAACGGAAATGTCGCTTCCAAGGCAACCATCACCGGTGAAACAGTAACCGACGGTAAGGGTGCTTCCATGAGCAACGGAACGGTAACCGGCAAGACACTGACTGATGGGATTGCTACCATCACCAATGGCAACATCAACACCAGCGGAACGGTAACCGGCGGCACCGTAACTTCTACAGGCAACATCTCTGCATTAGGTGACATTCACGCAGGCGGCGCCATTACGGGGGCCAGTGCTTCTATCCAGGGCGCTCTGACGGCAGGCAGCGCCACCATTACCGGTGACCTGACCGCCGGCGGTGCTATCCAGGGTAAGAGCATCTCTGATGGCACGGCAACCATGCAGAATGGCAACATCACCGGTGTGAAGAACCTGAGCGCTGAAACCATCACCACCAGCGGCGATGCCACTATCGGCGGTGACCTGACTGTTAAGGGCAAGCTGAACGTTGACGAAATCGACCTGACTAAGAATGGCATTGATGGCGACTACAATGTGACATCCAGCACGAAAGTGGCAGCCGGTGAAATCACTTCCTACAAGAAAGCCACCAGCACCAAAGATGGCAGTGAAAAAGAAAGCGCCATCGACTACGATGAAAACGGCACTTCCACTTGGGCCAAAGCTACCGATGCAGATGGTAACTGGAACAAGAGTACTTTGACTGTAGAAGGCAACGATGTAACGTCCAAGGTTATCGATTCTGAAAAGAACAGCAACCTGTCTACACAGACATCTACTCAGTCACAGAGCACACTGAAGGATAAGGAAGGTAAAACCTCGACGTTCCAGCAGCGTGTCAATGAAATCCTGAATCAGCTTAAATCGTCTGATACGGTATTCTCCAAGCTAGATCAGAAGGTAGATACCATCTCCAGTGAAGTCACCGATGGAACCAACACGACTTCTTCCACCCAGACTACGAAGGATATTACCAATACGGCGAAACAAGGTACTATTACTAACGAAGCCCAGGATATCAGCAACAACGCTACGGAAAACATGACCAACACCGTTGGCAAAGACCTGACCACCACTGTCGGTGGCGAAATGAAGACCACTGTCACTGGCAAAGTCACCGAAGACTACAAGTCCGACCTGGATACCAAGGTGGGCGGCAACCAGCAGAATACGGTGAGCGGCAGCAAAACCGAAACGGTCAAGGGCAGTGTCACGGAAAAATACGGCAGCCAGGCAACCACCGTGGATGGCGACCAAAGTACTAACGTGGGCGGCAATCAGTCCAATGTGGTAACAGGCAATCAGACCAATACCATCAGTGGCAGCAAGACGGAAAGCGTCAAAGGAGCTGTGACGGAAACTTATGGCAGCCAGAGCACTACGGTCAATGGCAACCAGAGCAATACCGTGAAAGGAACCTTGACGGAAACGGTAACTGGTGATGTGACGGAAGACTACAAAGCTAACCTGAGCACCACGGTAGGCGGAAACCAGACCACGACCGTAACCGGTGACAGCAGCCTCACCGCTGAAAATATCAACAACACCGCCAAGAACAAGATCACCAATAAAGCTCTGGATGTAGAAACCGATGCGGCAAGCTCCATTGTAAGCAAGGTATCCAACGATGCCGGTTCCAATATCTCCACCCAGCTGTCCTATCAGACAAAGGAAGAAATGAGCCAGGCTGATGGTAAGACCGCTTCCTACCTCCGCGGTGCAGCCGAAGAAAAATCCCAGCTGATTGATGGTAGCAAGAAGACCACCATCGATACCGTGGCAGGTCAGACCAATACCAATATTACGGATGGAACCAATACATCCAACGACCTGCAGAAAGCAGATCAGATCGCTTCCTCCGTAACCGACGGCACCAATACCACCGTGGTGAACCAGAATGCCAAGAGCCTTGCTTCCTCCATCACCGACGGAACAAAGGCAAACAACACAAACAGCACGGTGGATAAATCGGAACAGCTTATCAAAGCCAGCGATACCCAGTACAGTGCCACCACGAAGACAGCTATCAAGATGGAAGATGCCCTAGTAAGCGGCAGCAGCGTCATCGACGTTATCAAGAACCTCGACGATGCAACCAACCCGTTCATCAGCAGCGCCGTAACGGATGGCACCAACAGCACTGGCGTCACCCAGACGGCAAAAGACATCACCAACACCGCCGAGAAGGGCACCATCGCCAATAATGCCAAGGATATCACCAACAACGCTACGGAAAACATGACCAACACCGTTGGCAAAGACCTGACCACCACTGTCGGTGGCGAAATGAAGACCACTGTCACTGGCAAAGTCACCGAAGACTACAAGTCCGACCTGGATACCAAGGTGGGTGGAAATGAAACCCATTATGTAGCAGGTAGCCAGACCAATACCGTGTCCGGCAACCGTACCGTCAATGTGAAGGGCACCGAAACTGAAAACTTCAATGCCCTGGAGACCAACGTCAAGACCGACCAGAAAACCTCTGTGGGCGGCAACCAGACTACCATCGTAACCGGTAACCAGACCAACAGCATTACCGGCGACCAGGTCAACACCATTGGCGGTAATCAGACTACTACCGTCACTGGCGATAGCAGCCTGAGTGCCAAGAACATCACCAACACAGGCACAGAGAGTGTGGTAAATCAGGTCGGTTCCCATAAGGTCCTCGTCAACACGGAGAAGGTAGAGTCTGCCTTTGGCGACAATATCTTCACGACTTGGGATGAGAGCGGCATCACCAACACGGCCAAGAATGGCACGATTTCCAACACGGCAAAGGATATCCTCAACGATGCGTCGGGTGATATCATCAACATGGCCGCTGGGGAGATCGGCAACACGGCCACGAAGATCACGAATATCACGGGTGACACGACCGTCACGAGCGATACGAATGGCACGGTTTTTGAGAACAAGTCCCATAATAAGCCAATCGATGCGGGTACAATCACCAAGACGACGATCTCTGGCAATACGCTTGAGACTGGCAAGGCCACGATGGACTATGCAGAAGTCATGAAAGACCTCGGCGTCCGTGGCAATGCAATCATCGACCAGACTCTGACGGTCAAGGGTGATTCGGATCTCCAGGGCAATGCGGCAGTCGGCAAAGACCTGACGGTCAAGGGCAACTCGGACCTCCAGGGCAATGCGGCAGTCGGCAAGAACCTGACGGTCAAGGGCAACTCGGACCTCCAGGGCGATGCGACAGTCGGCAAGAACCTGACGGTCAAGGGTGACTCGGATCTTCAGGGCAATGCGACGATTGGCAAGAATCTGACGGTTGGGGGTGCCTCGACGTTCAACGATACGGTGACGGTTGCGAAGGGCGGCCTTGCTGTCACGGGCGGCACGCAGACGGATACGCTTCATGTCACGGGTGCGTCCAACTTTGACGGCATGGCGACGTTCAAGGACATCGTCAAGATGGAGAAGGACCTCTCGGTCGGCGGCAATGCGACGGTGACGGGTGACGTCACGGCCAACTCTTACAAGGTCGGCGACAAGACGTACATCGATGCGAACGGCATCAATGCCAACGGCCAGAAGATCACGAACGTCGCTGCTGGCACGGAGGACAGCGATGCCGCGAACTACGGACAGCTCCGCAAGGTCGAGCGGCGCGTGGACGGTGTCGAGAACCGCGTCACGAATGTCGAGAATCGCGTCGACAAGATGGACAGCCGTATCGACAAAGTCGGTGCCAATGCAGCCGCTATGGCCAACCTGCATCCGCTGGAGTTCGATGAGGACTCGAAGTGGAATGTAGCGGCAGCTGTCGGCAACTACAAGGGTGAGACGGCAGCAGCAGTCGGCGCGTTCTACCGCCCGAATGAGGATGTCATGTTCAACCTCTCGACGACCTTCGGCAATGACGAGAACATGGTCGGCGGCGGTCTTTCCCTCCGACTCGGCAAGGGCGGCAACCGTGAGAAAGACAAGAAGCTCAAGGCTGCCATCGCCGAGAACAATGATTTGCGTGCCAAGGTGGATGACCTCACGGCGCGTATGGATGCCCTGCTCTCTGTCATCAATCCGAACATGTCCAAGGAGTTCCCGGATGTTCCGGAGAATCACTGGGCATATGAAGCCGTCACGCGTCTCGCAGGCAACAACATCGTTCAGGGTTATGAGGACGGCAAGTTCCACGGCGAGCGCACGATGACGCGCTATGAGATGGCGGAGATCATCCACAAGGCGTGCGCCTTCAAGCCAGAAGACCGCTATCAGGACCCAAACGAAATGAAGCAGGCCCTGG
>OLSB01003181.1_pt1 | contig 12254 bp, 13 predicted proteins | sample 1672071 | NCBI WGS metagenome assembly OLSB01 (sample SAMEA3136642, study PRJEB25190) | human gut metagenome | biome: human gut; feature: human-associated habitat; material: faeces | place: Austria | collected 2013
AACTACCTTGCCCGCAACTTTGGAGAAAGCATCATCTGAAACACCAAACTCCATTGCAAAAGCATCTCCAAATGGATTCTCAACTTTCTTTTCTTCCTTTTCCTTCTCGAGATATTCCTTCTTCTGTGGATCCATTAGTACTACTTTCTGAATCTGGTGGTCTTCGATCACCAGTGCATCTCCGTCAAAGAGATGTTCATCCATCGGAAGGCATCCGTCTGTCAGCTTATATTCTTTTTTCTGCGTCGTAACGACACCACCTTCTCCAAATACGGTATTCACCAATGCTTCCGGTACTTTTCCCTGTCCATTACGGAATCCCAGACAATACTCAGACTGTTTCTCACCTTCATGAAGCGGACAGAAGAATGCAGGATGTGCACCAATTGCAAAATGCATCTCCTTATCATTTATATTCTTAACTTTCCACATCACACTGACCGAAGCATCTTCCAGTCTATATCCTATCTCTAGATGAAAGTGAAATGGATATACTTTATATGTCTCTTCTGTATCTTCCAGTGCAAACCATACTTCATCTGCGCTCTGGCTTACCAGTGAAAACTCCATGTCTCTGGCAAATCCATGCTGATTCATCGGATATTCTTTTCCCTCATATCTGTAAACTTTATTCTTTACTCCTCCTACAAATGGAAATAATACCGGTGATGTACGTCCCCAGTATTTCGCATCTGCATTCCAGAGGTATTCCTGATCTGTTGCTTTCTTCTTCAATGACCGGAGTTCCGCTCCGTGATAATTCACAATAACTTCGATCTGATTATTTTCTAATTTCATCTGTTCTGTATTTTTCTGCATATTCCGATTCTTCCCTTTCTTTATTTTTTTATCTCTTTCCCGTTCAGCACCGCCGATATCAGACCGTCATGTCCGTCATAGACCAGCTTCAGCGAAAAGAACGGTACTTTCTCAGCGAGCAGCCGGAGGAAGATCTTGTCCCCTTCCCAGATGTGTAATGATTCAATCTTATCGATATCCACCCATTCCAGTTCACCTTCGTCACATGCAATCGGTTCTCCTTCGAATCCATCTGCAGTGAATAAATGCATGTATTCCGTCACACCATTTCCAGATACAAATGTAACGATTCCACAGAACCGATAGGACGTCAATGTATATCCTGTCTCTTCTTTTACTTCACGGAGCACTGCCTTAAAATGCATTCTTCCGGACTTTCATCTGCCTCAAAATGTCCGCCGACACCAATCCATTTGTCTTTATTTACATCATTCTTCTTTACCGTACGGTGAAGCATCAGATATTTTCCGTCTTTTTCGATATAACATAATGTACTGAGCCCTGTCACACTTTTCTCCTTTCCCTTACATATCATCCACTTCAGCCTTTCTTATATATTCTGCCTTTATTTTCTTACATGGATTATGATATGATAGATATCTACAATCATATGTATTATCATTATACGCTATATCACAGGAGAATTGCAATGAACCGTACGATACAATATACAATTACAGAAAAAGACAGTGGACTGCGCATCGAACAGTTTTTAAGACGCAGAGGGTATTCCGGACAGAATCTTGCTGAAATCAAACGCATGCCCAAAAGTATTCTTGTCAATGGCGTACATTATTATATGCGCCAGATACTGACTGCCGGAGATATCCTTCAGGTTATCATCTGCGAGACAAAAAATTCCGAAAAGATCCCGCCGGTTGAGATTCCACTGGACATCATTTATGAAGACGAGGACATCATCGTAATCAACAAACCTGCCGGTATGCCGATTCATCCGTCCATGAACAATTATTATAATTCCCTTGCCAATGCGCTCGCATGGTATTATCAGGAACAGGGAAAACCTTTCATCTTCCGTTGCTGTAACCGTCTAGACCGGGACACTTCCGGTCTGACTGTTGTATCCAAACATCTGATCAGCGGAAGTATTCTTTCTACTATGACCAAGAACCGCGAAGTGCACCGGGAATATCTTGCCATAGTAAAGGGCAGTGTCACACCTGCGGCCGGAATCATCTGTGCTCCGCTTGCCAGAAAAGAAGGCACCATCATCGAACGCACGGTTGATTTTGAACACGGTGAAGAAGCCATCACACATTACCGACTTGTAAAAGAAGCCAACGGACACAGTCTGGTCTCTCTGAAGCTTGAGACCGGCCGGACACATCAGATCCGCATCCATATGAAACATCTGGGTTTCCCACTGATTGGAGATTACTTGTATAACCCGGATATGGAACACATGAGCAGACAGGCACTGCATTCCCATCATATGGAATTTGCCCATCCGATTACCGGAGAATGGATGTCATTTACAGCTCCGCTGCCTGCAGATATGGCAAATATTATGACAGATAAATGATAATAAAAAAGAGCACTATGATATGCCGCATTTTTATTTCAACGGTATATCTGCTGCTCTTTTTTAATCTTTATCATGATTTCTTATTCTTTTTTGACGCTTCATACACTTTCAATTCATCCAGTGCCTGTCCACCCATCAGATACAGTGCTCCGATATTGAAAATGGTCATCAGCCCGATTCCGACATCTCCCAGATCCCATACAAATGTATAGGTTGCAATTCCACCGATGAACAGCATTACAAGTGCGAGCACTTTATATGCTGTCTGCCAACACCATTTATCACCAAACAGATAAGCCACATTACTTCTTGCATAGAAAAGGATTCCCAGGAATGTCGAGAAACTGAACAGGAATAAAGTTACTGCAATGAAGATCACTCCAAATTCTCCCAGATGATACTTCATCGCTGTCTGTAAAAGATCCATTCCTTCTTTTCCTGCCACCAGTTTTTCCGGTGCCAGAAGCATGATCATGGCCGTACAGCTGCAGATCACAATCGTATCTATAAATACCCCAAGTGCCTGTGTAAATCCTGCCTTTACCGGTTTGTCACATTCTGCTGCCGCTGCCGCACATGGTGCGGAACCGGATCCGGCTTCATTTGAAAACAGTCCGCGCTTTACTCCATTCATCAACACTGCTCCGAATCCACCCGCTACTACCTGACGGGCTCCGAATGCCTCCTGGATAATCCTTACAAATACTCCAGGAAGACTTCCGATATTCGTTACGATGATGAAGATTGTAATAAAGAAATAACATACCGCCATAAACGGAACCATCAGATCCAGCACTTTCACTGTGGCATTTTTACGAAGTACAATGACAGCCGCAAGGATTACCAGCACAATCGTCGTGTAAAGCGGCGGAATCGAAAATGCATTTTCAAAAGAAGCGGCTACCGAATTACTGATCACCTGGCTGATACCACACCAGCAGATCAGGCCTGAGATTGCAAATAACACAGAAATCACAACTTTGTTTCTTTTTTTCTTTTGTTTTTCTTCCACATAGGCATGGATATAGTATGCCGGCCCGCCACGATAACCGCCATACAGTGGATCTTTTTCTTTATAGAGCTGTGCCAGTGTTGCTTCAATAAATGCTGTAGATGAACCGATCAGCGCTGTTACCCACATCCAGAACACAGCCCCGGCACCACCTGCTGAAATCGCCGCAACCACACCGACCAGGTTTCCCATGCCAACCCTGGTCGCCGTTGATACGACCAGTGCCTGAAAAGATGAAAGACTGTTTTTATCCTTTTTCTTTTCAACCAATGCTCTTACCATATCCGGAAACAGACGAATCGGCAGAAAACGCGTCCGGATCGTAAAATAAATTCCCGCCGGAATCAGTAAAATGATCAACAGCGAAATTCCAAGTGTACTGCCACCCGGCAGCGGAATATACACCAAATCTCCCCACAGAAAGCTGTATATTTTCTCAATCAGATCAACCATCATAACTTTAACCCTCTTCCCATTTTCACACACCTGAAAGAACATTTCCCTCAGGCAGATACTATTCCAGTATAGCTCATAATACCCTTTAAACACAAGCACTTTTGAGGTTTAAAGTCAAAAATCGGCAGTCTTGACGTTATCCACTCCTTTGTTTATAATAAGTATGTCTGGAAAATCCAGATAATATTAACTTACATATCAAGATGAAGGTGGTCTTATTTTATGTTTAATTTTATGGTTACAAATGAAGGCGGCCTGACAACAGCCGGATACGCCATCGCAATCATCGCAGGAATCATTCTGTTCCTGGCTGCAATCTGTTTTGCAGGAAAACACTCAGAAAAACACAAACTGACTACAAGACAGCTTGTATTCTGTGCTGTAGCTATGGCACTCGCTTTTGTCACTTCTTACCTGAAGATTTTTACTCTGCCGTGGGGTGGAAGCGTTACTCTTTGCAGTATGCTGTTTATTGTACTGGCTGCTAACTGGTATGGTGTAGGCACCGGTATCACAGTTGGCCTTGCTTATGGAATCTTGCAGTTTATCCAGGAACCATATGTACTTTCCTTCTTCCAGGTTTGCTGTGATTATATCCTTGCATTCGCTGCCCTTGGAGTTGCCGGATTCTTCGCAAAGCAAAGCCATGGTCTGCTTAAAGGATACATTGTGGCAGTTATTGCCAGAGGTGCATTTCATGCACTTGGCGGATATCTGTACTGGATGAGCTACATGCCGGATAACTTCCCGAAGTCACTGACTGCGATTTATCCGATTGCCTATAATTATGCCTACATCCTGGGAGAAGGTCTGATTACCGTAATTATCATTATGCTTCCTCCGGTAAAGAAAGCAATTGAAAAGGTGAAAGAAATGGCCGTACAGGCGTAAGGACAGGGATAGTTCACCCTCTTGCATTTTGCAAGGCGGTGTGCTATCCTGTTTTTAACAAGATATTGGTAACGTTACCAATAGCGCAAATACAGTGCTGACAGCTATTTTGGAATAGCGGAAAGAGATGGAGAATATGAAGAGAGCAAGTGGCATTTTATTACCGGTTTCCAGTCTTCCGTCCCCTTACGGAATTGGAACCTTTTCCAGGGAAGCGTATGAATTTGTGGACTTCCTGGCAGCAGCCGGACAGACCTATTGGCAGATCCTGCCGTTAGGACCGACCGGATATGGGGATTCCCCGTATCAGTCCTTTTCCACCTTTGCAGGAAATCCGTATTATATTGATCCGGAGGAGCTGATTGAGAAGGGATGGATCACGAAGAAGGACTGTGAAAGCTATGATTGGGGAGATACCGATGGTTATGTAGATTATGAGAAGATCTATCTTTCCCGGTTCCGCCTCTTAAAGAAGGCTTTTTTGGAGAGCAAAATCGAAGAAGATGAAGAGTTTCAGAGCTTTGTGAAGGAAAATGAATACTGGCTTATAGATTATGCAATGTATATGGCAGTCAAGGATCATTTTAAGGGTGTGAACTGGTTAAGCTGGGATGAAGACATCCGGAATCGTGATGAGAAAGCCATGAAGAAATACCGCGAAGAGCTTAAGGAAGAGATTCTGTTCTATGAATTCCAGCAGTATCTTTTTGCATCGCAGTGGCTCCGTCTTAAGAAGTATGCGAATGAGAAGGGTGTTCTGATTGTAGGAGACATTCCGATCTATGTTGCTTTTGACAGTGCAGATACCTGGGCGAATCCGGAGCTTTTCCAACTGAATGAAAAGGGTGAACCGGTAGCGGTTGCAGGATGCCCGCCGGATGCATTTTCAGCAACGGGCCAGCTTTGGGGAAATCCGTTGTATCGTTGGGATTATCATGCGCAGACCGGCTTTGCATGGTGGATGAAACGAATCGGCTATTGCTATAAATTATATGATGTGGTACGTATCGACCATTTCCGGGGCTTTGATGAATACTACAGCATTCCTTACGGCGATCCGACCGCAGAGTTTGGTAAGTGGGAGAAGGGTCCCGGCTATGCATTGTTTAAGACGATGAAGGAGCAGATCGGAAACAAGCCGGTGATTGCAGAGGATCTTGGATTTTTAACTCCTTCCGTTATCCGTCTTGTGAAAAAGACCGGTTATCCGGGAATGAAGATTCTGCAGTTTGCCTTTGATTCGAGAGAAGAGAGCGATTATCTGCCGCATAACTATACCGCAAACAGTGTGGTTTATACCGGAACACATGACAATGACACAACACTTGGCTGGTATCATACGATTCCGGCATGTGACCGACGCTTTGCAAAGAACTACCTGAACATCAAGGGGAATAAGAAGGTAACCTGGGAGTTTATCCGGGCAGCAATTGCAAGTGTATCCGATACGGCAATTATTCCGATGCAGGATTATCTGGAGCTTGGCAGTGAAGCCAGAATCAATACACCGTCTACACTGGGAGATAACTGGAAGTGGCGGATGAGTGCAGAACAGCTCTCACCGGAACTGGCAGAAGAAATTCTGGAGTTATGTAAACTCTATGGACGTGTGAAAGAAAAATAAAGATAGGAAGGAAAAGAGACGGCCGTGGAAGAAAGCCGGAAAAAGCCAGAGAAGGATACGGAACGACCAGGAGAAATACAGAGAGAGAAAAAGAGTTACAAACAAAGAAGAAAGAGGGATGGAAGATGGGAGAAATGACAATCAAGGATATTGCCAGAAAATGCGGGGTAGGACCAAGTACGGTATCACGCGCCATCAATAACCATCCCAATATCAATCCGGAAACCCGGGAAAGGGTCCTTTCGGTCATCCGGGAAACCGGCTTTGTCCCCAATAACAGTGCACGGAATCTGAAACGGACAGAAGCAAACTGTATTGCAGTATTGATTAAGGGCATCACGAATCCGTTTTTCAGTTCGGTGATCCGGATTATTGAAGAACAGATTGATGAAAAGCATTTTACCATGGTGATGCAGCATGTGGAAAGCTATGAGGATGAGCTGGATGTGGCATTGAACCTGATCAAGGAAAAGCGGCTGCGCGGGATTATTTTTCTGGGAGGCAATTACCAGCATGATCCGAAAAAGCTCGGGATGCTGAATGTCCCTTTTGTATTCAGTACGATCGGGACAGTGGCAGAGGAGAGTGTGAAAAAGAATTATTCCAACATTGCGGTGGATGACCGGGCAGAAAGCTGCCGGATGGCAGAGTATCTTCTGGGACTCGGGCATAAGCAGATCGCCCTGATTACAGAAAATGCAGAGGGAGAGTCGGTTGGAAAGCTTCGTCTTTTAGGCTATCAGGATGCGTTGAAGGAACAGGGAATCGCGGTAAATCCGAAGCTGATCTTGAAAATAACGGATGATGTTGATCCGTATTCGATGGAAAACGGTTACCGGATGACGAAGGAGCTGCTGCAGTCCGGCGAGCCGTTTACGGCGGTGTATGCGATTGCAGATACCTTGGCGATCGGAGCCTGCCGGGCATTGCATGAGGCCGGAAAACGGATTCCGGAGGATGTGTCAGTTGCCGGTTTTGATGGGATTCCGCTCGGGGAATATTATATTCCGAAGCTGTCTACGATGCGGCAGCCGGTAGAAGCCATGGCAGATAAAACGGTCCGCCTGCTTCTACAAATCTTAGAAGAAGGCGGATCGCATGAACATCTGATTTTTCCGGCAGAGCTGGTGATCCGGGAATCGACCGCTCCACCGGGATAATTACAGGTGATAAACCATACTGCATCTGAAACCGTTTCAGGTATGTGATCCTGAATAGTTATACCGGTTCAGGGTTGGAAAACACGTTTTGACAGGTTGGAGTTGTGATATTCCGGATTGTTCGTGACATCCTCCTGAAACCAGTCAAGCGGAGTGAATGCATTGGCAGTCTCCACATCCGGAAATTCCACTTCGGCAATCATTAATGGTGCAAAGGGCGCATCAAATATATCAAGCTCAACCTTTAAGGCGGTATCTGTGATTGGAATCAGATACCGTTTTTTGGAAATAATGTTGCCATCGGCTTTCGGGCAGAGATGCTCGTACCCTTCCCTGGATAAAGGCAGGTTGTATTCTTCCCGCGCAAGGAGTCCGGTGCCCTTGTAGGTGAGGTAATATTCCTCATCCTGCCTGCGGATGCGGATCACAGGGGAGGTGCAGAGGTAGGCCTGCTCGATGTGAAGGCATTCGTAGTCAGAGAGATTTTCAGGGAGGTATCTGATTAAAAATTTACGTTCAATTTCCATAAAAGTGTCCTTTCGCTGTTAAAATGATGAACCTGTTAAAATTTGCACAACACATTATAACACAGTCTGTTTATAATGTGGTACAATATGATCTGATTAGGATACGAAGTAATGTATGAATGGGTATGGTTGAATTGTTACAACATTAGTAAATCAAAAAGTATGAAAATGTAAGGAAAGGAAGTAAAGTAATGAGTGAAGTATATGTTTTTTTTGCAACGGGATTTGAGGAAATCGAGGGATTAACCTGTGTGGATCTGATGCGCAGGGCAGATATTGATGTGACAACGGTATCGGTGACCGGAGATCGAACAGTAGTAGGATCGCACAAGATTCCGGTACAGATGGATAAGCTGTTTGATGAGGTGGACTTTGGACAGGCGCAGATGCTGGTGCTTCCGGGAGGAGGACCGGGAACGAAGAATCTGGAGGCGTTTGAGCCGTTGATGAAGCAGATCGATGCCTTTGTAAATGAGGGAAAGGCGGTAGCAGCGATCTGTGCAGCACCTTCCATTCTGGGACACCGTGGACATCTGAATGGAAAGAATGCGATCTGTTTCCCGGGATTTGAAGAGCAGCTGACGGGAGCAACGATTGTAGAACAGGGTGCTGTACGGGATGGACAGATCATCACCGGAAGAGGTATGGGAGCGTCGGTTGATTTCGGTCTTGCCATTGTAGAATTCTTTAAGGGAAAAGAGGCCGCAGACGCATTAGCAAAGAAAATATGTTATGTAAACTAAAAGAAAGAAGTAATCATTATGTTTAACCAGTTGACACAAAGAGATATTGATGCCATGCAGAAGGAAATAGAGGAGCGGAAGATTGTGATCCGGCCAAAGCTTTTAGAGGATGTCAAGGAAGCGAGGGCACATGGCGATTTAAGTGAAAACTTTGAATATTATGCTGCTAAAAAAGAAAAGAATAAAAATGAAAGCAGGATTCGTTTTTTGGAGCGGATGATTAAAACCGCAGAACTTATTCCGGATGACGCAGCAGAGGATGAAATTGGCATGAACTCCATTGTGACCGTTCAATTCGAAGAGGACGGATCGGAGGAAACCTATACCATTGTGACAACCATGCGAGGGAATTCTTTGGAGAATCTGATCAGTGTAGAATCTCCGATTGGAAAAGCACTGATGGGACACAGGGCTGGTGACCGCGTGGAAGTGGAGGTCAGCAAGGATTACAGCTATGGACTTCTCATACAGAAAATTGAAAAAGATGAGAACATGGAAGAGCATAAGTTAAGAGATTTTTAGGCAAAAACTTCCATTCATAATTTTATCTCCGTCGTAGATACTATGAACAAGATAAGTGATGCGGAAGCGCTTTGATTGAAGAAATCTTCAGGATAAGCGTAGCCAAAACGCTTATCCCATTTAGCAAAGCGCTGCATGTGTACATGTGAGTTTTGTTAGACGAGTAGAATAACGAATAGTTATGTAAACTTGATTAATTCGAAATGGAGGTGAAAAGAATGGCAAGCAACAAGACTAATAGAACAGAAGTTCCTGAGGCTAAGGCCGCTTTGGATCGTTTCAAAACAGAAGTTGCTTCTGAACTTGGTGTAAACCTTAAGGAAGGTTACAATGGTGACTTAACATCCAAGGAAGCCGGTTCTATCGGTGGTGAGATGGTTCGTAGAATGATCAAGAAGCAAGAAGAGCAGATGAAATAACCTGCGTAAAGCAGAATCTGTCTGAGCAAATAAGACGCCCGACTGTAGAAATGCAGTTGGGCGTTGTTTGGTATACAGGAAAATATAGTCGGGCAATGAAAAATATTGAGAAGACACAGAAAGAGATAAAACCTAACTGATCCGTAAAAAAAATACGGAATAGGTTGAATTTTTTTGCAGATAATTATACAATATAGAAAAAGACAGAAGGGTGATTGTTATGTTAAAGAAATTTTCAGTAGAAAACTTTAAGGGCTTTCAGAATAAAATCACATTTGATATAGGTTCGCCAAGTAACTATAGCTTTAACTCTGAAATTATAGAAAATGGGTGTGTAACGAAGGGCATTATTTATGGCATCAACAGTAGTGGTAAATCGAACCTGGGATTGGCTATTTTCGATATTATTACGCATCTTACAGAAAAGCAAAAATTGCTTCTCAGTTATGATTTTTACCTGAATATGAGTGGAAGAAAGTCATTTGCTGAATTTGAATATACGTTCTTGTTCGATGAGCATGAAGTGGTTTATCGATACAGTAAAAACGATGTCAACACACTGAAGAGCGAGAGCCTGTCAATTGATGGAAAAGAGGTTATCTTTTTTGATTTCCTTACCAGAGATGGATTTACATTGTTAGAGGGTTCTGATACTTTGAATGCTTCTATTAAGAATGAGAGTCCTATTTCCCGAGTGAAGTATGTAAACAACAATTCTATTCTGACAGATAATGTGCAAAATCAGGCATTTAAGAAATTCATGGATTTTGTGGATCGAATGCTTTTGTTCTATTCGCTGGACAGTCGTGGATATGAAGGATTTATGAATGGAAGTGAAGGTATTGCAGAAGGTATTGTGAACAGTGGAAGAGTACAGGATTTTCAAGAGTTCCTGAAAGAAAACGATATTGATTATAAATTGTATGGGTGTGAGGTGGATGGAAGAAAAGCGATCTATTGTCATTTCGAAAATAAGGATGCGGATTTCTTTAAGATTGCATCTACTGGAACCAGATCGTTAGCATTGTTTTATTATTGGTATATCCGTATGGAGAAAGCGTCCTTTGTATTTATTGATGAATTTGATGCATTCTACCATTTTGAGCTATCGGAGTCAGTGCAAAGGCATCTGAAAAAGATGTCTGGGGTTCAAATATTTACCACTACTCATAATACAGATTTAATGAGCAATGATTTACTTAGACCGGACAGTTACTTTTTGCTTGAAAATAACAGGATTAAAGCCATTTCTGAATTAACAGAGAAGGAACTTCGACAGGCACATAATCTCCAGAAAATGTATAAGGCAGGTGCGTTTAGTGGCAGATAAAGACTATAAGGCGTTTATAGTTGAAGGAGAAGTCAGGGAACCACAAATTATTGATAATATCTCAAAGATATTCTTTTCCCATAGGAATTATACAGTTATTACACTTCCGGCAGGAGAAAATATTTATATGTTATGGAAGCAGTTGAAAGAGGATGATTTTGAAACAGACATCATTGAGGTTCTCAGGGAGAGCAATGACGAAATCAGGAAGCAACTTATGGGATTATCAAGAGATGACTTTTCTGAGGTTTATCTTTTCTTTGATTATGATGCTCATCAGACGAATTTGGGTAAAGATGTACAGGAGGATGTAATATGTGAGATGCTGGAAAGCTTTGATAATGAAACGGAGAACGGGAAATTATACATAAGCTATCCAATGGTTGAGGCGCTCAGAGATTATGAACCGGGAAAATGTGGCAATGGAGTAGATTGCTTTGTAGCGATAAAGGAACTTGATAATTATAAGAATGCTTCAGCGGTTAGAGCATATAATCCTCATTTTAAAGAATATGACATTGATGCATGGAAGGATATTATTGATGTGTTCGTGATGAAAGTATCATGTCTTTGTGAGGCACCTGATACGATGGAGTATGAACAATATTCCGGTAAAGTGACACCAAGTGAAATATATGTGATGGAAAAGAAAAAGGCTGAGAGACAGAGGGTGTTTGTTTTGAGTGCTTTTCCAGAATTCCTGTTGGATTATTTTGGAGTGAAGTTATGGAGAACAAGTGTAAAGCATAGAAGAAATTTGACTTGTAAATGTGTGTAACAAGTTGATGCATCGCTAAAAGTATAAATGATTTAGAGGAGAAAAAAACATGGCATTGATGACGGTATATCATGGTGGATATCAGGCAGTTGAAAATCCAGAGATACGAGTTAACAAAAACACAAAAGATTTTGGTGTTGGATTTTATTGTACGGTTATAAAGGAACAGGCTCAAAGATGGGCAAGGAGATACAATACAAAGATAGTATCTGTATATGATGTAAGGCTTTCATCCAATTTAAAAGTGTTAGAATTTAAGGAGATGACAGAAGAATGGCTTGATTTCATTGTTGCGTGCAGAAGTGGGAAAGCACATGATTGTGATATCGTGATTGGCGCTATGGCAGATGATCAGATTTATACATATGTGTCTGATTATATAGATGGTACTATTACAAGAGAACAGTTCTGGGTTTTAGCAAAGTTC
>OLSB01003185.1_pt1 | contig 12247 bp, 6 predicted proteins | sample 1672071 | NCBI WGS metagenome assembly OLSB01 (sample SAMEA3136642, study PRJEB25190) | human gut metagenome | biome: human gut; feature: human-associated habitat; material: faeces | place: Austria | collected 2013
AGAAAATCGTACACCATACCAAATACATGTCCCAGAGGCAACATGGATACAATATGGTCGCCCGGACGTACAGGAAGCATCTCATGGCAATATGCAACATTGGACCAAAGGCTGCGATAGGGAAGCATGACCCCTTTGGAATATCCCGTCGTGCCCGAAGTATAGTTGATGACAGCCAGTTCTTCGGGGGATTCCTCCTTGCGGTAACTGATATGCTCGGGGCGGAAATTCTTGGGGAAACGTGTGCCATAGAGGACGTTGCGATGTTCGAAAGCCTCCATCAGCTGCTCGTTGCGGCAAACCACCGGAGTGAAGTCCGTCAGCAGTACGATACCCATCAGCAGGGGCATTGCCTCTTCATTGAGGTTTTCCCATGCCCGGTCGCCGACAAACAGCAGCTTGGCTTCGGAATGGTTGACGATGTTGTGGATATTGTCGGCTTTGAACTCATGCAGAATGGGAACGATGACAGCTCCATAGGTAACCGTCGCCAGAAAAGCGACTGCCCAGTGTGCACTGTTACGTCCGCAAACGGCAATCTTGTCACCGGGCCTGATGCCGGCGCTTTCCAATACGATATGGAATTTGGCTATTTTCCGTGCTACATCTTTGTATTGCAGTGTAATTCCTTTGTAGTCTGTCAGGGCGTTGCGATCCCAGTTTTTAATAATGCTTTGTTCTATATAATCGATGAACCCTTGTTCTTGTTCCATTCAGCTGTTGCACACTTTAGTTAAAACTGCGCAAAGATAGGTCTTATAGTGATGCAAAGCAAATAGTTTCCACTTTTTTCTTGCCCTGAAACGGATAGAAACTTATCTGTAATTCTTATTCCTTGCTATTTTCCGAAATAAGAAGCAGCTTGTCACCGGCATGAAGTTTTAATGTTCCGTTCGGAATGAGGTACTCATCGCCACGTTTTACAATCATCACCAGTGTGCCTTTGGGCAGGTTCATGTCTTTCAGGGTGTCTGCCTGCTCCAGCATTTCTTGTGTAATGGTCATGTCGTGCAGGTTGGAGTCAATCTCTTCGGGCAGTTCAACTCCGAAATCATTTCCGGTCTTTTCCAGCGGGGTGGAGAGGCCCAGCAGCCGGGCTACCCAGGAGACTGTGGTACCCTGGATGATCAGTGAGACGATGGTTATGAAAAATACGATGTTGAAGATGACATGGGCACCGGGCACATTAGCCACCACGGGATAGGTGGCAAAGATAATGGGTACTGCGCCACGTAATCCTACCCACGATACGAATAGCCGTGACTTGAGGGTGATTCTCTTGCCAAAAGGCAGCAGGCAGAGAAAAACACTGAGAGGGCGTCCCACGACAATCATGAAGACGCCGATGAGCAATGCCACGACTGCAACTTCCAGCATCTCATGGGGGTTGACAAGCAGACCGAGGCAGAGGAACATGATGATTTGGAAAAGCCAGGTCAGTCCATCCATAAAAGTATAAATCTCTTTCCGGTGCATGATTTTGTTATTGCCTACCATCATTCCGGCGATATACACGGCCAGGTAACCGTTGCCTTTCAGCAGGTCGGTGATGGAGAAGGTGAAGAATACAAAGGACAGCAACAGGATAGGATAGAGTGCTTGGTTGTCTATATTCAGCCGGTTCAGCATAAGGATGGCCAGCTTTCCGAGGAAATAACCGGTTGCGGCACCGACAATGAACTGTATGGCAAAAGAGCCCAATATCTGGGGAACTCCCATTCCGGAGGACTGGATGAATTGAATCAGCACGATTGTCAGCATATATGCCATCGGGTCGTTACTACCGCTTTCCAGTTCCAGCATGGGGCGCAGATTATGCTTCAGGTTCATTTTTTGTGAACGCAGAATGGCGAATACAGAGGCTGAGTCGGTAGATGACATGGTGGATGCAAGCAAAAGGGAGGTTATCAATGGCAGGTGGATGTTGGTCCAGCTCATGCCGGACAGCCACCAGATAAATAATCCGGTAAAGAGGGCCGTGAGCAGCACTCCTGCAGTTGACAAAACAATGCCGGGAGTCAATATGGGCTTTATCTCCGTAAACTTGGTGTCCATGCCACCGGAGAACAGAATGATGCTGAGTGCAACCATGCCGATGAACTGTGCTTCCTTGGCGTTGTGGAACTGCAATCCCAATCCGTCACTGCCGAACAGCATACCGACGACAAGGAAAAGCAATAACGCAGGCACTCCGAAACGGTAGCCGGTCTTGCCGACAATGATGCTGACGAAAAGTAATATGGAACCTATAAGTAGTATGTTTCCTGCTGTAAATATCATAAATTCTATGCTATATAGTTTGAAATGTGATGTTTCTTATGTCTAATAGTACAAAGATATGCAATGTGTTTAACAAATACAAATCTAAAATAGTTCAATTGAATTTTAAAATAAAGGTGGTTTCTTTACCAGGCAATAAGGATAAATTTCCGCCGGAAAGCCTCATTATTTGCCGGGAAATACTCAATCCAATACCGCTTCCGCCCTCTTTGGTCGTAAAGAAGGGGATAAATATGTGTTCGGCAATGTCATTGGGAATGGCAGGTCCGTTGTTGGAAATTTCTATCAGTATGGCTTCCGCTTCGTTGCAGTAGGCACGTATGTTGATATGTCCTTCTTTATCTGTATTTTTATCCGATTCGATGGCTTGTATGGCATTTTTCAGTAGGTTGATGACCACTTGTGATACCAGGTTTTCATCGGCATATAGAATAAGGTCGCTTGGCGCGATGTCCGTATGAAAGGTGACCCGGACATCGGGGTGCTGGTGACGGGCGAGTTCGACCATCCGCTCGATAAAGCTTTTTACGTAGAACAAGGATGGTTCGGGGGTGGGAATACGGGTGAATTTCCGGTATGATTCCACAAAAGAGAGCAGGCCCTTGCCTGTACTGCTGATAGTCTGCAGGCCGTTTCTGATTTCTTCTTTGGAAACTTGCGCTTCGGTCAGTCCCAGCAGTGTATCGCTCAGGGAGGTTATGGGAGTGACGGCATTCATTATTTCGTGCGTCAGTACGCGGGTAAGCCTAATCCAGGAATCTATTTCCTTTTCATCCAGCTCGTTGTTGATGTCGTTCAAGGCGAGGATGCGCAGATGTTCTTTACGGACTGTGATGTCGCTGACGCGGACAGACATGTTGACAGTGCCTCGCTCGTTGTTGAAAGGCATTTGCAATTTGACTCCCGGGCGGCAATTGGCAAGAAGGGACGAAAGACGCGGATCCACGCGGTTCAGCTGGCTGACGTGGGTAAAGACATTGAGGCCCAGCAAACGGAGGGCTTCGCTGTTTTTCTGATATACGGCACCATTGTCGTTCAGGACAAGGATACCGGTATTCACGCAGTCCAGGATGAGTTCGTAGTATTTTTCTTGCTGGGCTGTTTCACTTTTCACATTATAAAGTATATGGGCAACCCGGTTCAATGCACGGTTCACGAGTCGTGCGTCGGCAGTGTTTTCCGTTTCGGAGAAGTGGATGGCATTGTCGTTGTTTTCGATGGCGTCGAGCATGAAAAGCACTTTCCGCACATGATGGCGGTATAGCTTCTGCTGCCAGTACAAGGCTATGGGAAGCAGCGCGGTACAGAGCGCGCCCCAAAATACGTCTACAGTCCACATCACCCCTGCAAGGAGTGCTACTGCCAGACTGACGGCAACGCGGAATGAATAATTAAAGGCCATACTTCTTCATTTTGTTGTACAACGTCTGGCGGGTGATACCCAGTTGTGCGGCGACGGCAGAGAGATTTCCGCTACATTTGTCGAGCGTCTTCCGTATCATCTGCATTTCCATTTCTTCGAGCGTGGATGCGGCTGCTTCGGGAGTGCCGGTTCGCCGTGCCAGCTGGAACAGTTCTGCAGGAAGGGTTTCGTTGTCACAGATGATAATGGCTTTTTCGATGGCATGTTCCAGTTCGCGGATATTGCCGTACCAGGGGTGGAGCGTAAGCTTCTCGCAGGCGCCGTCCGTCAGCTTGACGGGGGGCTTGTCATATTGCTTGCAGAAGCGGGCGATGAAAAGTTCTGCAAGGGGGATGATGTCTTCGGGCCGCTCGCGCAACGAGGGTATCTCGAGGTGTATCGTATTGATGCGGTACAGCAAGTCCTCGCGGAATTCGCCTTTTGCCACCATCTCGGGCAGATTGCGGTTTGTGGCGCAAATCAGCCGTATGTCTACGGGAATGGGAGTGTTGCTGCCTACACGGACAATGCTGCGGCGTTGGATGGCGGTCAGCAGTTTGGCTTGCAGGCGGTAGGGGAGATTGCCTATTTCATCGAGAAAGAGGGTGCTGCGGCTGGCTGCTTCGAACTTGCCGGCACGGTCGGCATGGGCATCGGTGAAAGAGCCTTTCACGTGGCCGAACAGTTCGCTTTCGAAAAGGCTTTCGGTGACTGCACCCATATCCACACTTACCATCTCCTGCCGGTTGCGCGGTGAAAGGGAGTGAATTTCGCGTGCCAGCATCTCTTTACCAGTACCGTTCTCGCCCGTAATAAGGATATTGGCATCGGTAGAGGCCACTTTTTCCACCAAGAGGCGAAGTTGCTGCATGGCGGGGCTGTTTCCCCAATACATGTTGCGGGTATCTGCAAACAGGTGGCTGCTTTCTGCCGTACGTCCGGCATTTGGGCCGTTGGCCGGAGATTTTGTTTCAGAAGCTGATACGGCATTCAGTAAGGTTTCCACCAGTTTCTGATTGTTCCAGGGTTTCACGACGAAGTCTGTGGCTCCTTCCTTGATTCCCCGTACGGCAAGGTCAATGTCGGCATAAGCGGTAAACAGCACTACGGGCAGGGTGGGACATAGCTTCTTTATTTCATGGAGCCAGTATAGTCCCTCGTTGCCGGTGTTGATGCCCGAGGTGAAGTTCATGTCAAGAAGAACCACTTGCCATGACTTTTCCCGCAATACGCTGGGCAGGGTTACGGGAGAGGGAAGTGTGATTATCCCTTCAAAATATGGCTTTAACAAAAGCTGCAAGGCGGTAAGTACGCCTCGGTTATCATCGACAATCAGGATGTTTCCGTTTTTTTTTGCCATAAACTATTTCTGTTTTCTGCAGGCAAAGTTAATGATTTATCTGTATTATATGCTTTATTCTATATTTTTGCTTACTAAGAATTAATCGTCCGACAGCTGTTGAATTATCGTCCAACAGTTATCGGACGATAATTCAACAGCTGTCGGACGATAATATAACGATTATGGGACGAATAGATTTAAGTAAGATAGAAATTAGTTTGTAGCAACTTCAGTAAGAGCTCATGGCGGTACTGAAAAAATTTATAGCAGTTGCAGTTTGATGCCAAATGACAAGCTCAGATAATCCTTGGGTTTCAGATACTTGTTGGTGAAGGCGCTGACTACATATAGGTCACATGTACTTATTTCATAGAAGAAAGTGATTTCTTTGGCCGTGAACCGTCGTTGCGGGTCGATGTCGTAAGTGATGCGCTGTCCTAAGAATGCATGGATGCGTACCTTAGAGGAGAAACCATAATATCCTTTAGGGTAGCGTTCCGGTTCATTGACCCAGAATTCATCGCCGAATACCGTGTTCAGATACATACCGCAAGCCAGCGGTTCTACAGAAAAACGGCTCTGTTTTATTTGCAGGCTCCAGGGAAGGTAGTTCTGCTTGACGGTGAATGTCAGCTTGGTACGTTTGGAGTCATATTTGGGCAATACTCCGAAGAATACGTCTGTTTCCCATTGGTTTCTTCTGCCGTAATCCCATCCGGTACCGAATGACAGCAACCCCATATTGCCGGCAAACTGAATTTTGGTGTGCGTCGGAATCAAGGCCTCCCAATGCCTGCGGTAGCGGTGTACGCGGCGGTCATAACGGTTCTCTCTGGTCTGGCTTTCAATGACGGCATCCGGTTGCAGGTCCATCCATACGGTATCGTGTTCTATGATGAAGATGGTATCTCTCTCTTGTGAAAAAGCAGAAAAAGAGCATACCGACAAGAAGACGACGGCGCATGCCAGGTGATTAATAATATGCCACTTCGCGTTCATATCCGTCGGGGGTTATGGTGAATATATAGTAATTGCGGTTCTTCATGCAGTCGCTCATGTAATACATTATCCCATCTTCAAAGAGGTCTTTCTCGAAGCGATGGTGTTCGTGTGCGGATGTACAGAACTGCAGTCCGGGAAATTCCTTGATGTAACGCTGGAATACGTGTGCCACATTATTGTTGAACTCGTTGCAGAACGGGCGTATGTGCATGGACACAACGGTTTTATCGAATTCCTCTTCACGGTCGCGTATCTGTGCGGCAAGAAACTCGAAGTCGGGAATGGGGCGGGAGTAGTCAAATTCGATGGCGTTGGTATTCAGGCAGACAAACTTTACCCGTCCTGCAATGAAGGAGAAATTGGGGTCTCCGAATATTGCACGATAAGTCTCTTCGCCCGTGCCCAGGCAGTCGTGATTGCCGAGAAGTACCACATAGGGTATCTTGAGTTTGTTCATAATGTCCCGTTGCCAAAGGAACTCGTCTGTTACACCGAAGTCACTGACGTCTCCGCCATGAATGACGAAATCTATGTCGTCCCGCTTGTTGAGGTGGCTTACAAAGTCGTCGGTCTCGTCATACCAGCGCTGGGAGTCCCCCATTGTTACGAATCGGATTGTTGTCTTGTTCTGGCAGTTCTGCTCTATTTGGGCAATGTTGTGGGCATTGACATCGGTTTCACCGCTGATGTGTACATCGTAAGGGTGATAATCTATCATGTCGCAGCCGGCTATAAGCAGGCATAGGAATGAAGGATATAAGAGTTTGGGGAATTTCATGTGCAGGTGCTTCATTTTACGTTTATACTCTATCTTTAGAAAACTGTGGGCAAAGGTAAAGTTTTCATTCTTATGGATTCTTTTCTAATTTCCCTTTTTTTTGTTCTATGAGGCTGAACAGAGATTCGGCCTCTGCCTAATTTTTAGACGGGAGTGTCTAAAAATTAGACACCTTTGTCTTCTTCTGAAATACGATATGCGCTGATAATCAGGTTTGTGCATTCTTTGGCACGCTTTCTGCAATATGAAAAGCAAGAAAATAAATCTAATAAACGATAAACGGAATGAAACAAATCTATTATGTAATTCAGACTTTACTGCGGGGACGCGGTTCGAATATCATCAAGGTCATTTCTTTGGGATTGGGATTGACGATGAGTATTCTGCTTTTCTCCCGCGTGGCATATGAACAGAGTTTTGACACTTGCTTCAAGGATTATGATAACTTGTATCAGGTATGGTCGATATTCTCGGTGAAAGGAGAGAAGTTTGAGCCTCAGGAGTGGAATTGCGGTCCCGTGGCAGGGGCTATTTTGGAGAACTTCCCCAAAGAGGTGGAGTCGGCGGTAAGTTTGAGCACGTCTATGGTATCTGCTCCTCTTTACAATGGAAGCGTGCGTCTTGATGACAGGAAGATTGCAGCCGATTCGCTGTTCTTCCGTACCATGGGTATCGACGTCCTGAACGGGAATCCCGAAAAGGATTTGGTGCAGAAGGATATTATTTTCTTGAGTGAACGCTTTGCAAGGAAAGTGTTCGGTGAGGAGAATCCTATAGGGAAAACGCTTAATTATGACCATCAGTTTGACCTGACGGTGAAGGGAATCTATGCCAATTTGCCTGAGAACGCCACAATCAATCCGGAAGCGGTTATCTCGATGCCTACCTTGTGGAGCCGCAACTGGAATAACTACTCGTGGAGCGGGGGAGACAGTTGGGTAGAGTTTATCCGTTTCCGTCCCGGTGCCGACAAATCTGTTGTCAATGCGCGTATTGATGCCATGATAGACAAATATCGCCCGGCAGAAGATAAGAAAGAGTACGGTTACACGGCTTTTGTGCAGCCCATCCGTGATACATACCGCAATTATGATGATGTGCAGCGGATGCGTGTCATCATGAGCATTCTTGGTCTAGCTATTCTTTTCATTGCGGCGTTGAACTATGTGCTGATTTCCATTTCCTCTTTGAGCTACCGCGCCAAGTCGGTAGGCGTACATAAATGCAGCGGTGCAAGCGGTGGCACGGTTTTCAGCATGTTTTTGCTGGAAACGGGTATCATCATTGCGGCGGCATTGCTGCTGATGGTGCTTATAATGCTTAACTTCCGCGATTTTGTGGAAGACACGGTCGTTGTAAAGCTCTCCACCTTGTTGGCTCCGGAGCGTATCTGGGTACCGTTGTCGGTAGTGCTTCTGTTGTTTATAGTGGGAGGCGTGTTGCCGGGCCGGCTCTTTGCGCGTATTCCCGTATCGCAGGTGTTCCGCCGCTATACTGAGGGGAAGAAGGGCTGGAAGCGCCCGTTGCTGTTTGTGCAGTTTGCAGGCGTGGCATTCATCAGTGGATTGATGTGTGTGGTGATGTCGCAATATCAGTATGTACTGAAAAAGGATATGGGGTATAATCCCAAGCAGATAGCCATAGGCAATGCCTACTGGGATAATGAAGCGACGCGTGACGCGGCTTATCAATTCTTCAAGGGATTGCCCTACGTGGAAGCGGTCTCCAGTGCCAACAGTACGCCCATTAGCGGATATAGCGGTTCGATGATTCATAGTGAGAGCGGGCAGGCACTTTTCTCTTGCCGTTCTTCTTATTTCATGCGCGAGGACTTTCCTGCTTTGATGGGCATGACTATGAAGACGGGACGTATGGCGCGCGATAAAGAGGAAGTCGTGGTGAACGAGACCTTTGCCGAGATGATGCGTTGGGGAGACGACGTCGTGGGCCGTACGGTATATACCGAAGGGAATACATTCAAGGTCGTAGGGCAGTTGAAGGATTTCCAGATAGAGAGTTTCAGAACCGAGAAGATGCCTTTCATAGCCCGGGGAAACAAGAATTTTTATGGAACGGTACATGTCCGTTTGAAAGAACCCTTTACCGAAAATCTGCAGAAGCTGAACCACGATGTAGCCGAGGCTTTCCATGACCAGACTATTGACTTTACCGGCTATGAGAAAAGAATAGAGAATAGTTATAATTCTGTCCGTGTATTCCGTAATGCCACTTTGATGGCGGCAGTGACCATGTTCTTCATCATGCTGATGGGGCTGATTGGGTATACCACCGATGAGGTGCGCCGCCGCAGCAAGGAGATTGCCATCCGTAAAGTGAACGGGGCAGAGGCATCCGGCATCTTGGAAATGTTGTCAAGGGATATACTCGTTGTGGCAGCTCCGGCAGTTGTCATCGGTACGGTATTGGCATGGTATGTCAACGGAATGTGGATGGAACAGTTTGCGGAGCGTATTCCCATCAGTTGGGCAGTATACGTACTGGTAGTGATGGCCAATTTGGTGATTATCGTAGCCTGCGTACTTTGGAAGTCCTGGCAGATAGCGAACGAGAACCCGGTAAACAGCATTAAGAGCGAATGATAATAATATTAATACATAGAATATCATGATTGAAATTAACAACATCAGCAAAGTATTCCGTACTTCGGAAGTAGAGACAGTAGCATTGAACCACGTCAGCCTCGATGTAAAGGAGGGGGAGTTTGTAGCCATTATGGGACCGTCAGGTTGCGGCAAGTCCACCTTGCTGAACATCCTCGGGCTGCTGGACAATCCTACGGAGGGCAGTTACAAGCTGCTCGGTCAGGAAGTAGCGGACTTGAAGGAAAAGGAACGTACCCGTGTGCGCAAGGGCAAGCTGGGATTCGTGTTCCAGAGCTTCAACCTGATAGACGAACTGAACGTCTACGAGAATGTGGAACTTCCCCTTACGTACCTCGGCGTGAAGGCAAGTGAGCGCAAACGCATGGTAGAGGATATTCTGAAGCGGATGAACATCAGCCACCGTGCCAAACACTTCCCGCAACAGCTTTCCGGCGGTCAGCAGCAGCGTGTGGCGATAGCCCGTGCGGTCGTAACCAATCCCAAGCTGATACTCGCCGATGAGCCTACCGGTAACTTGGACTCCAAGAACGGAGCTGAGGTGATGAATCTGTTGACAGAACTGAATAAAGAGGGTACTACGATTATTATGGTGACCCACAGCCAGCACGACGCCTCGTTTGCACACCGCACGATACATCTTTTCGACGGTAGTGTGGTGGCAAGTGTGGCAGCGCAGGATTTGTAACAGACTTTTAAAACAACTTCCATGAGACAACTATATTACACTCTTCAGACACTGATACGAGGAAAAGGCTCCAACCTCATCAAGATTATTTCCTTGGGACTGGGGTTGGCAGTCAGTATCCTCATTTTTTCCCGTCAGGCATTCGAGCTCAATTATGATACCTGCTACAAGGACTATGAGCGTTTGTGTCTTGTCAAAACAGTATGGCATTACAACAACGAGTATCATCCTTCGCATATAACTCTTGGACCGGTGGCTGGTACCATTGCCGAAAACCTGCCTGACGAGGTGGAGAGTGTTACCGTCACCCAGCAATGGTGGAGCAATTCGGCTTGGTTTGCCAATGAACGCCGTTTCCAGACCAATGCCATGACGGCCGATTCTTGTTTCTTTGCCACTATGGGCATTGATGTTGTCAGTGGAGACCCTCGCGAGCTGAATAATCCGGAGGTGGTCTTCATCAGCAGGGAGCTGGCCGGCAGCATGTTTGCCGATAAGAATCCCATCGGGCAGACGGTGGTCTATAACAAACAGATGCCAATGACCGTGAAGGGCATTTTTGAAGATTTTCCCGAAAACTCCAGTTTTTATGGAAGCGGTGTCGTGATGTCTTTGGCTACCTCCTTCAAGCATCATTGGGGATACTGGGGATGGGGAGGTGGAGACAGCTATATGTCCTTTGTCCGTCTGCGCCCGGGGGTGCAACTGGACGATGTGAACACCCGAATAGAGAAACTTGCCGAACAGGTGCGCAAGAGCGATGATGTGTTTATCAGTCTGGTTCCGATAAAGGACTACCGTATGGAATTTGGTATCAGTACCATGCGTATGGTATGGATTCTGTTGACGCTGGGAACCGCCATACTTTTTATTGTGGCGATGAATTATGTGCTTATTTCCATCTCAGCCATGAACCGTCGTGCCAAAGCTATAGGCGTACATAAATGTAGTGGGGCAAATACGGGAACTATTTTCGGTATGTTCTTATGGGAGACCGGAGTCATCATGCTTTCTTCCTTGCTGCTTGTAGCGCTGCTTCTATTTAATTTCCGTGAGCCGTTGGAGGACATGCTCGACGTTAGTCTTGCTGGTCTTTTCTCTTGGGAAAACATTTGGGCACCGCTTTCAGTGATAGTCATTTTGTTTATGATAGGCGGCATGTTGCCCGGGCAGCTTTTTGCCCGCATTCCGGTGACGCAGGTTTTCCGCCGGTACACCGAAGGCAAGAAAGGCTGGAAACGTCCGCTCTTGTTTGTGCAGTTTGCCGGTACCTCCTTTATTTTCGGTTTGTTGGGGCTGGTGCTTATGCAGAGCCATTACATCACCAATAAAGAACGTGGATTCGATTACCACCGGGTGGCTTATGCTTCGGGCATATCCTTTGACTCGGATGCGGAAAGCGATGCAAATCGTAGTGTGATGCTTTCTTTGCCTTATGTGGAAGATGGAGCTTGTAGCGGTAATCTTCTTACAGACGGATTGAGTGGAGAAGGGGTTACGACTGATAACGGGCAGTGGATGAGCATGCGTTGGGTGGAATTTGGCAAGGACTATGCCCCGTTTATGAAGTTGGAATTTGCGGAAGGCAAGAATATGGATGCCCCTGGGCAGATATTGGTCAATGAAACATTTTTGAAAATGATGCATTGGGAAGATAAACCGATAGGCAGGCAAGTGCGCAACGGCGATCGCATAGCGGGCAATATTGTAGGTGTACTGAAAGACTTTGCCACATCCAATGCCGCTTATGTGGCGGTGCAACCTATGTATGCAACTTATCTTGACCGATTTTCCGGAAACATCCAATTACGTCTGAAAGAGCCTTTTGACGATAACCTCAAGCGTTTGAACGAAGACATGGAAAAGCTGTTTCCCACCCGTGACATTGTATTTTCCTCGTTCCAAAAGGTCATTGACGACCAGAACAGTACCGTCACGGATTTCCGTAATGCAGCTTTACTGGCTGCCATAACCATCCTTTTTGTTACGTTAATGGGGTTGATTGGCTACATCAATGACGAGATACAACGCCGCAGCAAGGAAATTGCCATCCGTAAAGTGAATGGTGCGGAAGCGTCATCCATTCTCCGGCTTTTCTCGAAGGATATATTCTGGATATCCTTGCCGGCCGTTT
>OLSB01003187.1_pt1 | contig 12241 bp, 11 predicted proteins | sample 1672071 | NCBI WGS metagenome assembly OLSB01 (sample SAMEA3136642, study PRJEB25190) | human gut metagenome | biome: human gut; feature: human-associated habitat; material: faeces | place: Austria | collected 2013
TTTTCGCTCATATGACCCAATCCGCTGTCAAGAGCCACAATGGCCCCGCCGACCGCTTGCAATCGGTCGGCGGGGCCTGCCGTTAACCCGTCCCGGTCCGCCCCCGGCATGTCATCGACGCCTTCGGCTCAGTCTCATATCCGCGGATACCGCTCTGTCGGCCCGCACTCCATTCCTTCGGCGGGGTTCCCCAAGTCTGTCGAGGCGCATGCGGAGGGCTCCGCGCGCACAGCGAAATAGGGGGTATCCCCGAAGGCCGCCCGGCTCGCCGGGACGGGGGCTATGTCTATTCCGCGCCCTCCCGGCACATCATGCCGAGGGCCCAGAGCCACCTCACGAGCTCGGCCGCGGTGGCCGCGTTGGCCTTCGCCGCGGGCATGCCGCGGGCGAGCATCTCCTCGCGCCGCCGCAGGAGCCGCTCGGACCCCTTCCTCCCGTGCATCCTTATCTCGAGGGGCACGCCCGTGTCCCTCGGCATGAGCTTCGGCTGGTGCCGTGCCGCGGCGTAGCACCATGAACCCTCAACGGCCAGCTTCCTCACGAGCGCGTTGCCCGCACCGCTGATGCCTCCGATCCGCACGGAGTCGCCACTCGACCTCTGACTCGGCGCGAGGCCGAAATAGGCCGTGACCTGCCTTCCGGAACGGAACCTCGTGAAGTCGCCGACCTCGGCCGAGAAGGCCGCGGCCAGCGCGAAGGCGCAGCCCTTGATCGACTGGAGGGCGGCCACCTCCGCGGCGATCGGGCTGGCATCCACGGCGGCCCTGTACTCGGAGAGCAGGTCCGCCCGGGCCTCCGCCGCGGCCTCGACCTCGTTCCTCAGGGCGGCGAGCGTCCGAACCCCGCCATCGTCCTCCGGCCTGACCTTGTCGAGCCACCTCAGGAAGTCGTAGGTCCAGTACTTCCTCGGGTTGCCGGCGGGCGTGGTGCCGCCGTGTGTTTCGTCAAGCAGATTTTTCGTAAATCATCATCCAATTCTTTCGGGTCTCAGCACGAAAGATCTTCGGATTTCACCAAGGGCTGCGGGACCTACCCTTCCTTCCTGTTTCCCAGCATGAGCGAGTCCGTGACGCGGCGGCTCTCGCCCTTGAACTCCACCAGCCTGCCATGGTGGACGATCCTGTCCACCAGCGCCGATGCCAGCTTGTCGTCCGCCAACACCGTGCCCCACTTCCCGAACTCGATGTTGGTCGTCAGCACCATCGACTGGCGCTCGTAGCAGTTCGACATCACCTGGAACAGCAGCCTCCCCCCGTCCGAGTCCAGCGGGATGTAGCCGAACTCGTCCAGGATAAGCAGGTCGACCTTGGACAGCTCCTGGTACCGCTCGTCCAGCCTGCCGCGCTCCTTTGCAGCCTTCAGGTCGAACACCAGCTGCGCGCATGACAGGAACCTCGCCGACTTGCCCGCGTCCACCGCCAGCATGCCCAGCGCTATCGCAAGGTGGGTCTTGCCCCTTCCCGTCGGCCCGTGGAACACGAAGTCCTGCCTCTGCCCCAGCCATTCCAGGCCCAGCAGCTGCTCCCACCCGTAGCCTTCCTGGAACCGCAGGTCGGACGGGTCGAACTCCGACACCGACTTCACCGCCGGGAACCTGGCCTGGCGCAGGAGGCGTGCATGCTTGCTGTCCCTCCTGACCTCGAGCTCGTGGGAGAGGAGCTCGCTTACCGCCTGCATCTGCCCCGGGGTGGCACGGTCCAGAAACCATGCCACCGTCGCGTTCGACAGCCGCAGGGTGCGTGCATCTAGCGCGATCCGCTCCTGCAGCCGGCCCTTCTCCGCCCTGCTAAGCATGGGATCCCCCCATCATCGCGAACACGTCGTCGTAGGCGGCCATGTCGACCGGCTCGTCGTAGGTGACCACGCCGCGGCCGTTGGCCTCGGAGGCGGCGAGTATGGAGGCGGTGGCGCGGTCCATGCTGCCGCCGGTCCCGATGATGCTGGACACCGCGGTGACCGCAGGCCCCCAGCCGCTTTCGCTCGCGACGTCGCGCAGCACGCGCAGGGCCTTGCCGCGCCCGGCCGCGTCCGCATCGTCGATCCATCGCCTGATGTCGGCGGGAAGGGCGGATCGGACGCGGCTCTCGTGCCAGCCGCCGGGCCTCCTGCACAGCAGGGCCAGCTGGCTCACGGGATCAATCGACTCGGTGGGCTTGTCGCCCCAGCCGCGCGCATGGGTGACGATATGGGTCCCCTCGGAGTCGTATATGTCGACGTCGAACGCGCCGGCGCCAACGATGAGCCGGCAGTTCGCGTATGCGGGGTCCGTGGAGTAGCGGTGGCGGCCGTCGAGGACGACGTTGCCGTACTTGTCCGCCTTGTGCCTAGTGTAGCTGACCGCCGCGAAGCGCGAGTCCGGCAGCGGGGACAGCGCGAAGCAGTCCTCCTCGAACAGCGCGAGCTGGCTCTCCCCCTTGCGGTAGTGGGGCTTGTCCGAATGGCGCATGCTCATGTCGAGCAGCCGCCTGTTGTAGCGACGCACGTTGTCGAACTGCGGGATCGGCACGAACAGCGAGCGGCGAATCGCCCCGACCTTGTTCTCCACCGAGCCCTTCTCGTGGCCGGCGTTTGGGTTGCAGAACGCGTAGGAGAACCCGTAGTGGGCGGCGAAGGCGGAGAACAGCTTCGACGTGCTGATGACGCCGCATATCTTCCTGCCGACGCCGGTCGCGTTGTCGAACACGATCTTTCTGGGCACGCCGCGTATGTGCTCGAAAACGGCGATGAGCCCCTCGCAGACGCATTCCGCGGTCTCGCCGTAGAACACCTGCGCAAGGCCCACGTTTGAGAACGGGAAGGCGCAGACCAGGTCGTGCATGCGGGTCCTCACGCCGACGATCCTGAAGTCGGCCTGGCCGAAGTCGACTTGCATCTCGCCAGGGGGCCAATCCTGGTCGAGGTACTGGGAGGCCGACCCCTTGTGCTCCTCCCTATAGCGCTTGACGTAGCGCTGGACCGTCGAGTAGGAGCCCTCGAAGCCATGCTCCGCGACGAGGCGCTCGAAGACCCGCTGGGCGGTGTGGCGCTGCTTGTGCCAGTTCCTGCGGTCCTCCTCGAGCCACTTGTCGATCAGGGGAGCGTAGTCGTCCAGCATGGAGGGCACCCGCCTTTTTGCGGGGACCTTCGGGGACAGGTCCTCCATCCTGACGTATTTGCGCACAGTCGGCTCCGAGACGTTGGTTTTCCTGGATATCTCGGCTATCGACATGCCATCGCGGTGCATCTGTCTAATATCCTGTATCACGGGCATCTTGATCATTTCCTTTCCGACCTCCTTTGTCGAAGACTGAGCAACGACAACTTAGGCCATCGGGGAAGGGTCGGGTGCCCTTGGTGATGAAACCCGAAAAATTTGCGTGATGAATTCTGAAAACTTTTGATGATGAATCCCGTAATTTTTACTCTACGTCAGACACGCCGTAGACGAACCCCCGCTTTGCGAGGAAGGCGAGCAGCCGCTGCTTGGCGGTCGCCAGGCGCGCGGTCGCCCCGTCGTAGGCGCCGGCGAGGTCCCTGATGCCTTCGACCTCGGGGGAGGGGGCCCATACGGGGGAGATGTCGTGGGCGAGTATCGCCTTGGCCATCCTGGCGGCGTCGTTCCTGTCGTTCTTGGAGGCCGAGTCGGCGGCCGACCTGGGGATCTTCGAGACCGCGGCGACGACGCACTCGACGCCGAGCCCGGCGAGCTCCCTTTGCGGGGCGAAGCCGAGGTAGCCGCTCTCGTAGGCCGCGAGCGACGGCCCGGGGAACCCATCCATCCACCCGGCGATCTCGCCCCAGGGGTTGCCGGGGAACCTCCTCGTCACGGCCTCGCCGGTGTCCGCGTCGAGGGCGCAGACGGTGGTCGACCTCAGGTGGACGTCCATCCCGAACGCGGTAGAATACTTTGGCATGGGAGCCTCCCAACCTCGTTGCGGCGCGGCTGCGCCTATGGCACTTCAACATCATTGTCGCAGCCCCGACCCGCGGTCACGAGCGGGGGCTCCTATCTTTTTAGTGCCCTCGGATTGGGTCATAGTGTCTGACGTTGCCAAAGCATCGGCGTCGCCTTGGTCCAGATGTGGCAGTTGAGGACGTCCCCAATGAGTATGTGGGGAAGCAGATTTTCCCGTTCGGCGATTTGTGGCTTGAAAAATGTATATAACGACTATAACGTAGTATGAAACATATTGGAAACAATACCGAGGAGGCTGCGTTGAAGAAAAGCAATCTGGGCTATGTGCTGGTGCTGATCGCCGCGCTTATGTGGGGCAGCATCGGAATCTTTGTAAACGGCATCTCGGCCATGGGCGTTTTGTCCCAGAGCATGGCTGCCTTTCGCTTGTTGGTCGGAGCGCTTATCTTGGCGCCGGTCCTGATGTTTATGGGCTGCCGCCCGGGTGAGGGGTCTACCGTGGCTCAGGGTCCGCTGGCCCTGTTCAAGGCAAGCCCTAAAGAGCTTGTTCCCTGCGCGCTTGTCGGTATCGTCGGTTTGGCCGCCGCCAACACCTGCTATTACGAGTGCATGGGCGAGGTGGGCATGTCCACGGCCTCGGTGCTGCTCTACACCTCGCCGGTGTTTGGCGTCATGCTCGGCCGCATGCTTTATCGCGAGGACGTGACCCCTAACAAGCTCGTTGCCATTGTCTTTAACATCGTTGGCTGCGTGCTTGCAGTGACCAATGGCGACCTTTCCGGTTTTCATTTTTCGGTTTGGGGCGTCACGTCGGGTGTGATTGCAGGCCTTTGTGGTGCGTCGCTCGCGGTGTTTAGCCGAATAGCAACCAAGACGGTCCACCCGCTGGCTGTCACGTTTTGGGGCTTTGTTTTTGGCGGTGCGGTTATGGCAGCTATCGCGGCTCCGTGGCCGGATGTCGCCGCGGCAATGTCGCCACAGCTGCTGCTGCTGTTCCTTGGCTTTGGACTCATCCCCACAGCCGTGGCTTACATCTTATATATGCAGGGTCTGTCCATGGGGCTCGAGACGTCGAAAGTTCCCGTCGTAATGTCATTCGAGACAGTTGTCACCGTACTGCTGGGCATTGGTGTCTACGCCGAGCCCGCCGGCGCGATCAAAGTCCTGGGCATCGTGCTGGTGCTCGCGTCCATCCTGATTATGAATACAGACTTCTCCAAGCTGCGCAACAGTGTGTTTGTCGGTCATGTCATTGAGAGCATGACCTTTAAGCCCAACGCGTGGTGGACGGAGAAATCGCAGGACATGGATCTGTTTAAGGAACGCACCGGCATCGCGCTGGAGCCCACCGTACAGGAAAGTCCCTGGTACTTCGTGCGATAGGGAATTGCGTGCGGCATCCGACCTGGGGTTATCCAGCCAGTGCCCGCCTACCCAGCCCCAATGTTTCGAGTACGTTAAACCCGTAAACGGTCGATTTTTAACCGCGAACGGTCTTTATACTAATTATCAATGTAAGTAGCGTATAAGACGTTATAATGACCATAACGAAAAGGAGGAGGCAAGATGAATCAGATCATTCTCGCATCTCATGGCGGCCTGGCCGCAGGCGCCAAAGACACGCTCGAGATGGTTCTCGGCGACGTGTCGAACGTCCACGTCGTGTCGCTTGCTCGTGACGACAAGGAGCCCATCACCAATAAGGTGGACGCCATGATCGCCACGTTCAACGCGGACGACACCGTCTATGTGCTGACCGATATGCTCGGCAGCTCGGTCAACAACAGCATGGTCGAGCTTTCCAAGAACGGCACGAAGTTCACGGTTGTCAGCGGTTTCAACATCCCGCTGGCGCTCACGCTCGCTATGAGCCCCGCCCCCGTCAAGGGCACCGAGCTCGCGGCCCTCATCAACGAGGCCCGCACTGGTCTGACCAACCCCAACGCACCGGTCGAGGCCGTCGCGGCTCCCGCCAAGAAGGCCAAGGCGTCCCGTCACAGCTCCGGTCCCGCCAAGATCGTCCTCGCACGTCTTGACTACCGTCTGCTGCACGGCCAGGTCGTCTTTACCTGGACCACCAAGGTTCAGGCCGAGCGCATCATCGTCGTCGACAACGCTGCCGCCAACGATGACATCAAGAAGGGCGCTCTTAAGCTGGCCAAGCCCCAGGGCGTGCGCCTGAACGTCTTCACCGTCGAGCGCGCCCTCGCCAAGATGGACAAGCTCAACACCCTCGGCGAGCGCGTCATGTTCGTCTTTGGCAACACTGCCGAGATGCTGCAGTTCTGCCAGGGCTACAAGCTCGACGCCATCAACCTGGGCGCCACCGCCAACCACGACGGTGCCGATCAGGTCGGCGGCAAGGACAGCTCCGTCTTCTTCGACGCCACGCAGAAGGCCGACATCAACCAGCTGCTCGACATGGGCATCAAGCTCTATGTCCAGCAGACCCCCACGTATCAGAGCGTCGACATCGACGCCAAGCTGTAGTCAACCAGGCTTTTGCCTGACTGAAAGGAGAAGGGTATGAATACGTTCATCAGTGCGGTGCTCGTCGGCCTCGTCGGCGTGTTCTGCATGTGGGACTCCCGCCTGCTCGGTCGTCTTAACTTCGAGCAGCCCCTCGTTGGCGCTACGCTCGTCGGTCTGCTGCTGGGCGATGTGCCCACCGGCCTTGCCGTCGGCGCCGCCGTCGAGCTCGTGTCCATGGGCCTGGTGCAGGTCGGTGCTGCCGTTCCGCCCGATATGGTCCTGGGCGGCATCGTGGCCGCTGCCTTTGCGTGCCTGACCGATGCTTCCGCCGAGACCGCCATGACGATCGCCATCCCGGTCGCCGTCCTGGGTCAGCTCCTCGGCATCGTGTTCCGTTCCATCATCGCCGCCCTCACCCATGTGGCAGATAGCGCGATCGATAACGGAAAGTTCAAGACCGCCTACCGTATGCACATCTGCGTCGGCACTGGTCTGTACGCCGTCATGTACTTCCTGCCGATCTTCCTCGCCGTCTTTGTTGGCACCGACCTGGTTCAGGCCATCGTCAACATGGTCCCCGAGTGGCTGTCCACTGGTCTTAACGTTTCGACCAAGATCATGACCGCCTACGGCTTGGCCCTGCTGCTCACCATGATGATCAAGAAGGGTATGACTCCGTTCCTGTTCATCGGCTTCCTGCTCGCCGCTTACCTCAACCTGTCCGTCATCGCGGTCGCTCTGATCGGTGTGTGCCTGGCTGTCGTCTTCATGGGCTTCAAGTTCAACGGTTCCCATGCAGCCGCCGGTGTCGATTCCGACTACGATCCGCTCGAAGACGACGAAGACTAAGGAGGAACACACTATGGCAACCGCAACCAAGGACGTGTCCCTGAACAAGAAGGTCAGCCAGTTCTTCTGGCGCTCCTGGGCCATCCAGGCCTCTTGGAACTACGAGCGTCAGATGAACATGGGCTTCCTCTATGGCATGGTTCCCACGCTCGATCGCCTCTATCCGGATGAGTCCGACCCCAAGCAGCTTGCTGCTAAGAAAGAGGCTTATCGCCGTCACATGGCGTTCTACAACTGCACTCCGCAGACGAGCGCTTTCGTCCTGGGCCTCGCCGCCTCCATGGAGGAGGAGTACGCCAAGGATCCCGAGAACTTCGATCCCGATTCGATCAACGCGGTCAAGACCTCCCTCATGGGCCCGCTTTCCGGTATTGGTGACTCCTTCTTCCAGGGCACCATCCGCGTTATCGCCTTTGGTCTGGGCGTTCAGCTGGCTCAGCAGGGCTCCATCATGGGCCCGATCCTGGCCATGCTCATCTCCATCGTGCCCTCCGTGCTGATCACTTGGTTCGCAGCCAAGATGGGCTATCAGGGCGGCCACGAGTACCTGAGCAAGCTTCAGGGCGGCGACCTCATGGAGAAGCTCATGTATGTCTGCGGCATCGTGGGTCTTATGTCCGTGGGCGGCATGATCGCTACGCTGATCGGCGCCACCACCCCGCTGCAGTTCGCTGACGGCACCGTCGTGATCCAGGACATCCTGGACGGCATGATGCCCCAGATGATTTCCCTTGGCCTCACCGGCCTTATGTACTGGCTCATCAAGAAGAACGTCAACACCGGTTGGCTTCTTGTGATCGCCATCGTGGGCGGCATCGCCCTTTCCGCGGCCGGCATCCTGGCCTAGTCGCGCCCAAGCGTCTAACCGCTTTCCCCGGGGAGCCTGCCTGGCATCCCATACCCCAGGCAGGCTTCCATCCCTAAATGTGTCAAAGGGACAGTCCCTATGTCACATCTTCAATGGGCCGGCGACTCGGTCCAAATCACGGTAACCCTGCGCACGTCCGGCAAAGTGGCGCCGCAAAAATCGAAAGGAATGTGTCAGATGTACGAGATCGACCTTAACCTCCCTAAGCAGATCGTCGCTGACGTCCTGTCCAACCACGAGATCCACAGCGTCGCCTTCGTTGGCTGCGGCGCTTCCATGTCCGACCTTTACCCCGCCAAGTACTTCCTGGCCAACAACACGGACAAGCTGAACGTTCAGATCTTCACCGCAAACGAGTTCAACTACGACACGCCCTCCTGGGTCAACGAGCACACCTTCGTGATCACCTGCTCCCTCGGTGGCTCCACGCCCGAGACCGTCGAGGCCAACAAGACCGCCAAGAAGCACAACTGCCCGGTCGTCTCCCTCACCAACAAGGCCGGCTCCGCTCTGACCGTCGACGCCGACCACGTCATCATCCACGGCTTCCACGCCAACTACGCTGCCAAGTGCGAGAAGCCCGGCTATGCCATCGCTCTTGCTCTCGAGATCCTTCAGCAGACCGAGGGCTATGACCACTACGAGGACATGATCACCGGCCTCACCAACGTCTTCGACCTCTGCGAGAACGCCGCTCAGTCCTGCAAGGGTCTTGCCAAGCAGTTCGCTCAGGACTTCAAGGACGACAAGATGATCTACTTCATGGCTTCCGGTGCCTCCGAGAAGATGGCTTATTCTCACGCCGCCTTCCTGTTCACCGAGATGCAGTGGATCGACGCCGCTGCCTACAACACCGGTGAGTACTTCCACGGCCCGTTCGAGGTTTCCACCGAGGGTAAGCCCTACGTCTTCTTCATGTCCGATGGCGCTACCCGTCCGATGGACGCCCGCGCCCTCACCTTCCTTAAGCGCATGGGCGCCAAGGTCGCTGTGATCGACTCCAAGGACTACGGCCTGGCTGACGCCGTGCCCGCGAGCGTCGTCACCTACTTCAACCCGCTGCTGCACCTCGCCGTTATGCGTGAGTACGGCAACCAGATCGCCGAGGCCCGTCAGCACCCGCTGACCATGCGTCGCTACATGTGGAAGCTTTCCTACTAATCACAAGTAAGTAGACCTTACGGGTTGATTGAAAGGGGATGGGGTTTTCGCCCCGTCCCCTTTTTTGCTTTGGGGGGCGTGTTTGTCGCGCCGAAAACCCCAGATAAAACCTACCAAAATAAACCTGTCCCTTTTTGGCAGGTGGAAGGAGGAGCGTATGATCAAGGCAGTGCTGTTTGACATGGACGGCGTGCTGGTCGATACCGAGTGGTTCTACAACCGTCGCCGCGTGGCGTTTATGGAAGAGAAGGGGTTCCACTTTGACGAGATCCCCGACCTTTCGGGGTCTAACGAGCCGGCCATTTGGAAGGCGCTGGTGCCCGACGATGTTGAGCTGCGTGAGCGCCTGCGCGTGGAGTACAAGCAGGTCTACAGCCCGCACCACCCCGTTCCGTATGCCGAGCTTCTCAACGAGCAAACGGAGCCGGTGATGCGTGAGCTGCATGAGCGCGGCGTGAAGTGTGCCATCGCGAGCTCGTCCTATCGCGAGCTGATCGATGAGCTGGTGGAGATTGCCGGCATCGCCGACGTGTTGGACTACACCATCAGCGGTCACGAGTGCAGTGCGTTTAAGCCCGACCCCGAGATCTACCAGCGTGCCATGGAGGCGCTGGGGGTGGAGCCTGCCGAGTGCCTGGTTATCGAGGATTCGCCTCTGGGCATCGAGGCTGGCAAGCGCTCTGGCGCCCGCGTCCTGGCGCTGCGTCCGCACGAGGGCGTCAACCTGGACCAGTCTGCCGCCGACGTTGTCATTGACAATCTGTGTGACATCCTACCTGCCATTTAGGGACAGGTTTATTTTGGCAGGTTTTATCTGGGCAAATGCCGAATTCGCCGTGAAGGGACCGCTCTCTTCACGGCGTTTTTCTTTTGAGCGGCCTCACGGTCCTTCTGATGGTTGTCGAGAGAGGGTGAATTGAGGCGCCCCCGCACGCTCCATGCTACAATCGCGGGCATGCCCCACAACTATATCTGCCTTCGAAAGGAGCCTGCGTGGCGGATGCCATCGATCAGCTCACAGACCGCGTGCTCGTACTCGGCCGCCTCACCATCGTCCGCCGTGCCATTACTGCCGTGGCAGTCACGGTCTCTGCCGTTCTCCAGACATTCCTGATCCAGGCGTTCATTCGGCCCGCTGACCTGCTTCCGAGCGGTCTTACCGGCGTCGCGGTCCTTCTCGATCGCGTTACCTCGCTAGGCGGCGTTCACATCGACATCTCGCTCGGTATGCTCGCACTCAACATCCCCGTGGCGCTCCTATGCTGGAACGGCATTAGCAAGCGCTTTGTCATCTTCTCGATGATGCAGGTCGTGCTCTCGTCGCTGTTCCTCAACGTCTTTCACTTTGCGCCGTTTTTAGGCGACAAGATCATGCTCATCATTTTTGGCGGCGTGGTCTCGGGCCTGGGTGCTGCCATCGCGCTTAAGTCCGGCGCATCCACCGGCGGCACCGACTTTATCGCGCTGTGGGTTTCCAACCACACGGGCAAGACCATCTGGGGCGTCATCTTTGGCTTTAACTGCTTTATCCTGGCAATCTTTGGTTTTATGTTTGGCTGGGACAAGGCGGCGTATTCCATTGTGTTTCAGTTTATTTCGACCAAGACCATCGACAGTTTCTATCATCGCTACGATCGTGTGACGCTGCAGATCACGACGCGTAAGGCAGACGAGGTTATGACTGCCTACGTAAACCATTTTCAGCACGGCATTAGCTGCGTCGAGGTCGTCGGCGGATACAGCCGCGAGAAGATGTACCTGCTGCACACCGTTGTCTCGACCTACGAGAGCCAGGACATTATCAGGCTGGTATGCGAGGTTGATCCCGGCGCCGTGATCAACGTGTTCCACACGCTCGACTTTGTGGGCGGTTGGTGGGGCGGTCATGTCGACGAACCCATGCCCACGGCCGTTCCCGATCCCGACAAGCCCGCACGCATGGCCAGCAGGCAGGTGCGCCTCAGCGAACAGGACAGCCTGCAGCAGGACGACGGCAAGTAAGGTATTTGGCATTTTGCCGGCTCTGCCCAATCCTGTCCCTTTTTGGTAGGGAGGGTGTATCGTTTTATCGTTATGAGGTAACATAAAACTAGACGTTATATACGTATTTGTTATTCCGATATTTCGATAAGAGTGATTAGATATGCCTGCACCCAAAAATGCGCCGCTGTACCAGCAGATTTACGACGAAATCAAGGATTCGATCGAGAAAGGTGTTTATGCACCCAAGGAGCGTATCCCGTCCGAGCTTGAGCTTGCCGAGCAGTACGAGGTGAGCCGTATTACGGTGCGCCGCGCCGTAGAGGAGCTGTGTTCCGATGGCTATCTGGTTAAACAGCAAGGCCGTGGCACGTTTGTCTCCACGCCGCACATCAACCGCCAGTTTCATGCCTCGATGCTGCAGACGTTTACCGCGCTGTGTGCCGACAATGGCATGAAGGCCGGCGCGCATGTAATCGATCGCCAGATCGTTCCGGCGCGCCAAAACGAGATGGAGTTCTTTGGCCTGCAGAAGGATGCGCTGCTGCTGCATATCAAGCGCGTGCGTACGGCCGACGGCGAGCCCATCTTTGAGGAGAACATCTTTGTGCCCTTTGACGCCTACCGTGAGCTGTTGACGGCCGATCTTGAGGACAAGTCGATTTTTGCCGAGGTCGAGCGTGTTGGTGGAACGCCGGTTGCCTCGGTTGGCTACCGCACGGTCGAGGCCGTTCGCGCCAATGCCGAGCAGGCGGCCGAGCTGGGCATCGCTCCGCACGATCCGCTGCTCAACCTGCGTGCCGGCTTTACCGGTCCCAATGGCGAGCCGGTTTTGCTCGGCAAGCAGTACTACGTGGGCAGCCGCTACGTCATGGTCATATAAGTTACGCGGTTTTACCAAACCGCGTAACAGCTCGACACTGCGCTTTTGGTTCCGCCGTTCTAACGAACGGCGGACCGGTCGACGCTGCAAACGCCCCTAAGCGGCAATCTGACGTTCAATCGTCGGTCGCGTA
>OLSB01003189.1_pt1 | contig 12233 bp, 14 predicted proteins | sample 1672071 | NCBI WGS metagenome assembly OLSB01 (sample SAMEA3136642, study PRJEB25190) | human gut metagenome | biome: human gut; feature: human-associated habitat; material: faeces | place: Austria | collected 2013
AAATACAGTAATAATTGGAGGAGGACCTGCCGGATTAATGGCAGCGATTTCTTCTGCTAAAAATGAAGATAAAGTAACAATAATAGAAAAAATGCATTCTTGTGGAAAAAAATTACTAATCACAGGAAAAGGAAGATGCAATATAACAAATAATGCCCAAATGGATAAGTTCATGGCAAATACTCCAACAAACCCAAAATTCCTTTACGGAGTTTTTAATAACTTTACCAATAAAGATATAATAGAATTATTAGAAAGTGAAGGAGTAAAAACAAAAGTAGAAAGAGGAGAGAGAGTTTTTCCAGTTTCGGATAGGGCACAAGACGTTTTAGAAGCATTACTACATATATTAAAAAAAGAAAATGTACAAATATTAACTAATACAACAGCTAAAAGAATAATTACTGATGCCGAGAAAAATGTTTTAGGTGTAGAATTAGATGATGGAAAAGAAATAAAGGCAGACAAAATAATTCTTGCAACAGGAGGTAAAAGTTATCCAGTAACAGGTTCAACAGGCGATGGATATAGAATAGCAAAAGATTTAGGTCATACTATTACAAAAATAGAGCCATCATTAGTACCACTTACATCTCATGATGAGGTTTGCAAGGAATTACAAGGATTATCTTTAAGAAATGTTGCAATACAATTGCGAATTTGTGATAAAGTAGTATATAAAGATTTTGGAGAAATGTTATTTACTCATTTTGGCGTGTCAGGTCCAATAGTATTGTCAGCTTCATCATATTTGGTAAAAACAAAAAACATAGAACAAATTCTAAAAGAAGACAAAGTAGAATTAGAAATAGATTTAAAACCAGCCTTGTCAGAAGAAAAACTTGACGCGAGAATATTACGTGATTTTGAGGAGCAAAAAAACAAACAATTTAAAAATAGTTTAGATAAATTGTTGCCACAAAAGTTAATACCAGTCATAATAGAGAAAACAAATATAAACGAAAGCAAAAAAATAAATGAAATAACTAAACAAGAAAGACAAAAATTAGTAAATGAGTTAAAACATTTTAAAATTAGCATAAATGGAACAAGACCTATAGAAGAAGCAATAGTAACATCAGGGGGAATAAACATTAAGGAAATAAATCCCAAAACAATGGAATCTAAATTGATAAATGGATTATACTTTGCAGGAGAAATAATAGATGTAGATTGCTTTACTGGAGGTTACAATTTACAAGTAGCATGGAGTACAGGATATACAGCAGGAATTAGTTAAATTGGAATTTGTGTGAGGGGGAATTCTAGGGACTGTCCCTTAAAATCACCAAACCTGGGGATTTTGGGGACTGTCCTGAATTCATCCGGAACTAAACAAATTCCAATTTGTATAATTTTTCTCAAAAAAATAAAAAAGGAACGAATAAATGGAAGAATTTAAAACAATAAGTAATAATGTAGAAGCAGAAATAGTTGAAAAGAAATCAAAATTCATAGCTCATGTATTTTATATAGAGTCAGTAGAAGAAGCAGAAGCATATATAAGAGAAATGAAAAAGAAATACCATGATGCAAGACACAATGTTTTTGCATATGCCCTAGAAACAGGTGATGGTGGAATTGCAATAAAATTTAATGATGATCGGAGAGCCTTCTGGAACAGCTGGAAGTCCAATATTAAAAATAGTATTAGAAAAGGGATTGTCAAATGTTTTGGTTGTGGTAACAAGATATTTTGGAGGAATTCTATTAGGCACAGGAGGACTTGTAAGAGCCTATTCTGAAGCTACAATAAAAGCACTGGAAAAAGCAAAGATAGTAAATAAGAAGAAAGGATATAAAGTAAAAATAGTTACAGCATATGATCAAATAGAACAATTTAATTACTATGTAAATAAAAACAAGTTAAAGGTTATTAATACAGAATATTTGGAAAATATAGAATTTATGGTGGAAATGGCAGAGGAGCAATTAAATGAAATTACAAATAACAACAGTAAAAATCCTTTAAAAATTATAAAATATGATATTTTAAAAGAAAAATATATTGATATATAGCCACTTATGACCAAAATTAGAAAAAATTTCCAAAAAACTATTGCAATATTTATAAAATAATATTATAATTCAAATTGTAAAAAAATTACAAATATATTTTTAGGGGGTATAGTTTTGAAAGAGAAAATTACAGTTTTGATTGCAGATGATAATCCAGATTTTGCAATGACATTAATAGGCTATTTGGAGAAAGAAGATGATATGGAGGTAATTGGTGTTGCCAAAGATGGTAAAGAGGCATGCGACATGATATTAAATACAAAGCCAGATATTGTTTTACTAGATGTTATAATGCCATATTTAGATGGGTTAGGAGTACTAGAAAAAATATCGGCATCATCAATGGATAAAAAGCCAATATGCATAATGTTATCAGCTGTTGGTCAAACTAAAATAACTCAACAAGCAATAAGCCTAGGAGCAGAATATTATGTAATAAAACCTTTTGATATAGAATTATTAATTAAAAGAATAAGAGATATAAAATATTTTGAACCAAAACAAAACCAAGGTGCAACAATAAATAGAGAAATTAAAGCTCCATACATAGACATTCCAAAAGAAAACAAGAAAAGTGAAGATAACCTAGAAGCTCTAGTTACAAATGTTATACATGAACTAGGTGTTCCAGCACATATAAAAGGTTATCAATATTTAAGAGAAGCTATAATGATGGTTATAAATGATATAGATATCATAAACCAAATAACAAAACAATTATATCCAGAAATAGCAGAAAAATACAAAACAACACCAAGTAGAGTAGAAAGAGCAATACGTCATGCAATAGAAGTAGCATGGGCAAGAGGACAAGCTGATGCTGTAGAAAACATATTTGGATATACAATTTCAGCAGCAAAAGGTAAGCCAACTAATAGCGAATTTATAGCAATGATAGCTGACAAATTAAGATTAGAATTAAAAACAGCATAGAATTTGTGAAAAATTGTTTTTTAGTTAGAACGAGGTAGATTTTACGGATCTATCTTGTTTTTTGCAAAAAAATAGTATGTGCATTTACGGTACACATACTGTTAGCAAAATAACATCTTATGACCAAAGATATACTTGCTTAAGCTAAATATATAATAATATACATCCTATGCAATGTCAAATAAAAATTGTAAATTTCTATGGGCGATTTTAATCGTCCTTTTATATTTTATTCTTTTACAATATACATTTGTATATTGTATGTATATTGTGTGTATATTATAAGCAAAATTTTATTGGTTTTTAACAGATTTGAGGAGAGGTAGTAAAATAAAAGAGAAGCTACTCTCTCTAAACAAAATAGCTTCTCTGTAAGGTTTACCGATTTTCCCAAATCGTGTTTGTAATTATCTTTTTGAGAATTGAGGTGCTTTTCTTGCTTTTTTTAGTCCGTATTTTTTACGTTCTTTCATTCTTGCATCTCTTGTTAAGAATCCAGCAGATTTTAAAGCTGGTCTGTATTCGCTGTTAGCTTCTACAAGTGCTCTTGCTATACCATGTCTTACAGCACCTGCTTGACCACTTATTCCTCCACCTGTTACTTTTGCAATTACATCAAATTTATCTAAAGAGTTTGTTGTAACTAATGGTTGTTTTACTATAACTTTCAAAGTTTCAATACCAAAGAATTCATCAAGTGGTTTGTTGTTTACAGTAATATTACCATTACCATTTACTAATCTAACTCTTGCGATTGATTTTTTTCTTCTACCTGTTCCATAGAATGATATTTTTTCTTTTTTTGTTGCCATATTATTTTACCTCCCAAATTTCAGGTTTTTGAGCTTGATTTTCATGTTCTGCTCCTGCATATATTCTTACTTTGTTAATCATTTTTCTTCCTAATCTATTATGTGGAAGCATTCCTTTAATTGCAAGCATCATTGCTTTTTCTGGATTATTAGAAAGCATATCTTTTGCAGAAATTTCTTTCATTCCTCCAATATATCCTGAATGATGTCTATATACTTTTTGATCTAATTTTTTTCCTGTTAAAATTACATCTTTGCAGTTTAATATTATAACATGATCACCTGTATCTTGGTTAGGTGTAAATGTTGGTTTGTGTTTTCCTCTTAATAATTTTGCAGCTTCAGCAGCTACTCTACCTAATGGTTTTTGACTAGCGTCTATTATATACCATTTGCTTTCAACTTCATTATTTTTTGCCATATATGTTGTATTATTCATTAGAAACTGTTCCTCCTATCATATTTTAAAGATTATATTGTAAAATATATTATTAACTACCGGGTAATAGGTTAAAAACATATTACTACAAATATTCATACTCAACTATTTTAATATATAAATAAAAAAAAGTCAATAAAAAGTCAATAAAAACCTTGACATTTTTAAAAAAATACTGTATTATTATTAAGTCGTAAAGAAGAAGTAACCCTTCTCACCTTATCTAGTATGGAAAAAGGTTAATATTTAAGTTAAATAAATTTAAGTATTGTGGGTAACTTGTTCTTTTGGAACAAGTTTTTTCATTTGTTAAAAATATTAAACAAAGCAAGACGAAGATTTTTATTTGTTTGGAGGTGAACAATATAAAACAAGATCAATTAATTAATGAGCAAATTAGATTTAGAGAAGTTCAAGTTATTGATGAACAAGGAAACAAACTAGGAAAAATGAATACACATGAGGCTATTGATTTAGCAGAAGGTAAAGATTTAGATTTAGTACTAGTGTCATCAAATCCTGAAAACCCAGTTTGTAAATTAATGGATTACGGAAAATACAAGTTTGAACAATCAAAAAGAGAAAAGGAATCTAAGAAAAAGCAAAAAACTGTTGAAGTAAAAGAAATAAGAGTTACACCAAATATAGAAGAACATGATTTTAATTTTAAAACAAAAAATGCTAAAAAATTCTTAGAGGATGGAAGTAAAGTTAAAATTACAGTAAGATTTAGAGGCAGAGAGTTAAGTTATGCAAAACTTGGTGAACAGGTATTAAATAAATTTGTAGAAAGTTTATCAGAGGTATCAACATTAGAAAAGAAACCTTTGTTAGAAGGAAAAAACATGTTTATAATACTAGCACCAATTAATAAATAAAAGATTATTAAGGAGGAATAAAAAATGCCAAAATTAAAAACAAATAAAGCAGCATCAAAAAGATATTCTTACACAGCAAGTGGAAAAGTAAAAAGAACATCAGCTAACTCAAGACACAGATTAGCTACAAAAACAAAAAGACAAAAAATGTCAAGAAGACCAAATGCTTATGTAGATAAAACATGTGAAGCAGGTATCAAAAAAATGTTACCATATGGAAATTAGAAAATAGGAAGGTGAATAAAAAATGGCAAGAGTAAAAACAGCAAGAATAACAAGAAAGAAACATAAAAAAGTATTAAAACAAGCAAAAGGATATTTTGGAGCAAAAAGCTATAGATTTAGAAATGCAAACCAAGCAGTTTTAAAATCATTATCTTATGCATATGTAGGAAGAAAAGATAAAAAAAGTGATTTTAGAAAATTATGGATAGCAAGAATAAATGCAGCAGCTAGAATGAATGGAACAACATACAGCAAATTAATAGCAGGTCTAAAAAAAGCTAATGTAACAATAAACAGAAAAATGTTAGCTGATTTAGCTGTAAATGATGCAAAAGCATTTACTGAAATAGCAGAAATAGCAAAAAAAGCATAGTTGAAATCAAAACAATAAAAGGAAAGAATTGAAAATGAATTCAATTCTTTTTTTATTGCTTTTTCATTTTTGGTTTTGAAATTAAAGAAGCAATATAGCCAAAGAATATTGCTGCAGCAATTCCACCAGCAGCTGCGGCTGTGCCACCGGTAAATGCACCAACTAGTCCGTTTTGCTGAACTTTTTCAATTGCTCCTTTTGCTAATAAATTGCCAAAACCAGTTAAAGGAACTGTTGCACCTGCACCTGCAAAATCAATTAAATATTGATATACTCCTAATCCTCCGTAAAACAGCGCCAGTTGTTACAAATATGACTAAAATTCTTGCGGGGGTTAATTTTGTTTTATCAATTAAAATTTGACCAACAATGCAAATTGCACCACCAACAGCAAAAGCCTTTAAAAGCATAAGCCAATTTAAATTATTAAAAAAATCTTCCATTTGTATTACATCCTTTCTATAAATTGTGATTTCGCGAAGTGTGAAGTGCGAGGTGTGAAGTGCGAAGAATAGGGAAAAGTCTACGAAGCCTTGCCCTACAAATCCCACTTCCAACATCACACCTCTCACCTCAATTAAACAAATTCCAATTTGTTTAAATCTCTATAGAAATCGCATGAGCAATTCCTGGAATTGATTCACCTTGTTGAGAAGAAGTTGCATTAGTAAGTGCGCCTGTTGCTACTAAAAGAATTTTCTTTAATTTCCTTTGCTTTAACTGATTAAATAGATATGCAGAAAACACACTTGCACAACAAGCACATCCAGAACCACCTGAATGTGTATCTTGATTTTCTTTATCAAAAATCATTACTCCACAATCATTATAATTATTTTTAATGTTATAACCTTTAGATTGACAAAGCTCTATTGAAATTTCTTTTCCAATATAACCTAAATCACCAGAAAATATTCCATCATAATAACTAGGATTTCTTCCAGTGTCTTTGAAATGAGCAACTAATGTGTCTACAAAAGCAGGTGCCATTGCAGCTCCCATGTTATTTGAATCTTTTATACCCATATCAACTATTTTCCCAGTAGTTATATTTGTAATAAAAGGACCTTGACCAGTTTTGGAAATTATTGCTGAACCAGAACCTGTAACAGTCCATTGAGATGAAGGTGGCCTTTGATTTCCAAGCTCTAAAGGAAACCTAAATTGCTTTTCTGCACTACAAAAATGGCTAGAAGCAGTACAAAGAATATTACTTGCACCATTTCCGTCAATAAAAACAGAACCTAAACTTAAGGCTTCTACAAAAGTTGAACAAGCACCAAAAATACCGAAAAAAGGAATGTTTAAATCTCTTAAGCCAAAACTAGAAGATATACATTGATTAAGTAAATCACCTGCAAAACAATAATCTATTTGATCAACTGGAATTTTAGATTTTATAATACTCAAATTTACAGTTTCTTTTATAATTTTGCTTTCAGCTTTTTCCCAGGTTTTTTCTCCCCAAAATTCATCTTCTAAACACTTGTCAAAATACTTCGCAAGAGGACCGCCAGCTTCTTTTGGACCAACAATGCAAGCGGTGTCTAAGATTGTTATTGGATTATCAAATTTGATAGTTTGAGAACCTATTTTTTTCATATAATACCTCCAGAATAATTATATAAATTGTTTAATTGATGTGAGAGGTGTGATGTTGGAAGTGGGATTTGTAGGGCAAGGTTTCGTAGACTTTTCCCTATTCTTCACACCTCTCAACTCACACTTCGCACTTCGTGAAATTCCAATTTGTTTAATTTAATAAAATTTGCTTATACTAATGTTATAGCTTGTGTGTTAAAAATTAAATATACTATTCCAACTAGAATTGATGCAGAAATTCCGTATACCAATACTGGACCTGCAACAGTGAACATTTTTGCACCTACGCCCATAACATAACCTTCTGATTTATATTCCATTGCAGGAGAAACTATTGAGTTTGCAAAACCTGTAATAGGAACAAGAGAACCAGCACCGGCAAATTTACCAATCTTATTAAATATATTAAGACCAGTTAAAAATGCACTTAAAAATATTAATAATATAGAAACAATTGTAGAACTAATATCTTGTGAAAGACCTCTAAATTTGCAAATTTCCATAATAAATTGCCCGATGGTGCAAATCAAGCCACCGACCAAAAATGCATTTAAACAGTTCTTCCATATAGGAGAATTAGGCGATTTTTTATCAACATATTCTTGATATTCTTTTTGAGTGTTAATTGGTTCCATTGTTTTCCTCCTTTAAATTCTTTTCTCATCAATATTAAAGGTGAGATCAATAGTAGAATAATATTCTATTATTTTGTTGCCATCTATTTTGGCTTTTTGTTCTAAAACAGTAACAGAAGAAATGTAGTCTATTGTTTTTGATGTTTCTTGAATTGTTTTTGTAATTGCATCTTTCCAAGAAACATTAGAAATACCAGTTAATTTTAAATGTTTTTCGATTGACATTTTTCAAAACCTCCAAAAATAAAGATAAGATTATAATTTCCTAAAATACTAAAAATATGCAATTTTTATAATAAAAAAACAATATTACATTTTTATTACAATTAGATTACAATTAAGCCAAAAATATTGACTTTTAGGGAACATATTGTAAAATTGATATAAAGAAAAATTGACTAAAATAGCAGATTTTGGTTAATTTTAAAAAAAGTTCAAGTTTAACAATATAAAAAATGTAAATCATAATTTATATATAATTATTACGGAACAAAGCGTTTCAAAAATTAAAAATAAAAACTAAGGAGAAAATGATGCCAAGCTGTTTAGGTCTTTATATAGAGAATAATATAATTAAATATGCTAAAACTTCAAAAGAAAGAGAAACAGTAAAAGTAGAATCTTTTGGGGTTAAGTTCTATGATAATTTAGAAGAAACAATAAAACAAATTGTAAGTGAAACATTTAGTTTTAAAACACCAATTAGTACAAATTTATCCGATGAAAAATACACATATTCTAATTTGTTTAGCTTACTTAGAAAAAAAGACTTAGACAAAGCAATTAGTACAGAATTTGATTATTTCTGCACAGAAAATAGAAAGAACAGAAAGGCATTAGAATATAGAACAATATTAACAGAAAACTTAGAAGATAAAGACAAAGTTGGAGTAATGTATGCATATGCAGAGAGAGCAAATATTGTTGGAAAAATGCAATCGCTAGACAATTATAGAGTAAGTAGCATTGTTCCATTGCCAATAGCTATAAAATCTTTAAATAATTTTGATACTCAAAGAAATACAATAATAATAAATATAGAATCGCAAACGAGTATTACAACATTAGTAAATGGAAAAATATATAGAATTAATACAATTGAAGATGGAATGAAACAAATATTAGATGACATATCAACAAAGGAAAATTCATATGCAAAAGCTTATGAAATATGTAAAAATACTACTATATATACAACAGAGGGAAGAAATTTGCAAATAGAAGAAAACGAATATTTACAAGATATTATGCCAAGATTATACAATATAGTAGAAAAAGTAAAAGCAATTATGGCCGAAAATAGTATTGAAATTGAAGATATATATATTACAGGATCAGCTAGTGTAATAAACAATATCGATTTATATTTCCAAGAAAACTTTCCAGATAAAAAATGTGAAATATTAGTACCTTTTTTTGCCAAAAGAAGCAATTTTAAAATAAATATAAAAGATTATATAGAAGTGAACTCTGCTATAGCATTGGCTTTAGAAGGATTGGGATTAGGAACAAAAGAAGCAAACTTTAAACATAATGGACAATTTGAGAAAATAGCCCAAATGTTTACAGTAGAAAAAGGTGAAAAAAGTAATAACAATGAAAATAAGAAAGCTAAAACATCAAGTAATAGTGTTGGTAGTTTATTTAAAATGGACTTTGGCGAAAAATTAGATTCAACAGAAAAATGGCTAATAAGAACAGCAGTATCAATATTACTTTTATTAGTTGTTTACATTACTTTTACAAAGATATTAATGTCACAAATAAATAATAAAAATTCAGAAATTGATGCATTTATTAATGATTCACAAACAAAAATTGCAGAAGTAGAGAACTATAATAGGCTATTAAAAACTAGAACAGGAACTTATAATTCATTAATTGAGCAGATAAATAAACAAAATGAGAGAATTTCAGAATTAAATGCAAAGAAAAATGCAATACCTAATTTACTAAATAAATTGATGTTCTCAATTCCAAAAGAAGTACAATTAGTATCAATTACAAATACAAATGGTAAAAATGTACAAATAGTTGCACAAGCAAAAAAATATGAACAATTAGGATATTTTATTGCTAGCATAAAGAATGAAGGAATATTAATTGATGTAACTTCAACTTCAGGAAACAAAAATGATGAACTTATAAAAGTTACGATAAATGGAAATTTAAATTATTAATGTAAAGAGGAGTACGTTGTGAAAAAATTATTAATTTCAATTATAATAATATTATTGCTAGGACTTTGCTATGTTGTGGGAACAAAAGGTATAAAAACAGGAGCATTAAAACTAGAAAGTATAAAAGATATTCAAACAGCTAGCGAGAATTTAGAAGGAAAATTTGATGAAAGTAAAGAAATTTCTGCAAAAACTTATCCAACTTCTATAGATGACCTAGACGAAGTAGTAAAAGAGTTAAAAATAGCAAAACAACAATACGAAGCAAAAACTGCAGGAGATCCAAATGCTAGTACATCTTTAGGAGTAATACAAGTAGATAAATATAACATAGAATATTTATGGACTATTATAGGTAATTACGCTACTAAAAACGGTGTAAAATTAACTTTAGATATAAAATCTACAAATACAAGTGATGTTTACGATTTAAACTTTAAAGTTCAAGGTAAATATGTAGGAATAACAGATTTTATATATAATCTAGAAGATGATGATGAACTAAAATTTGAGATTAGTGATTTTAAAATTTCATCTCAAAATGATGAAATAAAAGCAAATACAAATACAATAGCTCAAAATAATTCTGCAAAAAACAACACGTCAAACAAAAATAATACAAACTCAACAAATAAAAATGATGGAATTAACCTATATGCTTCGTTTACAGTAGAAAATATAGGCATAAATTTAAAATAATAATTTGGAGGACTTTATGGCAAAATCAATTTTTAAAGAAATTATAATATTTTTGCTATTATTAGTGGCTATAGCATTAATACTTGGAATTTTGTTTTATAATTATATTCCTAGTAATAAAACAGTGCCTGTTGCATTAAAACAATATGAGTTATCAGAAGAGGCAAAAGAGGAATTAAAAGAAACAATGTCACAAACTAGTGAAAATATAGTTAAAACATACTCAATAGGAGATACAGATTTAAGCGTATATGAAACTACTAAGGATTATAACAAAGGAAAAGTAAATCCTTTTGAGGATTATACAACTGGAACAATAAGTGGTACACAAAATAGTAATACAACAGATAAAAACAATACAAGCACAACAAATAATAATAGTACAACAAATAATATAAATTCTAGAAATAATGAAGTATTTTTCCCAGGCGGAAAAAATCAATAATTTTGGTAATATTTATTAATATATAAATATATACAATACAAAAATAAAGGAGGGAAACAAAAGATGAAAGAACAAAAAGGTATTACATTAGTTGCTTTAGTAATAACAATAATAGTAATGTTAATATTGGTTGTAGTAACAGTAACACTTGCAAACCAAAATGGAGGATTATTCCAAACAGCAAGAAATGCAGCAAATGGCACACAAAATGCTGCTAATACAGAACAAGAACTTGCTAACGGCATGATTAATGGAAAAACTCTAGAGCAAATAGCAAATGGCGAATAGAGTAATTTAATAAAATAGTAATTCTATTAAACTTATATGGCATATGCATTAATTATATGTATATGCCTAAAATTCTATTAAGCATATAAAAGGAGAAAAAATTGGAAGCAATAATATACATAGCAATTTTTATAATAGGAACATTATTTGGAAGTTTTTTTACACTTGCAACATATAGAATTCCATTAAAACAAGATATTACACATAAAAGGTCATATTGCCCAAACTGTAATCACAGGTTAGAATTTTGGGATATGATACCTATATTTAGTTATATATTTCTAAAAGGAAAATGTAGATATTGCAAACAAAAAATAAAACCAAGATATCTTCTTTTAGAGTTTTTTTCTGGAACAACCTTTCTGCTATTTGCAATTTCTATAAAACTAAATATATTTAAGTTGAATGTAAATACAGTTGTATATTTAATATATGGATTATTATATATTTCTACATTATTTTTAGTAGCAGGAATAGAAAAACAAAGCGGTAAAATTCAAAAGTCTGTATTAATATTCGGATTTGTTATAGAGACAATATATATAGTATATTTATATATATTTAATTTTGATATATATAAATATGTTATATACTTAACAATAGCATTAATATTGCTTATAATAGATGTGATTATTTGCAAAAAGAGTGAAAAACAAAACTATATTTTGTCTATTCTAGCTTTATGCTTTTATATGGCAAGTACAA
>OLSB01003208.1_pt1 | contig 12164 bp, 10 predicted proteins | sample 1672071 | NCBI WGS metagenome assembly OLSB01 (sample SAMEA3136642, study PRJEB25190) | human gut metagenome | biome: human gut; feature: human-associated habitat; material: faeces | place: Austria | collected 2013
GCCATATAGTAGCCGCCGTCCACCGCCTGGAGCTGATAGCCTACCACATTGCCGTTGGAGATGGCAAAGCTGCCAAAGTCCACCACACTGGCGGCAAATAGACCCTCGCCCTCTTTGCCGTTATCCGTGAATGTCGCGCGAAGCTGCTCGTCGCCGAGAGCGGAGGACTTCATCGGGCTGGCAGAGGGATAGCGGTCGGTTACCGTAAAATTATCAAACCGGGGGAAGGCATATCCCGAATAAGCAGGCTCCACCTCCGATGCAAATGCAGTATACTGTGAGAATATTTTGAAAAAGCCCTCTGTAGACGGGTTATCAAGCACAGCGGCCTTAGCAAAAAGCGCCGCCTGCGTATTGCCCATATTGTAGTTCTGCTGCCATGCATCTTTACCTGCCTGACTGTGCAACAACACATCGGCTTTGAGCAGCACAAACATCTGATTGAGCGGTTCGTTCGGGTCGCTTACCCGAATACTGTGGTAGATATTCGTTCCGCCGGTCGTTACCGTCCAGCCCTTCGGGATGGTAATGCTGAAATCGGCGGTTTCGTATTTTTCGGTCTGCACGGCTTTTGCCGCCGTTTGCGTCACCTTGACTCCGCGTTCTGTTTGTTCGGTTTTTGTGCCGTCATCGTTCACAACGGTTTTGCTGCCGCAGGCGGCAAGAAGCAAGGTCATGACCAAGGCCAGCGCAAGCGCCGTGATTCGTTTTACATTCATCGTGTTTCTCTCCTTTTTTCCTTAATCCTGATTATAGTCCCAATAGAAACGGCAGGGATCGTATTTTTGATACGCACCGTATCCGTCTGTAAGCACCTCGGCAATGGGGAGCATCGTATAGTCCTCGGTGATCACATGGCTTGTGCTAATGTTGCGGACATCTCCGTAAAAAGCAGTGAGCAGATCAAGCTTTCTTAGCTTTACATTGCAGTTGAGATGCTGCGCTGCGGGATAATAGGGAGACACCGAGCCGTCCGGCGCAAGCTGCGCTTTTGTGTCGCTGTCGTCCAAAGGCTCCGAGGCATACACGATTTCATAAAAGGCACAATTGGTCATCAGAATGTTCCGATTAAACAGTCGGATCGGTGCTTCGCCGGCAAGCTCAGACAGCTCCAATTCAAAGGCAATGTACTCCCGCCAACCCATGTCCTGATACCAATTCCAGCCGGTCGTACCCTTATCAAGATATTTGCCCGAAAAAAGCAGGCTAACTTTACCGCCGGCAACGGCGATCATCGGATCGCCGGAGTAGACCTTATCGGCATTTAAGTATTCTGCCGTATGATCCTCCAGCGTCTTTCCGTCGGAAGCATAGCGGTAAACCTTTCGGAACAGCGGATGCTGCGCCTTATCCATCGGCGAGGCCGTAAACGGCGTGCTGCTGACCTTATAGCCGGAGCCGTCATTTAAGTAGATATCTCCCATTTCACCGTCATAGGTCAGACGCCAATATCGGATATTTTTTCCGGGCAGGGTGTCGACCTCCTGTATGTTCTTGCCGTTTGCCAAAACGGAGTTGAAATTTGCCTGATACAGCTTTCCGTCAGCCACCACGAGATCGTTGACGGTTTTACTGTAGCCGTGATCCAGATTACAGTCGAATTCGGCGTATTCGTGAATGATGTTTTCTCCGCCGAGGAACTTTTTGTAATCCGATTGATCGTACGGTATGCCGCGTTCTTTTAGGAGCACCTGCTCAAGATTTATCGGATCCGCCTGCGTTGTTTCGCTCTGCGAGGTCTCCGGCTCGGTGCTGACGGCTTCCGACGGTTCCCCGGCGGGCTCTTTCGCACAGCCGCACAGCGTCATGCTTATAAGCAGAAAAATCGCTGATAATCGGTGCAGAAAATGATAGTTAAGCCTTTTGCTTGAATAAAAGTATTTGCGGCGCATCGGCTGCTCCCCCTTATTGATTTTCATAGCTGAATGTAAAGTCGGTGATCTTCGGGCTGCTCCATGTCGTAAAGTCGATGTCTTGCGGTGAGAACAGCTTCAGTGCGCATAGGGACACGCTGTTTTTCTTAATCTCTATATCGACATCAAAGCACTTTTCAAACAATATTCTGTCGCCGTCTGATACCGAAATATCAATTCCTGTGAGCTTCACTTCGCTTTCCGTGCAGTTTGATGCATATACCGTAAGATTCAGGTTATCGTTTTCGTCCATATACATTTCCGTAATCTTGCACATGACGGCGTCCTCATAGAATATCGCCGTGTTGTACGGATCAAACGGGATAAAGAACTTTGCCCACGCATAGCCGCCCTCCTTTGCCCAAAGCCCTTCGGGAGTAAATCCGGCATTATCATATTTCGACTGCAGCCGAGAAAGCACATCGTCGTTCCTTTCCAATTTCCAGCCGTCATCCGCGTGCGTCATGATCGTTGACAGATAGACAGATTTTTCTTTTTCTGCCGGATAGTTTGCAGGTATCTGATAATACAGCGCCGTGAACCAAACGGAATCGCCGTCCTGTGCCGCAATGGCGATCAGGCTCTTGCCGTACTCACGGAATTTATCATAGGAGGTGCTGTAATACTGATCGATGACCGCGTCGTCCGTGTTGCGGAACAGCTTTGCAAACGTCTTTTTGTCCTTGCCGGCATACTCGATCAGCCTATCCGTGAGCAGCTTTGCTGTTTCCTCAATAGATGAATCATCGTTTTCCTTAGTATCTCCGCCGTTCGGCTTTGTCGTGCTGTCGGGCGTTTTATCCGTATCCGACGGAATTTGTGAACCGTCGTCTTTTCCTGCCGGTTCGGTCTGCGCCGTACCGGGCTTCGGATTGCTGCCGTCGATTACGCCGTAGAGCGTCGGCACGCCGAGATTCGTCAGTATGCAGACAATCAGCCCGCAGGCGATCAGTCCGCTTGTAAATGCCGCAAGTCCTTTGCCGTTTTTCTCGGGATTTTTGCCCTTTGTCACGGCGTTCTTTACGCCGAGCAGCAGGGAGTTATTCTCCGATACCGCCGAGCCAAACAGCAGCAGTGCCAGAGACAGAACAAAGGCATACGGCAAAAACAGCGATATAACGATTGCGGCGATAAAAAACCAAAGAGCCGGAGGCTTCAGCCGCACCATCTTGCAAACGGTGCTTTTCAGCCGCCCTACGACGCCGCCGCGCCTGATTTCGGTGATCAGCTTACTGACCGACACCATCAAAAAATAGAAGAACAGGGCGGCAAAGATCTGATTGACAATATTGTTTTTTGAAAACAGCGTGTTGGCAAACACGGCGGTGATGACCGCCGAGGCAAGCGCCATTACAAGCCTCAGTATGAGGCTCGGCCAGAACCTTTTGCCCTCGTATGAGCTGATTATTGCGTCAAACGCATTGGAAAGTATGTTTTTCAGTTTCATCCGTCCCACCTCACAGTACCGCTTTCAGCACGGCAATAATCACTGCGGCGCACACATTCACGGCAAGAGCTATCAGAAAACCCTTTAACGCTTTTTTGTAAGAATGTTTTTCGGTGGGCGCTTCTTCCTGCTCGCTTTCGGGGAGGACAAATTCACGCTTGCCTATGAGCATATCGGCGATCCATTGTCGGTTTTCATCGGTAGCCGCAAACACATGAATGAACATCTGCGGAAGGCGGTCGTCAGGAGCAAAAACCGTGCCGGCAAAGGAATATCCGTTACCGTCAAGTTCAATCACCGCACCGTGAACAAAGCCTTCTTCTCTTCGCTCGATCTGCAGCTGAATATCCGGTTCCCTCAGCGCCGTTTCCACGCACGCCCGCAGGTACAGTTCCGCTGCCGCAAGATCAAACGGTCCGGAAACCGTCAGCTCACCGCGGAAAGCGTCTATGCGGAGCCATGCACCGTCCATGAGCAGAAGATAGGTGTCGCCCGTGCCGTCCTTTTCCTGCATTCGCACCCGATAGCATTTCTTCGGACAATACAGTGCCGATATAAAGAGGTTCATAGAGGCGGTCGGCTGCAAGCCTTCCGCTTCCGCGGTAAGCAAGCCCTGCGCAAGCAGATTTGCGTCCAGCCCCTCTTTCAGTTCGGAAGGCATAGCCTTCTTCAATCCCAGAATGGCGGACTGCAGGTCGTGAATCGGAGAAAGAGCGTCCGCCGTCAGTCCGAGCAGTTCTCCGAGACGGTCTATAGCCAAATAGGACAGTTTTCTTACCTGCATCTTACATTCCTCCCTTCGTTCCGGTTGTGTAGAAGTCTTTCACAGCCGAATTGAACCATTCGACATATTGCTCAGCCACGCGGCTGCCCTTAATCATCTCATTTGCCGTATCACCCATATTGCCGAAAATACCCCATCCGAGACCGTCTTTGCCGAAGACGCCGACCGTCGTATCCTTGATGCTTTGCCAGCTGCTGACCAGATCCACGGCATCGGAAAAGTTCTTTATATTCTCGCCGTAGGCGCCGTCGGCGATCCGCTGCGTCAGCTCCTCACGGGTATATACAACGCTTGGATCAAAGCTTGTATTCACATGCAGCTCTTTATTGCGGGAGTACATATAATCCATAAAGAAATCCGCCAGATGCTCGGCATTGCCGCCCATGCTGACTGCGTCCGCCGCCGTAGAGGTGCCCATTGCCAGACCGGAAACGGCATCCCATATTCCGACGGCGGGAACACTGTCGGTAGCCATGCTGAACGCCGTTCCCACAGACAGCGAGCTGACAAAGGCTTTGTTCCACGCTTCATCGGCATTCCCGGTCTCGTTATATACATCCAGATACTTCTGGAATGCCTTGCCTGCGGCGACTACGCCCTTCATCACCTTGCCGACGCCCCCCATTTTCTCAAACGAGTTGGAAAGCAGGTCGATACTGTCACTGCCCATTTTAGACCACTGCTCGGCGGTCATTCCCCAATAGGTTTTCGGAATTTCCGGAACAGGCTTTTTCTTATCCGGCATTGTGCCGGTGTAATGCGCAACGCCGGCGGTTATACCGAAGAACAGCAGGAGACTCGCGGTAAGTGCACCTTGCTCAAGAACCTTCTTCGGGCTCCACGACGGCTCGCCCTCGGCGTATTCGCCGAGCCTGCCGCCGGTGGAATCGTCCACATCCTTGTCGGTCGAGGCAAGGTTTCCCTTATAATTACCGCTGCTTTTGAGATTCCAATGAGAGGTGAATTCTTTCACCTCGCCGCTCATCATGGCGACCGCGTCGCCGTAGGATTTGAAATACGGCTTGCCGCTATCGTCAAGCGCGGGAGTCAGCGCGTCGTTTTTGTTGATCAGGGTATCCAGCAGCTTATAGGTCGTGCTGCCTTTTTTGGAATACAGGGTCAGTCCGAGGATTTTGTCGTTGTCGGAGAGGTCGCTCAGATACTGAAAATCCTCCCAGCTCTGATCCGTCATACCAATATCGTAATTTCCGAGAACGGTGTCATACCAACCGAACGCCGTGAAGTCGATGAATGTCATATTGTCCGGTAGCTTAACATCGCGCAATGATATACAGCCCTCAAAGGCGCCCATGGCGATCCAATCAAGCTTTGGCATTTCGGGTATGCTTTTCAGCGAAACATCATTTTGAAACGCGTATTTTTCTATGTATTCAAGACTTTTACAGCCCGAAATTTCTTCAAGGTTTACCGAGCTTAAACGGCGTATACAGGTAACGTTATCATTGATATACACCTTTTTGAGGTTGTGATCCTCAATATCTACACCGATTATTTTTACCTTTCCGTACAATGGTATAGTTACCGTTTCGGGAACGGCAATTTCGGTTTTCTGACCCACATAGGAAACATAGCCACAAATCTCGCCTGTCTTGTATTCCGCCATAAGATCGGTCACAACCCATTCGCCGAGCATAGAATAATCGTAGCTATACCATTGGGACGAATAGTTCACCCTCGATCCGGCAAGCTGCCCCTCCTGCTGCCGTTTCATATAGTAGATACGGGTCATATCTCTGACGGTATCCCACGCCGGATCATCAGCGCTTGTAGGCTTGTTTATCATTTCGGACATACCGGTATAGAAGAATTGATAAAACGCAAAAGCGCCCGGCATATCCCAATGTGCAAGGGGATCTTTTTCATCAGGTTTATTTCCGGAAACAGTCGTCAGCGCCTTTCCGGAAGTTCCGATTAGACACCCATTTTCGTCAACCTGAAACAGATCCGGCTGTTCTGTAACAGTTGAAGTGCCGACAGTATAATTTCTTTGCGGCGCATTATCCGAATCGTCCTTCGGCGGATAGTAGTAACCATATGCTGCCATACCTGCAACCGTGTTGTTTGCTACAAACTCCATATAATCTTTAAGGCTCTTTCCCGTGGACGAGCCATCGTCATATACTTCGCCCTCACCATTCCATTTGGCGCCTTCTTTCCATGTGGAGTAGCAGGTAGGGCAATAATATGTATATACATAACGTAGTTTGTTCCCGACCTTTTCAATAATACCGGGGACGGTGTAACGCCCGTCGTCCTCAACCTCCGCATAGTATTCAATCATTTTGTCGCCGTGACCTGAGCAATAGTAAGTAAGACCCGGCACTTGGGCGGCGTTGCCGTCGGTAAGCCCGTAATAATCCTCGGTCAGTACGGTATGCCCGCTCTCCCTTGCCGACGCGGTTATCGGCAGGAGCGACAGAAGCATAACCGCCGCAAAGACAGCGGTCAGCAGCCGCGCCCGATGCTTTTTATGATTTTTGTATTTCATATGCGTTCCTCTCCTTCTTAAAGGCTGAGTATATCGGCTTATATTCACTGCCTTTGCTTATAATTATATTGGCAGAGGGCTTTTTTGTATATAAGGGAAGTCCGCCAAACTGCGAAAAATGGGGTGGCGGAACTCCGCCATTCTTAAAAATCAGGGCAAAAAGCTGTTTTTCACTCTGAAAATGGTATAAAAAATCCGCCTTCCGTTTTAGGGAAGGCGGCAGAGCAGATTCCGAGATCAAAAATTATTTATTGTAAAGATTGAGTAGCCCGACACGGGATTTGACACCGGTTTTTTCATAGATAGCGGAAATATACCGTTCCAAAGTCCGTCTGGAGACATACAGATTTTCAGCAATCGCCTGAACGCTGTCCTCCGTATTGACAAGGCAGCCGAACACCTCGGCTTCTCTTTCCGTAAAAGAAAACAATTCCGTGAATTTTTGCAGCTTTTCTTTCTCGCTGACGGTGTTGGTTGCATCTGTAATGAGCTGTTCCGCAAATGCTTTCTTTTGAAAGGTATATACAACCGCCACAGTGCTGACAGCCACAAATAAGAACAGCACCAGAACAATGACAGCAATACTGCTGTCATAGGACAGCAGGGCTAAAACAGGGTTGGCAATGAGAGCGGCTGTAATATTATTCACCGCACGCCCCATGCCTGCCCACAGCTCAGGTATTCTCATATGGCGGGAAAGCTCCATAAAGCCAGAGGTAAAGAATACCGCAAAAAAGCCCGCTGACAGGTAGAAAACAATTAAGCCCACCAAAAATGAACCGCCAAATTTCAGCACGACAATACATATCGTGGACAGCACCATCACGCAGTACATGACAAGTCCCATATATTTTCGGTTCTTTATGTCAAATACAAATCCCGCCGCCAAACCGCTTAAAGCAAGCAGGATTCTCGGCCACTGTCCTATGTCAACTGTTCCGCCTGCGTGGACAAGAGTCACCGCATTGTCAAGCGTGCTGAAAATACAGGTCATCAGCACGACAAGCAGAATCATAAGAATACCGACTGTTGCTCCTTTTGCGGTTTCTTTGGTATTACTGTCTCTCTTGTCTTCATCCGGCGAAGCTTCAACTTTATGACCGCCGTTTTCACAATAAATGCGGTCGTTCTTTATCAGCATCCAAACAAGCAGCATTAAAAACGCCGATAAAATGATTGCCCCCACAACCTCCGAGCGAACAAGATTGTTGTTTGCAAACTGGAGCAGGATACCCAGCGCGTAGGAAATTCCTACAGTCCTTGCCAAGTACCTGTCTGTTTTCATCATACGCATGGAAAGATAAAAAACCGCACTGCCGAACAAGCCGAGAAGCAGGAACAAAACAAGCCCCGCTGTGAATGTCGCTGAATAAGCAGTACCCATACAGATAAAGGCTATGCACAAAACGGATGAAAGGCCGAAAACAGCAAAGCATACAGTTTTGAGACGGTTTTTACAAAATCGGTTCAATAACGGATACAGCAAAAAACCTGCCGCACTTACTCCCAGTGCATAATTCTGTGCCAGTACGGTTTTATCCTCTGATACCATGCGGGAAAGCACATCTACATATAGATATTCAGCACCTAAAAACAGAAAGGTGAACAACCCCATCAGAACAACAGCATTTATGTAAGGGATTCTATCCTTCTTTTTGAAACAGGCGCTTTGCGTGATTTTTGTTAAAACTTTGCTCATTGAAAAAATCCCCTTCATATGCTGTCATCACTGAACTCCATAATGTCATTGGGAGTACAGTTTAATGCACTGCAAATTTTGCCTACGATATCCACAGTAATGTTTTCACCCTTGTTCATCTTTGAAATGACATAGTTGCTGATCCCCGCCGCCTTTTCAAGGTCTTTCTTTTTCATATCTTTGTCAATGAGCAGCTTCCAAAGTTTTTTATAGCTTACTGTCATATCCGTTTCCTCGTTTCTTATATCCTTCATCATCGGCAAAAAAATTACTGTTATATGTTGGTGCTGAGTGCTGAGTTAACTCAATTGCAAAGTAAAACGCAAGAGCAACAGAAAACAGGCGTAACCAAGAACCTAAAAACATCCTTCAAATGCTACCATCGCAATTCACTTTACAAACGGTTGTATAATGATTTATCTTTCGGGGAGAAAGACAATTTGGCTTTCTCCCCATATTTGCAACAAAGCAGAAAACAGATGCTGTGTCAAGGGCGGCGCAAGCCGTTCATTTTACCCTTTACACAACAGATGTTTTCTGCTATTTCTTTTGTCCGTGATATAATTTTATACTGCAGCAGGGATACTGTTTCACCACAAAGCAATATCCCTTTTGTATGCTGCAGGGTATCCGCCAATTTCAAAAGGAGTAGAATACCATGTCCAATTATATCACATACGAAGAAAGAATGGATATAGAAAATTGTCTTCACAACGGAAAATCTTTCGGACAAATAGCGAAAGAACTCGGAAAAGACCGTTCTACCATTTCCAGAGAAGTCAGAAAACATTCCCTTATTGAACGCTCCGGTTATGGAGCAAACGGTTACAACGCCTGTGCACATCGGGATAATTGTACCAAAATCCATGTGTGCAGCGGAAGTTGTTCCCGTCAATCACTGAAATACTGTAAAATGTGCCGTAGCTGTAACGATAATTGCCCGGGCTTTGAGGAACAGATATGTGTCACAAGATTCAAACCGCCTTATGTTTGTAATTCTTGCTCTGAGCGTAACCGATGTACCCTTGAGAAAACGGTTTATTATGCTGTCAAGGCCCACACAAAGGCGCAAGCTCATATTTCTGAATCTCGCAAAGGCGTGATGACCACTGAACAAGAAATGAGCCGTCTGAATGCTTTTGTAACACCGCTGATCTTGCAGGGGCAGTCCATTCACCAAATCTATGTTAATTACGCGGATACGCTTATGTGTAGCGAAAAGACACTCTACAACTATATTGACCACGGTTTCTTTGATGCAAGGAATATTGACCTGCCTCGCAAGGTGCGTTATCGCCCTCGCAAAAAGGAGCAAGAGTTTAAGGTTGACAGAGGCTGCTACATCGGCAGAAGCTATGTGGACTACCAACAATTTCTCTTAAAGCATCCAAATGCGCATACGGTGCAAATGGATTCCGTCATAGGAACGGTAGGCGGCAAGGTGTTACTTACTATCCACTTCCCCGAGACGAGCTTTATGATGGCGTTTTTAAGGGATGCAAATACCTCTCAATCGGTTATTGACGTGTTTGACTATCTGTACCGCAAGCTCGGTAAAGAACGGTTTGAGAAGCTTTTCCCGGTGATTCTGACCGACAGAGGCTCGGAGTTTTCCAATCCCAAAATGATTGAGTGCGAGCCGAGTTGCGGAATACGAAGAACCTACGTCTTTTACTGCGATCCGTCCTCACCATACCAAAAGGGCTCCATTGAGGTAAACCACGAGCTTGTGCGCAGAATCTTGCCAAAAGGAACGTCCTTTGACAGACTCACGCAAACGGATATTGACCATATGATGAACCACATCAACTCCTACCGCAGAGCCAAGCTGGGAAACAGAACGCCGTATGAGGCTTTTGCTTTCTATTACGGCAAGGAAACGCTGGAAAAGCTTGGATACTCCCCGATCGACCCAAGCTGTGTCGTCATGACGCCGAAGCTGCTTAAGAGATAACGAATAAATTTAACGGTGGATACCCTCATATTGTGGTGCATTCGGGGTAGCGTTTTGGATTTCAAAAAATTGAGATTTTACCCTACCTCTTGTTTGGTGCGCTCATTTGATGCCTTGCCTGCTATTTTACCCCTTGCATTTCGTTTACAAATGGTGCATTTTGCTTACAAAACTTGCATTTCATTTACAAACCGTGCATTTGAATTTACAAACTTGCGTTTCGCTTACAATTGTTGCTCTTCGTTTTTCAAATGCCACTTTTCGTTTTGCTATTAAGCAGTGCTGAGTTATTGTAGAATATTATAGCACAAATCCTCGAAAAATTCAAGCAATTATAAAGCGATAGATTTATTTTTAAATAGCTCAAACAAAATAATAGCCCGATGAGTTTCAGATTTTTGTCTGTACTCATCGGGGCTTTTTTGTTTTATCGGTTTTATAAAGATACAACCATATATCTCGGTATGTGCTTCCTATTTGCATTATACACAATCCATTCTCCTGCAGTGGCGAAATAGAAGCCGCCCTTCCTATCAGTATAGATATATCGATTGACATCGTAATCGTCTTCGCCGAAGGTATAGCGTATTTCGCCCCAATCTTTTTTATGATCGGCGCAATATTCATAGACAACAGATTTATCATCATCAGATTTCAACCGCAGCTCTACAATATGGATGTACTCATCAATCGCAAGCTCAATCAGCATTTTCTCATATGCGCCGTTTACAATTTGGAAAGCGGTATCGGGCGATGACAACATATGCTCGGCGGCGAGGTCTATGTAGGCTTTCCCTTTGCGGAGCAGCTTGACCGAATTGCCGTTTTCGTCTTTACTGAGTTCATAAATCCCGTAACATTCCGGGCAAAAACCAAGATGATCGGCTACCATACTGCGCTCACGGTAATCAAGTGCTTCGTAGGCAGAAAACAGTGTTTCTGCTTGCCACTGTTTGAAAAATAACCTTTCTGGATTGGAGGTAGTGTCAACCGTCACATCCTCCGCCGTGCTTTCACCGTCCTCGTCAGCGTATTTACGGTAAAAATCGGTGTAGTGCGTGCTGTCAATTCCGGCACGGATGATCTCTTTGGTGTCTTTGACGCTTTTCCCGATTTCGGCGGCGATTATGGTTATTGTTTCATCATCAAACTTATACTCATATTTTGCATACAGCGCCATTGCCTTTTTCAGCGCTCGGTATTCGTCCACGCTTTGTACGGAATAGCCCGTCCGCATGGTACTGATGTATTTGTCGATTTCGTTTTTTACATAATGCTCTTTGAAAATGAGGAACGGAACGCCTGTAGAAATATCGTATTTCTGCAGCGCCTTGTAGATACCGAAAATATACGCTTGCTTCAAATCGGCAAAATGCCCTTGCATTGCGGTTTCTTGCGCCGTCTCCATAATAATTGTGTTCAGCCTTGGCTCATAATAGTGGAAGAACCAACCGAGGTATTTTTCGTCCTTTTCAGCAAAGTAAAGAGCAATATACTCCTGAAAATCCTCCATCTTCGGTGGTGCCGGCTTCATACGGTATAAATACAAATCTTCTGTCCACTTTTCGTTTTTCACCGGCACACACCTTCTTTCATTTCAAATTCCTGTCCACTTCGGCGTATAACGCCTCTCGGCCCATATCTTTTTTGTATTGTGTTTTTGCGTATTTATCGTCATTTAATGCACGTTGCTTGCGCTCTTTCGCAATTCGTTTTGCGATTTCGGCGTATTCTTTTGTAATCGTTCCTCTGCCGCACTCGGTTCGAATAGCGGCACAGCGGCGATTATACAGTGAAACTATCGGATCGTTTTCTGCTTTTTCTTTTCTGTTCAGCACGGCGGCATATTTTCGACAAG
>OLSB01003212.1_pt1 | contig 12135 bp, 11 predicted proteins | sample 1672071 | NCBI WGS metagenome assembly OLSB01 (sample SAMEA3136642, study PRJEB25190) | human gut metagenome | biome: human gut; feature: human-associated habitat; material: faeces | place: Austria | collected 2013
CCTCAACGTGGCGCATGACTGCAATCTGCGCTGCCGATACTGCTTTGCCAGCCGCTCGACCTCGTTATAGTCGATGCGACCCGTTGCGGGATCGACACCGTAGCTGACCGCGTGGTAGACCTTGCCGGACTGGTTGGCGGGAGCGCCGTGGGTCAGGTGCCCGCCGTTTGCAAGGCTCATGCCGAGGATGGTATCCCCCGGCTGGAGCAGCGCCGCATAGACCGCAAGATTCGCCTGCGCTCCGCTGTGGGGCTGGACGTTCACGAACTCCGCGCCGAACAGCTCCTTCGCGCGGGCAATGGCAAGCCGCTCGACCTCATCGACGACCTCGCAGCCGCCGTAATAGCGCTTGGCGGGCAAACCCTCGGCATATTTATTCGTGAGGACCGTGCCCATGCAGGCGATGACCGCAGCGGAGGCAATGTTCTCTGAGGCAATCAGCTCGATATTGCGGCGCTGACGGCGCAGCTCGCCCGCCAGCAGTTCTCCGACCTCCGGATCAAAGCGATTGACAAATTCAATGGTCGGGGCAAGTTCGTGAATACTCATGGTTCCTCCTTCGGGCGGGGGTGCTTTTCCCTCGCCGCAATGAATATAATGTAGGACTGCGGACTGCCCGTCGGACAGCGCCGCTCGGCAGGGTCGCCGAAGCAAACAAAAAGAGCGCAGCCGGAACCTCCGGTCACGCTCATCACAGGTACTCCGCGGCGTGGAAATAGCCTCCGCGCAGCAAAATACAACTCTGTCCTTTTGCCTGAGAGATTCGGCTTTCGCCTTGCACCTTCGGCACTCAATCAATGAGCTTCTCCAGAGGATCCCTACACAGCACGGTCCTTGATTCCTGAGAGTTTTGCTCCTTCGGAGGGTCGGTCGACCGCTTTCCCGCGCTGCTTTGACGGGTATATTTCTTTGTATCCCTATTATAGCGCGTTTTGTCGAAAACGCAAGCGGTATTTTCTGAAAATTTATACATTCTTTTCCGTGTTTCCTTGTACATTTTGCCAACCGCACGAAAAAGGCAAAAAAATGCCGCGCAAATCGTAGATTTTTGGCGTTTGGTATGGTATAGTATTTTTGTATTAGTCTGAATTGAGGTGATGCAACACTATGGCACGCTCATTCTTCGGCGGCGTTCATCCGCGGGGCTTTAAGGAACTTTCCAAGGACGCGGCGATCCGCCCACTGCACCCCAAAACCGTCAGCATTGCGATGTCGCAGCACATCGGCGCACCGTGTAAGCCGCTGGTCTCGGTCGGTCAGCGTGTTCTGCTCGGTCAAAAGATCGGCGACGGTCAGGGCTTGTGCGTTCCCGTCCACGCCTCCGTCTCCGGCACGGTCATTGCAATCGAAAACCGCCCGACGCCCTCCGGTGCGGACGGGCTGTGCGTCGTGATTGCCAGCGACGGGCGCGACACTCTCTCCCGTGACATCCGCCCCCGCGAAAATGCGGACGAGCTAAACGGTGAAGAGCTGATCGCCGTGATCCGCGAGGCGGGAATCACCGGTATGGGCGGCGCAGGCTTCCCGACCAACGTAAAGCTCTCCTCCGGCGTCGGTAAGGTCGATACGGTCATTATCAACGGCGCGGAGTGCGAACCGTACATCACCTCGGACGACCGTCTGATGCGCGAGACTCCCGAGCGGGTCCTTCGCGGTATCGGCATCGTTCGGAAAATTCTTCAGCCCAAGCGGACGGTCATCGGCGTGGAAGCCAACAAGCCCGAGGCGATCGCGTCGCTGCAAAAGCATTTGCCCGCCGACGTGGAACTGCTGACCATGAAGGTCCGCTATCCGCAGGGCGCTGAAAAGCAGCTCATCCAGACCGTCACCGGTCGTCAGGTGCCTCCCGGCGGGCTGCCCGCTGCCGTGGGCTGCGCGGTGTTCAACGTTGCAACCTGCGCGGCAATCTCGGACGCGGTTTACGACGGTATGCCGCTCGTGCGCCGTGCCGTTACGGTCACAGGGCACGCGATCGAAAAGCCCGGCAATTTCCTTGCCCCCATCGGCACCTCCTTTGCCGATCTCATCATTGCCGCAGGCGGCTTCCACGGCACCCCGCATAAAATTTTCGTCGGCGGTCCGATGATGGGCATTGCGCAGCACACCCTCGACGCCGCGACGATCAAGGGCAACAACGCCCTGACCTGCTACAATGAGAGCGATCTGCGCGTGAAGCCCAATCCGCACTGCATCCGCTGCGGCAAGTGCGTCGATGTCTGCCCCATGCATCTGATGCCGATCTTCCTCCACCGCGCACAGAAGCGGGAGGATTTGGAGGCACTGGAGCGCGGAAACGTCATGGACTGCATTGAGTGCGGAAGCTGCGCGTATAACTGTCCGGCGGAGATCCCGCTGGTGCAGAGCTTCCGCACGGCAAAGAAAATGCTCCGCGACGCAAAGGCAAAGGAGGCGAAGAAATGAAATACGAACCCTTAAAGCTGACCATTTCCTCCTCCCCTCACGCGCACAGCTCCAACGCCACGCAGGTCATCATGCGCGACGTGTGCATTGCGCTCGTTCCCGCGCTGATTGGTGCCGTCGTGTTCTTCGGCGCACGGGTGCTGGCCGTGACGCTCATCTCCGCCGGTGCGTGCGTATTCTTTGAATGGCTGTACCGCAACATTATGAAAAAGGACTGCACCGTCGGCGACTGGTCGGCAGTCGTCACGGGAATTCTGATCGCATTCGTTTGCCCCGCGAGCCTGCCCTACTGGGCGGTCATCATCGGCGACTTCTTCGCCATTGTGCTGGTCAAGCAGCTCTTCGGCGGTATCGGTATGAACATTGTCAACCCCGCGCTTGCCGCCAGAGCGTTCATGATGTTCGCGTGGCCCTCGCTGATGTCGGGCAGCGCCTATAACGTCACGACGGGCGGACTGCCGGACGCAGTGACGACCGCAACGCCGATGCAGGCGCTGCACGCCGGCTCGCTTCCCGCGCAGAGCCTTCTTGACGCGCTGATCGGCAAGATCGGCGGCTGCATGGGCGAGACTTCGGTGATTCTCCTGCTGCTCGGCGGCGTTTATCTTGTGATCCGCAAGGTCATTTCCCCGCGTATCCCGCTGGCATACCTGCTGACGGTCGCGGTGCTTGCCGTGGCGTTCCCGCGCGGCGGCTGCGACCGCATCGACTGGATGCTCTACCAGCTTCTCTCGGGCGGTTTGGTGCTCGGCGCGGTATACATGGCGACGGACTACACGACCTCTCCCGTCACGCACCTCGGTCAGATCTGCTTCGGCATCGGCTGCGGCGTCGTAACGATCCTGATCCGCTACTTCGGCTCGTATGTCGAGGGCGTGAGCTTTGCGATCCTGCTGATGAACTGCTGCGTCGGCTTCTTCGACAAGCTCGGTATTCCCAAGCGCTTCGGCGCACAGAAAAAGAAGAAGGGCGGTGAGGCTGCGTGAAAACCGTCCGTTACATTCTCCGCCTGACGCTGACGCTTCTGCTCATCACGGGCGTTACGGCAGCCCTTCTCGGTCTTGTCAACGAGCTGACGGAGGACAAGATCGACACGCTGACCCGCGAAAAGGCGGAAAAGGCGATGCAGGAGGTGCTCCCCGCGCAAAGCTATGAGGAGCTTCCCGCACAAGCCGACGGCATTTCGGCGGTCTACCGTGCCGACGAGCTCGGCTATGTGGTGCGCGTGAGCACCAACGGCTTCGGCGGCGCGATCGACATGATGGTCGGCGTGGATGACGCAGGGACCGTCACCGGCATTTCCGTCATTTCCCACGCCGAAACCGCCTCCCTCGGCGCCAACTGCACGCGCGAGGACTTCCGCAGTCAATTCGTCGGCGCGTCCGGAACGGTCGCCGTGACCAAGGACGGCGGACAGATCGAGGCGCTGACCGGCGCGACTGTCACCAGCCGTGCGGTCTCCGACGGCGTGAACCTCGTGCTGCGCTATGTCGAGGAGGTGCTCAAATGAACTTCAAAAAGCAACTCAAGGAGGGGCTGCTGACCAATAACCCCGTGCTCGGGCAGCTTTTGGGTATGTGCTCGACCATGGCAATCACGACCACCCTCTTTAACGGCATCGGCATGGGGCTTTCGGTCACGATCATTCTGATCTGCTCCAACGTGGCGATCTCCCTGCTGCGCAAGGTCATCCCCGACAAAATTCGCATTGCCGCCTACATCGTGGTCATTGCGGGCTTTGTGACGATGGTCGATCTGCTGCTAAAGGCGTTCGTTCCGGCGCTGTCGGACAGCTTGGGCGTGTTTATCCCGCTGATCGTCGTCAACTGCATCATTTTGGGCAGAGCGGAGGCGTTCGCGTCGAAAAACGGCGTTTTAGCGTCCGCCGTGGACGGCTTGACGCAGGGCATCGGCTACACCGTCGCGCTGGTAACGATGTGCATTATCCGCGAGCTTTTGGGCAGCGGCACCTTCGGCAAGGGCGTGTTCGGCGACGACGGGCTGCGCATTCTCTCGGCAGAGTACCCCGCACTGATCGTCATTCTGCCCGTCGGCGGTTTTTTGACGCTCGGCTGCCTGATTGCCTTCTCCCAGTGGTTTAACCACCGGCTGGCGGAAAAGAAGCAAAAGGAGGGCGGAAAATGAATCTCTTTCTCTCCCTTTTTTCCATTTCCCTGAGCGCGATTCTTGCGGAGAATTTTATCCTTGTTAAATTCTTGGGCATTTGTCCGTTTATGGGCGTTTCCAAAAAGTTTGACACGGCGCTCGGCATGGGCGTTGCGGTCATCTTCGTCATGGGGCTTGCCTCTGCGGCAACGTGGGCGGTCAACGAATATCTGCTGCTGCCCTACGATCTGGAATATATGCAGACGGTGGTGTTCATCCTCGTCATTGCCGCACTGGTGCAGTTTGTGGAGATGTTCCTGCAAAAGGCGCTGCCCGCCCTCTATCAGGCGCTCGGCATTTATCTGCCGCTGATCACCACCAACTGCGCCGTCCTCGGCGTGGCGCTGCTGAACATTCAGAACGGCTACAACTTCATTGAGTCCGTGGTTTACGGCATCATGGGCGGCGCGGGCTTCACCGTGGCGATCCTGCTGTTCTCGTCGGTGCGCGAGCGGCTGGAGGACTGCGACTGCCCGAAGGCGTTCCGCGGCTTCCCCATCGCGCTGATCGCCGCCGGTCTGCTGGCGCTGTCGTTCATGGGCTTCTCCGGCTTCCGCGTATTCTAAGGGGGTAAGCGGTATGGAAAAGATAATTTACGCGATCGTCATTCTCGGCGTTATGGGCGCGGTGTTCGGCGCTGTCCTCGCCGTTGCCTCCAAGGTCTTTGCGGTCAAGACGGACGAGCGTCTGCCGAAGCTCGTCGAGGCGCTCCCCAGCGCCAACTGCGGCGGCTGCGGCTTCGCGGGCTGTCAGGCATATGCACAGGCTGTGCTGGACGGCAAAGCGCCGATCGGTCTTTGCGCGGCAGGCGGCTCCGAGGCTGCCGAAAAAATATCCGCCGTTATGGGCGTCGAGGCGCAGGCGGTCGAGCGCAAGGTCGCCATGATCAAATGCCGCGGTCAAAATCATCTGCAAAAAGCCTCCTACGCCGGTATTCCCGACTGCCGCAGCGCAATGTTCGTCACCGGCAACGGTCCGTCCGCCTGTCCGTCGGGCTGTCTCGGCTTCGGCACCTGCACTACGGTCTGCCGCTTTGACGCAATTCACGTCGTGGACGGCGTTGCGCAGGTCGATGCGGAGAAATGCACCGGCTGTATGCAATGTGTAGACATCTGCCCGCGCAAGGTGATCGTACCCGTTTCCTACAACGAGGACATCGTGATCGCCTGCTCCAATCAGCAGCGCGGCGCAAATACCCGCCATTACTGCTCAATCGGCTGCATCGGCTGCCATCTGTGTGAAAAGCAGTGCGAATACGACGCGATTCACGTCATCAACAATCTCGCGACCATCGACTACTCCAAGTGCGTCTCCTGCGGACGGTGCGCGGCGGTCTGCCCGAGAAAGCTGATCTCCGACTCCAATCTACGCACGGACATGGACGCCCTGCCGCTGTAAAAGATGTAAAAAGCAAAAACGGACTGCCTCGGCAGTCCGTTTTTTAGGCTGTCAAATAAGTGTTAAGCCCGTCATTGTGAGGGCGCTTGCCCCCGTGGCAATCTCGCAGAATTATTCTGAAATCTTGATAAACTTCGGCGAACTCGGAACATTTCGCATGAGATTCCCACGTCGGGCTGCGCCCTCCGACCGGCAAGCGGAGAGTCCGTATCCGTAAGGCTCCTTCGTCGCCAACGGCTACGCCTTCGGAATGACACGAGGGTCCCTTGACAAGTAAAAACGGACTGCCGAGGCAGTCCGTTTTTGCTTCGTGAGCTGGACTTTTTAACTACACTGTGGTAGAATAACGGCGGCAAATATCGCAATTTTCGAGCATTTTCTCACGGAGGTATCCCGATGGGTGAGTTTTCCGACATTTTATTCACCGCCGACTTCGATCACACGCTCTCCGGTCCGGACGGCTCCGTTCCGCAGAGCAACATCGACGCGATCCGATATTTTATCGCGGAGGGCGGGCGTTTTTGCATTAACAGCGGTCGCAGCTTAGAACTGCTGCGCAGCAAGCTCGAAATTGTCCCCGTCAACGCCCCGTGCATTTGCTTCAACGGCGCGGCTTGCTACGATTATGCGACGGAAACGCTGCAATACGCCGTGCCGCTCCCCGACAATGCGCCCGAGCTGGTGCAAAAGCTCCTGAATTTAGGTCAGGATTTCGGCATTGAGATTCAGCGTCTGGACGGGCACTACTCCTGCCGTGCCTCGGGGCGCGACACGTTCCTGCGGCAGCAGGGTATTACCCCCGTTGCCGCAACGCAGGACCTCCCGCTCCCGTGGATCAAGCTGGCACTGTGCGGCACCGATCGGGAGGACGTGCTCTCGGGACAGGCGACACCCGCACAGGACGCGCGAATGACGCAGCTTCGGCAGCAGGTTCTCGAGCTTTGCGGCGATACCTGCTATGTCGTCCGCTCGCTGCCGCTGCTGCTGGAGATCGGCTCGCGCAAGAGCGACAAGGGCATGGCGGCGCGGAAGCTTGCCGACTCGCTCGGACGGCGCGTGCTGGTATGCGCGGGCGACGCGCCGAACGATCTGCAAATGCTTGAGAACGCCGACATTGCCTTTGTGCCCTCCGATGCAGCGGCGCAGATGCTCACGCTGCCGAAGGTGCGCATTACCGCGCCGAGCGGAGAGGGCTGCATTGCCGACGCGATCGCGCAGCTTGAAGCGATCAGTCCCGAGCGCCGCTGAATTCGACGCAGAACGCCCGCAGCGGACAGACGTCGCAGTGCGGCGCCCTTGCGGTGCAGACTTCCCGCCCGAACAGAACAATGCGGTGGCAAAAGTCCCCGCTCTCCTCCGGCGGTAAAATCGCGCGGAGCTGCCGCTCGACCTTTTCCGGTTCTTTTCCCCGCGCCAACCCCAAGCGGTTGGAAATGCGGATACAATGGGTATCGCACACCACGGCGGGCTGTCCGTAGACGTCGCCGAGAAGCAGATTTGCGGTCTTGCGTCCGACACCGGGCAGCTTGAGCAGCTCGTCCATCGTGTTCGGGAGCTTGCGGTCGTAGACCTCGCGCAGCATTTGGCAGGCAAGAACGATGTCCTTCGCCTTCTGCCGATAGAAGCCGCAGGATCGGACGTACTGCGCCACCTCGTCAACCTCCGCGTCGGCGAAGGCGTCGAGCGTCGGGAAGCGGGCAAAGAGCGTCGGTGTGACCAGATTGACCCGCGCGTCGGTACACTGCGCGGACAGCCGCACGGCGATCATCAGCTCATAGTCGTGCGCATAATGCAGCGCACAGAGCGCCGCCGGATAGCGTTCCTTCAAAATTTCGATAATTTCATTCACTTTTTCCACTGAAATTCACCGCCTTTTTCAGAGTATACCACAAAATTCGACATTTGGAAAGCAGGTAGGCTATGGATATTTCCTCCCTCGGTGCATGGAGCACGCGGCTTGCGGCGGAATGGAACGCGCCGTATTTTCAGGAGCTTCTGAAACGGGTCGCCGCCGAACGCGCCGCCGAGACCGTTTATCCCCCGTCGGGGCGGGAGTTTTTCGCTCTGACCGCGACGCCGCCGGAGCAGGTGCGCGTCGTGCTGCTCGGGCAGGACCCGTATCACGAGCCGCAACAGGCGACGGGACTTGCCTTTTCCGTCGGGCGCGGCGTTCGGTTCCCGCCGTCTCTGCGCAATATTTTCACGGAGTTGGAGTCCGATCTCGGCATCGCTCCGCCCGAAAACGGCGATCTGACGGGCTGGGCGGAACAGGGCGTGCTCCTGCTCAACACCGTGCTGACCGTCCGCGCGGGGCACGCCAATTCCCATGCCGCATGGGGCTGGCAGCGCTTTACCGACGCCGTGATTGCCGCGACCGCCGCTCTGCCGCAGCCCGTCGTCTACCTCCTTTGGGGCGCACAGGCGCAGAAAAAGGCAGCGCTGCTCACCGATCGCACTGCCCCGACCTGTATTCTCTCCGCGCCGCACCCCAGCCCCCTCTCCTCCTACCGCGGCTTTTTCGGCAGTCGCCCTTTCTCGCAAGCCAACGATTTTCTGACCGCACACGGCTCGGCGGCGATCGACTGGGGAAAATTTGACAGCGACCGTTTCTTGTGATATACTCATCGGGCGCAGCATAGATTTTACCGAAAAGAGGTTATGATATGGCAATTCTTGACTGGCTGAAGATTGTTTTCCTCGGCATTGTCGAGGGCGTCACCGAATGGCTCCCCATCAGCAGCACCGGACACATGATCCTTGTTGACGCACTGTGGAAGTCCGACAATCCCGTCATGACAGAAGAGTTTATGAATATGTTCACCGTCGTGATCCAGTTCGGCGCGATCCTTGCGGTGGTGGTGCTTTATTTTCAGCGGGTTTGGCCCTTCCACACCAAGGCGAAGCGTCGCCGCCGCTCCTATTTCGCCGAGGCAAGCTCTAACCGCGCGATCTGCGGAATCCAGCGCTTCTGCGATAACTACTGCTATCTTGACAAAATCATCCTCTGGCTCAAGATCGCCGTGTCCTGCGTCCCTGCCATCCTAATCGGCTTCCCGCTGGACGACTGGATGGACGCACATCTGTACACGCCCGTCGTGGTCGCGCTGATGCTCCTGCTCTACGGCGTCGGCTTTCTGTTCATCGAACGGTACAACAAAACGCGCACCCCGCGCGTCACATCGGTCAACCGCATGACGTGGAAGGACGCAGTGCTCATCGGCGTGTTTCAGGTGCTCGCGCTGGTGCCCGGCACCTCCCGTTCCGGCGCAACGATCCTCGGCGGTATTCTCATCGGCGCCTCCCGCGAGGCTGCTGCGGAATACACCTTCTTCCTTGCCATCCCCGTGATGTTCGGCGCGTCGCTGCTGAAGCTCGTAAAGTTCGGCTTCGGCTTTACCGGAACGCAGGTCGCCGTCCTCCTGCTCGGCATGGCAGTCGCCTTTGCCGTTTCGATCGTGGCGATCAAATTCCTGATGGGTTACATCAAAAAGCACGATTTTTCCGTGTTCGGCTGGTATCGCATTGCGCTCGGTATCCTCGTGCTGGCATACCACTTTATTGCTTCATAAAAGTCTCGGGAACGGCTTTGACCGTTCCCGAGTTTTTTATTCGTCAGAAGGTCAGGAAACTCCCTGTGCAAGCATTGCGTCGGCTACGCGGAGGAAGCCCGCAATGTTCGCTCCGACAATCAGGTCGCCCCCATAGCGTTCGGCAGCCGCACGGATGCGCTCGTATAAGCCCTCCATGATCTCGCGAAGCTGCCGATCTACCTCCTCCTTGCTCCACGACAGGCGCATGGAATTTTGCGACATCTCGAGCGCCGAAACCGCGACACCGCCCGCGTTGGCAGCCTTCGCCGGTCCGAAGCGTACTCCGTGCCGACGGAACAGCTCGACCGCCTCGGGTGTACAGGGCATATTCGCGCCCTCCGAGACTGCAATGCAGCCGTTTGCGATCAGCGCGGCAGCCGCGTCCCCATCCAGTTCATTCTGCGTCGCGCAGGGCAGCGCAATGCGACAGGGGACCTGCCAAATACCGCGGCAGCCCTCGTGATAGACCGCCCGCGGTCGGTGCTGCACATAGGTTGCGATCCGTTCCCGACGCTCCTCCTTGAGCCGCCGCATCACCGAAAAATCGATCCCGTCCGGATCGACCGTATAGCCGTCGGAATCCGACATGGCAACGACCCGAGCCCCCAGCTCGGTCGCCTTCTCGCAGGCGTAAAGGGCAACATTTCCCGAACCCGAAATTGTTACCGTGTTTCCTTCAAAGCCGCTGTCGGCATCCTCAAGCAGCTTTTGTGTGAAATAGCACAGCCCGTAGCCCGTCGCCTCCTTGCGCGCCAAGCTCCCGCCGTAGCTCAATCCCTTACCGGTCAGCGCACCCGTAAATTCGTCGTGCAGGCGCTTGTACTGCCCGAAAAGATAGCCGATCTCGCGCCCGCCGACCCCAATATCGCCCGCCGGAACGTCGGTATTCGGTCCGATGTACTTATTCAGCTCCGTCATAAAGCTCTGGCAAAAGCGCATGACCTCGGCATCGGACTTCCCCTTCGGGTCAAAATCGCTGCCGCCCTTCGCGCCGCCGATCGGCAGACCGGTCAAGCTGTTCTTAAAAATCTGCTCAAAGCCGAGAAATTTGATGATTCCCTCGTAGACGGAGGGGTGAAAGCGCAAGCCGCCCTTGTACGGACCGATCGCGTTATTGAACTGAACGCGGAAGCCGCGATTGACGTGCAGTCTGCCGCCGTCGTCCGTCCACGGGACACGGAATTTGATGATACGGTCCGGCTCGGTCAGACAGTCGAGCACACCGGAGCGAAGGTAGATCGGCTCCGCCTCGAGCAGCGGTTCTAAGGAGCACAGCACCTCTCGGACCGCCTGATGAAACTCCGGCTCCTGCGGATTTCTCCTGACAACGCACTCCATTAAGCTCTGCAAGCTCGGATTCCTCATTTTCGTTCGTTACCTCCCTGTCTTCGGCGGTTTTGCAAGAAATTATTCTATCATATTCATAATATTCACAAAATATGCTTTGCATTTCTCTGCTCTCGGCTTGATTTGAAAGGATATTACCACGATTATGCATATTTTGTCAATCACCGACAACATTTTTTGTAGCGATACACAAGGAAGTCTCCATATTCAGCGCACATTTGTCTATTCTGCGCAAACAAAGCAAGCGCCGATGAGGAATTCTCCTCATCGGCGCTGATTCTCGGATTCAAAGAAAAGCTTAGAAGATGCCCTGCTCCATCATTGCCTCGGCGACCTTCTTGAAGCCCGCGATATTCGCGCCGGCAACCAGATTGTAGCCCAAGCCGTACTCCTCCGCTGCCTCGGCAGAGACTCGGTGGATGTTTTCCATCATGCGATGAAGCTGGTTGTCAACCTCCTCCGCCGTCCAAACCAGACGCTCGGAGTTCTGCGCCATTTCCAGCGCGGAAACGCCGACGCCGCCCGCATTGACCGCCTTGGACGGAGCAACGATCATGTTCTTCTGACTCATCAGATAGAACAGTGCGTCGTTCGTTGTGGGCATATTGGCAACCTCGATGTAATACTTGATGCCGTTGGCAACGATCTTCTCTGCGGAGTCCATCTTGACATCATTCTGCATGGCAGACGGCATGATAACGTCCGCCTTGACGCCCCAAGGCTTCTCGCCTGCGAAGAACGGAACACCGAACTTATCGGCGTAGTCCTGCACGCGGTTCCGACCGGAGTTACGCATCTCGACCAGATAGTTAATCTTCTCTTCGCTGGAGGAAACGCCCTCTTCGTCATAGATATAGCCGTCGGGACCGGACAGGGTGACGACCTTTGCGCCCAAGTGGCGTGCCTTTTTCGAGATACCCCACGCGACATTGCCGAAGCCGGAGATGGCGATGGTCTTGCCCCTGATGTCCTCGCCCTCATGCTTCAGGACTTCCTGCAGATAGTACATTGCGCCGTAGCCGGTCGCCTCGGGACGCGTACGGGAGCCGCCGTAGCTGAAGCCCTTGCCGGTGAGGACGCCGTTTTCCCAAACGCCCTTCAGGCGGCGATACTGGCCGAACAGGTAGCCGATCTCACGACCGCCGACGCCCATATCGCCCGCGGGAACGTCGATGTCCGGCCCGATGTAGCGGTACAGAGCGGTCATGAAGCT
>OLSB01003213.1_pt1 | contig 12132 bp, 9 predicted proteins | sample 1672071 | NCBI WGS metagenome assembly OLSB01 (sample SAMEA3136642, study PRJEB25190) | human gut metagenome | biome: human gut; feature: human-associated habitat; material: faeces | place: Austria | collected 2013
ATTGCATTTATGTACTGCAAGACGGTGAAATTGTCGAAAGCGGCACACATAGTGGACTGATAGAGAGAAACGGCATATTCACAAAAATGTGGAAGAATTATTCGTTTAATTTTTCCGTGACAAATGGAAAAGGTTCTTGTAGAATGATAAAAGAAATGGAAGGTGAAAAATTATGTTTATTATTGCAGGACTTGGAAATCCTACACTTCAGTATGAAGGAACCAGACACAATGTAGGGTTTGATGTCATAGATATGTTGGCAGACAGATATAATATTTCTGTAGACGGAAGAAAAGGAAGAGCACTGATCGGCAAAGGAATGATCGGGGGACAGAAGGTGCTTCTGGTAAAGCCTCTGACTTTTATGAATTTAAGCGGTGAAAGTATCCGTCCGCTTGCAGATTATTATAAGGTAGATCCGGAGAGTGAGCTGATTGTGGTATCGGATGATATCACCTTATCTCCCGGAGGCATCCGTATCCGCAAGAAAGGAAGCGCCGGTGGGCATAATGGTTTAAAGAACATTATTGGACAGCTCGGAACCGAGAATTTTAAGAGAATCCGGATCGGTGTCGGTGAAAAGCCGAAGGGCTATGATCTTGCCGACTATGTACTGGGACATTTTTCCAAAGAAGAGCAGCCTCTGATGCAGGAAGGGATTACAAAGGCGAAGGAAGCATTAAATCTGATTCTTGCAGGAAATATAGATCAGGCGATGAACGAATACAATCGCAGGGAGAAGTAAATGAACACATTGCTCGCGCCACTATGGGAAATCAGCGAATTTGAAGAGATTCAGAAACAATTAGATAAAGAAAACGGCTGTGTAGCGCTTACGGGATGCATCGAATCCCAGAAGCTTCATATGGCTTACGGACTCTCGGAGGGGAGGTTTCAGAACCGGATCTTCGTCACCTATAGCGACCAGCGGATTAAGGAGCTTTTAGAGGATGAGCGGTTTTATGACCGGGAGGTCGTCGTTTATCCGTCGAGGGACCTTATTTTCTATCAGGCGGATATTCATGGAAATCAGCTTACGAAGGAGCGCATTAAGACGCTGCGCCGGATTCTGGAGGGAAAGCCGGCTACGGTAATTACCACCTTCAGCAGCCTGATGGCACCGCAGCTTTCCCTCGATATCTGGAAACAGTATCTGCTCCATATGGATGGAAAGAGCATTATTGATGAAAAGGCGATTGCTCTGCGTCTTGTGGAAATGGGATATGAGAAAACCTATCAGGTGGAAACACCAGGGCAGTTCAGTGTGCGTGGCGGCATTGTGGATATCTTCGACCTGACAGAAGAAAATCCCTATCGAATTGAATTGTGGGGAGATGAGATCGAATCCATCCGGAGCTTTGATGTGATGAGCCAGCGATCCATTGAAAAATTGTCTGAAATCACCGTATATCCTGCAACCGAAATGCTGCTTTCGAAAAACCAGCTAAAGACCGGGATGGAAAAGATCAAAAAGGAAGCCGCAGCATTTGAACAAAAGCTCCGGGATGAATTTCATACCGAGGAAGCCCACCGGGTTGCCACGCATGTTAAAGAGCTCGAAGAGCAGGTGATGGAATTTGGAAATGCGGCGAGCCTGGACGGCTATATGAATTATTTCTATGAAGAAACCGTTTCTTTTCTGGAGCTGTTTGATATGAAAGATACTGTTTTCTTCCTGGATGAACCGGCGCATATTGAGGAGCATGCAAAGGCGGTGGAGACAGAGTTCCGTGAGAGCATGATTCATCGTGCCGAGAAGGGATACATTCTACCGGGCCAGATGAATCTGCTGTTTTCATTGGAAGAAACCGCAGCACGGCTTTCAAGGGGACATGTTGCGTATCTGTCTGCACTTGATATGAAGAACAGCTTTACCGGAAAGCTGCTGAAGCCGTCGCTTAAAAGTGACATGACGGTCAAAAGTATTTCTTCTTATAATAATAGCTTTGAATCCCTCGTGCAGGATCTGAAGCGGTACAAGAAAAATAAGTACCGGATTCTGTTGTTATCCGGCTCGAGGACAAGAGCAGAGCGTCTTGCCAGGGATCTTCAGGACGCTGAGCTTACTGCATTTTATTCCGGGGATCCGGAACGGGAGCTCCAGCCGGGGGAAATCATGACCTGCTATGGCCGCGTGCTCCGGGGCTTTGAATATCCGCTGCTTAAATTTGCGGTCATTTCCGAAAGCGATATTTTTGGAAGTGAAAAGAAGAAGCGGAAGAAAAAGAAGACCTATGAAGGCCGGAAAATCAATGATTTCAATGAATTAAGCATCGGAGATTATGTGGTTCATGAAAATCATGGGCTAGGGATCTATAAGGGAATTGAAAAGGTAGAGGTCGATAAGGTTACGAAGGATTACATCAAGATTGAGTATCGGGACGGTGGAACCCTTTATGTGCTGGCAACGGGCCTCGATGCCATTCAGAAGTATGCGTCTGCAGATGCAAAAAAGCCAAAGCTCAATAAGCTCGGTACACAGGAGTGGAGCAGAACCAAGTCAAAGGTCCGGGAAGCAACCGGCGAGGTGGCGAAGGATCTGGTGGAGCTTTATGCGGCGCGTCAGCAGAAAAACGGTTATCCTTACGGAAAGGATACGGTCTGGCAGAGGGAATTTGAAGAGATGTTTCCCTTTGAAGAGACGGAGGATCAGCTGCTTGCCATTGATGCGACGAAAAAGGACATGGAGAGCACGAAGATCATGGACCGCCTGATCTGCGGGGATGTTGGCTACGGGAAGACGGAAATTGCCATCCGTGCGGCGTTTAAGGCGGTACAGGAGGGAAAACAGGTGGTTTATCTTGTCCCGACAACGATTCTTGCGCAGCAGCATTACAATACCTTTGTACAGCGGATGAAGGATTTCCCGGTGAGGATCGACATGCTGTCCCGTTTCCGGACGGCAGCAGAGCAGAGGAAGACCATCACAGACCTGAAAAAGGGCATGGTGGATATTGTGATCGGTACACACAGGGTTCTGTCAAAGGATGTGGAATATAAGGATCTGGGGCTTCTGATTATCGATGAGGAACAGCGGTTTGGTGTTGCACATAAAGAGAAAATCAAAAAGATGAAGGAAAACGTAGATGTTCTGACACTGACTGCAACACCGATTCCGCGAACCCTTCATATGAGCCTCATCGGTATCCGGGATATGAGCGTTCTGGAGGAGGCACCGAATGACCGCCTTCCGATTCAGACCTATGTCATGGAATACAATGATGAAATGGTAAGGGAGGCTATTGTGCGTGAGCTGTCACGGGGCGGACAGGTCTATTATGTTTATAACCGTGTCAATCAAATTGCAGATGTGGCCGCCCAGGTGCAGCAGCTTGTCCCGGAAGCCAATGTGGCGTTTGCCCATGGACAGATGCAGGAAAAGCAGCTTGAACAGATCATGTTTGACTTTATTAATCAGGACATTGACGTACTGGTATCCACGACGATTATTGAAACCGGACTGGATATTTCCAATGTCAATACCATTATTATCCACGATTCGGATAATATGGGACTGTCCCAGCTTTACCAGCTCCGGGGACGAGTGGGAAGAAGCAATCGTACTTCTTATGCGTTCCTCATGTATAAGAAGGATAAGATGCTGAAGGAAGTGGCAGAGAAGCGTCTTGCTGCAATTAAGGAATTTACGGATCTGGGAAGCGGCTTCAAAATTGCCATGAGGGATCTGGAAATCCGTGGCGCCGGAAATCTTCTGGGAGCAAGCCAGCATGGACATATGCAGGCTGTCGGCTACGATCTTTATTGTAAGATGCTGAACGAAGCGGTGAAAACCCTGAAGGGAATCCCCACGAAGGAAGACTTCCTTACTACGGTAGACCTCGATGTGGATGCCTTTATTCCACCGTCTTATATCGTGAATGAGGTGCAGAAGCTGGATATTTACAAGCGGATTGCCGGTATCGAGAACCAGGCGGAATGCGATGATATGAAGGAAGAGCTGCTGGATCGTTTCGGGGTGATTCCGACGGAGGCAGACAACCTTTTACGGATTGCTCTGATCCGCGTGGCTGCCCATAAGCTGGATATGATCGATGTCAAAGGAAAAAACAGCCAGATCGTGTTTACCTTAAAGGACGATGCGCAGATTCAGGTGCAGAATATTCCTATGCTGCTTGGCAGGGAGGAGCATTTAAGCTTCAATCCGAAAATGCGCTGTTTTGTATTTCATTATCAGAAGTGCGGTATGGTGGAAAAGGATGAAAGGCAGCTTCTGGCCTATACGGAAGAACTGCTGCAGACCATGCAGGAGTGCCTGACCGTTTAGCCATGCCATTCATAAGCTGCCTGATCGTTCAGCCATGCCCATTCATAAGCTGCCGGATTGTACAGATTGGCTAACCAATATAGGTGTTTTCCGGCAGCTTATTTCATGTCGGGCATCCGCCCTATAGAAATAATTGTACATGCTGCCCTTAGTGAGCAGGCTCCCACGGTCATCTTGAACAATTATTTCTGCATGGCTGATTTATTACAAAAAATCTGTAATTTCTATAGGAAATTCGGACAAAATAGTGTAAACTGGAAAGTAACTATTCAGTACAGGTCGAAGCATTTACTGCCAAGACCGTAAGAAAATGATTCAATAATGCAAAATAGATGTGGTTTATGACAAAAGTTAAGAGAACCTGAAAAGGGTAGGAGACAGTATGAATATTTTCATGGTTTTGAGTCTGATCGGTGGTCTGGCGCTGTTCCTGTACGGTATGCAGATGATGGGCGACGGTCTGAAAAAGGCTTCCGGCGGTAAGCTGGAAATGATTTTAGAGAAGCTGACGTCCAACAAACTTATGGCCGTTTTATTAGGAGCCGGTGTTACGGCAATAATCCAGTCTTCTTCGGCTACAACGGTTATGGTGGTCGGATTTGTGAATTCGGGCATTATGAGTTTATCCCGTGCGGTCGGTGTTATTATGGGCGCGAATGTTGGTACAACAGTTACGGCATGGATTTTAAGTATGACGGAGATTACCGGTCAGAGCCTGTTTTTACAATTGCTGAAGCCATCCTCCTTCTCACCGATTCTTGCAATTGTCGGTGTGGCGATCCTGATGACCGGAAAGAAGGAAAAGCAGCGTGATGGAGCGGCCATTATGCTGGGCTTTGCAATCCTGATGTTTGGTATGGAGATGATGTCCGGAGCAGTGGAACCTCTGGCTGAGTCGGAGGAATTTCAGAAGGTGCTGCTGATGTTTGCCAATCCGGTACTTGGTATGCTGGTTGGATGTGGATTTACCATACTGATCCAGTCTTCTTCTGCGGCAGTAGGTATCTTGCAGGCCCTGTCTGCCACCGGAGCGGTTACTAATTTGTCGGCGATTCCATTGATCATGGGTGCAAATGTCGGTTCTACCACAACGGCACTGATTTCCAGTATCGGTGCAAGCCGGAATGCGAAGCGTGCCGCACTGGTGCATTTCTATTTCAACATTATTAAGACCGTTACCTTTATGCTGCTGTTTTATTGCTTTAATGCCATTTTCCATTTTGCATTTGCCAGTGAGCCGGCAACCGCAGTGGGAATTGCAGTGATCCATTCCAGCTTTAATATCGCTGCGGCTATTATTTTCACACCGGTTTCTTCGATTTTTGAGAAGATGGCATATCTGACCATTCCAAAGCTTGAAAGCGAAGAAGAGGACAGGATTCCTGCCAAATCCGAGATCCAGATCCTGGATACCCGTTTCCTGAACACACCGGGATATGCTCTGGAGCAGTGTAAGAATGCAGCCATTGATATGGCGAATTATTCAAAAGAAGCGCTGTTTCTTGCCATCGACCAGATTGGGAAGTTTGATAAGAAGAGTGCGGCAAGAGTCATTGAGCTGGAAGAGCTGGTCGATCATTATGAGGATGAGCTGGGTTCCTATCTGGTAAAATTAAGCAGCCGTCATCTGACGGAGAAGGACAGTCAGGAGCTGTCGGTACTGCTTCACTGTATCGGAGATTTTGAACGGATTTCAGATCATGCAATCAACATTATGGAATCTGCAAGAGAGATGAACGACAAGAGCCTTTCTTTCTCTAAAAAGGCAGAAGAGGAACTGACTGTTTTTACCGGTGCCATTAAAGATATCGTGAATACCTCCATTCTGGTGTTCCAGGAGGAGGACTTAAAGCTTGCTCTTCAGGTAGAACCGTTAGAGGAGGTCATTGACCACCTGAATGCAGAAATCAAGAAGCGTCATATCAAACGTCTGCGCAAGGGCAAGTGTACAATTGAAATGGGCTTTATTCTTTCGGATATTTCAACTAATTATGAAAGAGTTTCCGATCACTGTTCGAACATCGCGTTATGTCTCCTGCAGTTGAATGAGGATAATTTTGATACTCATATGTATCAGGAGAATATTTCCGCTTCGGATAACAAAGATTTTAATGAGGAGTATAAGCGTCTTCGTACCCATTATCAATTACCGTAAGTGATGCAGTCTGAACACATGCGTGAGGGGGATGTGGCATGGCGTTGATTTATATATTAGAGGATGACCGAAACATCCGTGAAATTGAAGAAATTGCATTAAAGAATGCTGATTATGAAGTGGTTTCTTTTGAAACTGCTGCAGAATTTGGGAAGAGGCTGAAGGAAAGGGTGCCGGATCTTTTATTGCTGGATCTGATGCTGCCGGATGCCGATGGCCTTCGGCTTGTGACGCAGCTGCGGCAGAATGTGATGACTATGAGCCTGCCGGTTATTATGGTGACTGCGAAGACAACGGAAATAGACAAAGTACGGGGACTTGACAGCGGCGCAGATGATTATCTGACGAAGCCGTTCAGTGTCATGGAACTGATTTCCAGGGTGAAAGCGCTTCTTCGCAGAAGTATGAAAGGATTAAAGGAACGTGTTATTACGATTGGAGAGATTTCACTTGATGTAGAGCGTCGCAAGGTGACGGTTGCGGGAGAACGCTGTGAGCTTACCTATAAAGAGTATGAATTACTGAAGCTCCTGATGAATAATGCCGGGATTGTGACTCCACGGGAGGAAATCCTAAGCAAAGTATGGGAAACGGATTTCGAAGGTGAGTCGCGGACGATTGATATGCACATTAAAACGCTCCGTCAGAAGCTTGGAAGCAGCGCGAACCGGATTAAAACCGTGCGGAATGTAGGATATTTGTTTGAAACGTCACCAATATAGGAAATGAAAATGCAGAAAAGATTTTATTATGAATTGATGGGAATAGCTGCCCTGGCAATTTTGGGAACATTATTGCTGGTGGTAGCTGTTTGTTTTTCCTACATGAATCCGGAATATCTGTCCGGGCAGCAGCAGGAAAAGATGATTCTTGTGCTGATGATCGGCATTGCAGCAATTATGGCATTCTGCTTTTTGCTTGCGGGAATCTGGTCTCATCAGCTCGGAGAGAAGCTTCATCTTGGAAAAGAAGAGGACAATGAACTGAATGCAAAGCTGCGGCAGGAATTCACGGCCAATGTGTCCCATGAGCTGAAAACACCTCTTACGGCAATATCCGGGTATGCGGAATTAATTGAAAATGGGATGATTTCATCCGATGATGAGATCCGGAGAATGGCAGGAGAAATCCATAACAATTCGGGAAGACTGATTACCCTGATTAATGATGTTATAAGACTGTCGGAGCTGGATGAAGAACAGGATGAAATTCTGGAGAAGGTTCCGCTTTCAGTGGTTGCACAAAGCAGTGTGAAAATGCTGCAGATTAACGCAGAAAAGCATCATGTCACGCTTACCTTTGAAGGGGAGGATGCTTTTATCTGGGGAACCAGACAGATGGTGGACGAGGTGGTCTATAATTTATGCGATAATGCGATCCGTTATAACAAAGAAAACGGAAGTGTTACCGTCCGTGTGTACAGGGAAAACGGCCGTGCGGTTTTACAGGTACAGGATACGGGGATTGGAATCCCGCAGGAATGCCAGGAACGCATATTTGAGCGTTTTTATCGTGTGGATAAGGGAAGGAGCAAGCTGACCGGAGGAACGGGACTTGGACTTGCGATTGTGAAACACATTCTGATGCGTCTGAAAGGAGAATTAAAGCTTGTCAGTACACCGGGACAGGGGACGATAATTACAATTGCGTTTCCTTCCTGCGAAGAGGACACGGACAGGTAGAAAAATAGAGGCATATGGTGTATACTGGGAAAGATGGAAGCAGGTATAAGGGGGAAGTATCTTATGCAGACGATGATTGTGTGTGAGGAAATCGGGGAATTATTGGAACAGCTTGGTTTAGCCAGGAAGGAAAAGGGATTTGAGAGGCTTTCTTATGCAATCGCTGTAACCGCGCAGGAGTTTGAAAGGGCAGGAAGTGTCACGAAACTGCTGTATCCGGATCTGGCGAAGCATTTTCAGACAACGCCGGAAAAGATTGAGAGATCACTCAGGCATCTTATTGAGAAATCCTGGGAAAAGGGAGAGAAAACCCGGTTCGAGGAATTATTCGGTTATCACAGGGATAATTCGGAGAACCGTCCGACCAACAGTGAGTATATTGCAATCCTGGCTGACTGGATCCGGAGTGGCAGCTATGAGAATGGACTGGAAAGTATTGAGGAATTTGAGGTGGAAGGTAAGCAATGAAATTAAGCGTCATAGTCCCTGTTTTTAATATGGCATCAGATGATAAACTGAAATGGTGTATGGATTCGCTGGTCGGACAGACGATTTCTGATTACGAGATCATTGCAGTGGATGACTGTTCCACGGATGATTCCCTGTCCATTCTGCAGAATTATGAAAAGCGCTACCCCGGTAAGGTGGTTGTGATTGCTTCTCCGGATAACCGGAAGCAGGGCGGTGCGAAGAACCTGGGACTGTCTGTTGCAAAGGGAGACTGGATCGGGTTTATTGATGCGGACGACTGGGTGTGCGCAGATTTTTATGAAAAGCTTCTGAATAAAGCAGAAGAAACCGGTGCGGATATGGTCGGCTGTGATTATCATCTGACCCCGGAGCACAGTATGAAAATCGGACAGATTGTACACAATAATACACCGGAACAGGCAGGTGTCCTGAATGAGGAAAAGTACCGGTCCCTCATTCTGGATGGTGGAAGTCTGGTGGTGAAGATTTACCGCAGACATATTATTCTCGACTATCCGAACCGTTTTCCGGAAGGGATTTTTTACGAGGATAATGCAATTGGCAATTCCTGGATGCTCCGGGCGAAGCATTTTGAATATCTGCAGGAACCGTTATATTATTATTATCAGCATGGAGCATCGACGGTGCATACCATTACGAAAAAGCGGTGTGAGGATCGTATGGAGGCTGCCCGGATTATGGTGAAGGAGGCGAAGGAATTTCAATTCTTTGATACCTATTATCCGGAGCTGGAAAGCAGCTTTACCACCCTGTTTTATGTGAATACCCTGTTTTCCTATCTGGCAGGTTCCGGCAGGAAGGAATATCGTTTCATAAAAGCACTGGGGGATGAAATGCGGAGTACTTTTCCTGATTTCCAGCAGAATAAGTATTATGAGCAGAGAGTCCATGCGGAGGAACGCAGGCTGATCGCCATGCAGCAGAAGTCAACGCTTTATTTTATGATCTATTACAAAGTGCTGTGGACCTACCGGAAGCTGCGTAAGCGTTTGACTGCACAGAAGTAAATGATCAGCATCGCATGTTTTATTGTAACTATTCAGTACAGGTCGAAGCATTTACTGCCAAGACCGTAAGAAAATGATTCAGTAATGCAAAATCCCATCGGCGAAGCCGATTGGGAATGGATTTTGCATCGTAACTGTGAAACAGCAGTTTTAATGTGAGGTCAATGGGAGAAAAAGATGAGTAGTCCGGGAAGAAGCAGAATTTATGTGTGTCATACCTTTTATCATGCCTACATTACCTGTCTGAAGGAGCTTCATATACAACGTGATCCGCTACAGAAGCAGGCGGGAGCAGTGCTTCTTTTGAGCAGCATGTCGAATGATTTCGGTAATTTAAAGGAACGTGCCGGGAAGTCCGGTTTATTTACGGAGGTCCTTCCATTTGATGAAAAGGAAGAGACTTTTTTCCCGGAGCTTGCACAGTACCGGACTGATACCGGGAACCTTGTAAAGAACATGCTCCAGCGTATCCGCTTCACCAGGAAATTCGGTAAATTATTAGAGCCGTATATTCCGGTCGATTTTAAGAGGTTCGATGATATTTATGTGTTCTGTGATTCCGATCCGATCGGTTACTATCTGAGTACGCATAAGATTTATTATCATGCGGTTGAGGATGGCCTGAACTGCATCCTTTATTATGATACGGCCCGCTACGATAACCGTGGACATTTTAAGCTTAAGGCGTGGATGTCGAAGCACAATCTGATTTTTATTCAGAACGGCTATAATAAATACTGCCTTGATATGGAAGTGAACGATGTTTCGGTTCTTCCTTATCCCTGTGAGAAATATCTGGAGAAGCCGCGTAAGGAGCTGACTGATGATCTGACCGAGGAAGAAAAGGATACGGTAGTCGGGATGTTCATTGAGAATAAGGACAAACTGGAGACCACGCTGCGCGAGGGCATGAACCATGAGCATAAGGTGCTGGTTCTGACCGAGCCGTTGTGCGACCTTGAGACACGGAAACGTATCTTCCGGGATATCATTGCGCAGTATGGCAGCATCAACGGAGAGCCGGCGCAGATTCTGATGAAGCCGCATCCCCGTGATGTGCTGGATTATGAGAAAGAATTTTCGCAGTATATTATCCTGGATAAGAAGTTTCCGATGGAAATTCTGAATTATATAAAGGATCTTAAATTTGACCGGGTGATTTCAGTGCTTACCGTAACGGATGCCATTTTATTTGCGAAAGAAAAGCTGTTCCTGGGGGAGGACTTTATGGACAGGTACGAAGCACCTGAAATTCACAGACAGAATGAGCAGATCTATTAAGAAAAGGGGATTAAAATGTTTTCTTTAAAGAAGGAAGAAGTGAATGTAGGAAGGCAGAGGGAGCTGGATCTGGTAAAGGGGTTCCTGATGATTATGATCATATTGATCCATTCCTTTCAGACGATCGGGAACCTTGATACGGTAAATTCGTACGCGCATGAAATATTGTTTGCACTGTTTATGCCGACGGGAGCCTGCCTGTATCTGTTTGCGATGGGATTTGGAAGTGTTTTTACAAGACATTCGGAACCTAAGGATATGGTGAAAAACGGGATAAAGCTGTTAGCCTTTCAGGCCTTAAGTAATCTGTGTTATGCCGCAGTGATCGTCATCAGCTTCTGCTTAAGAAACCTGATTGTGGGAGAAGTGCCGGGCAGCAGGGAATTATATCAGGAAAACCTGTATGCGGTACTTACCTTCGTCAATATCTTCTTCATATCCGGTATGTGTTATCTGGTGCTGGCACTGTACAAAAAATTAAATGTAAAGCCGGGCGGATACATCATAAGTGCAATTGTTGTGGGAATTGTAACACCGTTTACCCGACTGCTGGTTTCGGACAATCAGGCACTGAACTGGATTCTGGATATGACGTTTGGCGGAAAAGGGGAAACAAGCTTCTGCTTCTTCCCATATCTGAGTTATGTATTTTTAGGATATGTGTTTGCCAGGGTGATCCGGCAAATTCCGGAAGAGGAAAAGGGAGATTTCTACAAAAAGAGCGGAATCATCTGCGGAGTAATCGCCGCAGTCTGGTTTATAAGCTGTATCGTATTGCATCCGAATGTGGATGACTTCTTTAATTATATGCTGGATCAATACCGGACACCGGGGCTTTTGAAGGTCATTGGAAGTCTTGGTACCATCCTGCTCGTATTTGCCATTTCCTTCCTGGTGATGCCGTTGATTGAAAAGTGGAAATTCGGGTACAACAAGCTTTGCTTTTATTCGAAGCAGATTTCGAAAATGTATGCTGTACATATCGGAGTATATTATGTCATTGGCGGATTTACAGCATTTGGCGGCTTTGGTGTGAAAGCATGTGTCTTATGGTCTGTGGCCGGGCTTATTGTAACCGACCTGTTTGTACAGGGCTACCTCAGGATAGAAAGCAGGATAAAAAGTAAGATAAAATAGTAGAATTGCCTGAGCAGAAACTTTTATAAAAGATAAAAGTAACTATTCAGTACAGGTCGAAGCATTTACTGCTGAGACCGTAAGAAAATGATT
>OLSB01003216.1_pt1 | contig 12129 bp, 10 predicted proteins | sample 1672071 | NCBI WGS metagenome assembly OLSB01 (sample SAMEA3136642, study PRJEB25190) | human gut metagenome | biome: human gut; feature: human-associated habitat; material: faeces | place: Austria | collected 2013
AGCCGTACATTTGTACTCGTACGCGAAATCGAACCACTGTTGCAGGCCGGTCTTATCAAAGGCGGCGATTTGGACAATGCCATCGTTATCTACGAACGAGAAATGTCTCAGGAAGACTTCGATAAGTTGGCCGATGTAATGGGAGTTCCCCACATGGATGCCAAGCAACTGGGTTATATCAACCACAAACCGCTGGTATGGGCCAATGAATGTGCCCGCCATAAACTGCTCGACGTAATCGGTGACTTGGCTTTGATAGGCAAACCTATCAAGGGACGTATCATCGCTACCCGTCCGGGACATACCATTAATAACAAGTTCGCCCGCCAGATGCGTAAGGAAATCCGCCTGCATGATATACAGGCTCCGACTTACGACTGTAACCGCGAACCCGTCATGGATGTAAACCGTATCCGCGAACTGTTGCCACACCGTTACCCATTCCAATTGGTAGACAAGGTGATTGAAATAGGTGCCAATTATATTGTAGGCGTGAAGAATATCACTGCCAACGAGCCTTTCTTCCAGGGGCACTTCCCACAGGAACCGGTAATGCCGGGTGTGTTGCAGGTTGAAGCTATGGCACAGGTAGGCGGTCTGCTTGTATTGAACTCCGTAGACGAACCCGAACGCTACTCTACCTACTTCATGAAGATAGATGGTGTGAAGTTCCGTCAAAAGGTAGTGCCGGGTGACACCCTTATCTTCCGCGTAGAACTGCTTGCACCTATCCGCCGTGGCATTTCCACGATGAAAGGTTATGCGTTCGTAGGCGAGAAAGTGGTTTGCGAGGCAGAGTTTATGGCACAAATAGTTAAGAACAAGTAAAAGGATTTATGATTTAAGATTTATTCGTGGCTAATAATAAGCGCGAATATCTCATAAATTATAAATCATAAATCATAAATCAGCATGATAAGTCCCTTAGCGTATATTCATCCCGAGGCAAAAATCGGGGAAAACGTAGAGATTGCTCCTTTTGTATTCATCGACAAGAATGTGGTAATCGGCGATAACAACAAGATTATGGCAAATGCCAACATCCTGTACGGTTCACGTATCGGCAATGGAAATACTATTTTTCCGGGAGCTGTTATCGGTGCCATCCCTCAAGACCTGAAATTTCAGGGAGAAGAGAGTACCGCTGAAATTGGTGACAACAATACCATTCGTGAAAATGTTACCATCAATCGCGGTACAGCTGCCAAAGGCAGAACCATTATCGGTAACAACAACCTGTTGATGGAAGGTGTGCACGTAGCTCATGATGCCCTTGTCGGTAATTACTGTATCATTGGTAACTCTACTAAAATGGCAGGTGAGATTGTAATAGACGATTTTTCCATTATCAGTGCCAATGTATTAATGCATCAGTTCTGCCGTGTAGGTGGATACGGAATGATACAAGGAGGTTGCCGTTTCAGTAAGGATATTCCGCCGTACATCATTGCAGGCCGGGAACCGATTGCTTACAGCGGTATCAACATTATCGGGTTGCGTCGTCGCGGATTCTCCAATGAAACCATTGAGAATATACACAACGCATACCGTATCATTTATCAGAGTGGATTGAACACTTCAGACGCATTAAAGAAAATAGAAGAAGAAATTCCGACGAGCCCGGAAATCGAATACATTGTCAGCTTCATCCGTGACTCCGAACGTGGTATTATTAGATGATAAAACGATAAAGTAATTAGAATATGATATACAGATTTACACTTATCTCCGATGAAGTGGACGACTTCGTAAGAGAAATACAAATTGACCCGGAAGCTACATTCTACGACTTCCATGAGGCTATAGTGAAGTCAGTAGGTTATACTAACGACCAGATGACTTCTTTCTTCATCTGTGATGATGATTGGGAAAAAGAAAAGGAAATTACACTGGAAGAGATGGATGACAATCCGGAGATGGACAGTTGGGTAATGAAAGACACCACTATCAGCGAACTGATAGAAGATGAAAAGCAGAAGTTACTCTATGTGTTCGACTACATGACAGAACGCTGTTTCTTCATTGAACTCTCCGAGATCATTACCGGAAAAGAAATGAAAGGTGCCAAGTGTACCAAGAAGGAAGGTGATGCTCCGAAACAGACAATTGACTTCGAAGAAATGGCAGCCAACAGCGGATCGCTTGATCTGGATGAAAACTTCTATGGAGATCAGGACTTTGACCTGGAAGAATTCGACCAGGAAGGTTTCGACATGGGCGGAGGCGAAGGTAGCGCAGCACCGTTCGAGGAAGAAAAGTTCTAATATTATTTTAAATTTTTCATCCGCAGATAACGCGGATAACACAGATTTGAAAGACTTAAGCCTAGAAGAGATCTGCGTTATCCGCGTTATCTGCAGATGGGAAATGATTCTCTAAATACCATTTCCTTATGAAAACCCTGATAGTGCTTATTGGACCGACCGGAGTAGGAAAGACCGAACTCAGCCTGCGGCTGGCAGAGCATTACCAAACTTGCATCGTTTCCGCAGACTCCCGGCAACTCTATGCCGATTTGAAAATAGGGACGGCAGCCCCTACCCCCGAGCAACTGCAACGCGTGAAACATTACCTTGTAGGAACCTTGCAACTCACCGATTATTACAGTGCCGCCCAATATGAAGCGGAAGTACTGAAACTTCTGGAAACCTTATTTACCGAACAGGATACAGTATTGCTTACCGGTGGCTCTATGATGTATGTGGATGCCGTTTGCAAAGGCATTGACGATATTCCGACCGTAGATGCTGAAACACGCCAGGTGATGCTACATAAGTATGAAACGGAAGGTCTGGAAAGATTGTGCGCAGAGCTAAAGTTACTCGATCCTGAATACTACAAAATAGTAGACCTGAAGAATCCTAAACGCGTAATCCATGCACTGGAGATATGCTATATGACAGGGAAGACCTACACCTCATTCCGTACACAACAGAAAAAAGAACGCCCCTTCCGCATCATCAAAATAGGATTGACGCGCGACCGGGAAGAACTTTACGACCGCATTAACCGACGGGTAGAGATTATGATAGAGGATGGCTTGGAAGAAGAAGCTAGAAAGGTATATCCTTATCGGGCACTTAATTCATTGAATACGGTAGGTTATAAAGAGATGTTCAAATATCTCGACGGAGAATGGACCTTGCCTTTTGCTATAGAGAAAATCCAACAGAACTCCCGCATCTATTCACGCAAGCAGATGACATGGTTCAAAAGAGATGAAGAAATCCGTTGGTTCCATCCGGAACAAGAAACGGAGATACTGGCGTACCTCCATTCGGTAATGTAAGTTCTATTCTGATTCCAGTAAACTCTGATAGATCATTCTGATGGATGATTCCAGTTCATCATACAGCTTCGGTATTGCTTGGATATCGAGGCTTCCTTTTTTATACCATTCTTCCAGCAATGGCTTCGTCGTACGGAAGACTTCATCTTCTGCCGCAGTAATCGCTGTCATATAACCGGCACCTTTCTCAGGACTATACAATCTTTCCCAATTCAGATAACGTCCGGTCCCCATTCCCTGCTTATAGCTGAAAACTCTGTCTGCCAAACGAAGTGACCAATCACTGAGCAGAGCTGCCTCATATTCTTTGCCGAAACGTACCATTCCGGGAAGAAGTTTACCGGCATCTTTCACCCACAGTGGCACAGCTATACCGGTAGGAGGATAACCTAACAGTGTCCACATGGTAGTCAGTTCGGCTTTTTCACCCGGTTTTACACCTTGTACCACTACCGAACACGATGTACTGCTACGCGGAATGAAATCCTGATCTACAAACCAACCCGACGCCTGAGGACGATTATATGCCCCGCTACGCAAATCAATATCCAGCATACGGTTACGGAACGAACGCGATAAATCATTGAAAATAAACTGTGGGGTAATACTACCCGTAGCCGAAGCTTTCATCAGCACCTGGTCTGCTTCCATATAGCGCACATAACCGGCACCCTCGTTCACCTTACCAGCAAAAGAAAAGTTGGTACGGGCAATATAACCATAAGGAGCGTCCTTCGGGTTATTGGCATCATACATCACATATTTATAATAATCTACCTCAAACATAGCTGCCCCGCCTTGTGCATCGATTACACCAAAATTAGCTTCGATATCGCTGGGCTTGGAAATGGTATCCAGAAAATGACAGAAGTCCTCTACCGTTGCACAAACTTCGAGTGCACGATAAATAACACGCCCATTGGCTGCCCCCCGCTCTTCATCGCCCTTTACATCCACCAGATTATACGATTGTGTATTCATCAAAGCAAATCCTGAGGAATTAGTTCCCATCCATGCCTCTTTCAGATATGCATTGGCGCTATTCACTACAGCAATAAAATTATACTTCTCGCCTTTCACATAATCAATATGGTTTTGCATAAAGTCCGTATCACGGTTTTTCCATAGCAACGGACGGCCGTCAGGAGTAACCTTTCCAGAAACGACGGCAGATGTACAAGCCAGAACCGGCTCAGCAGTGAGTGCCGCAAGCAGTCCCCATATTAAAAAAAGATGTTTTATCATAACCTTGCCTTCCTTAGATTTATATTCGCAAAGGTATGATAATCTGTGAAAGGGCAAAAGAAATCCTCTGAAATCCTTATCCCCTATTCATCAGGAAAGAATTATTCGCTGACAAGTTTCTGCAACTTATCCTGCATATACCGAAGTTTCGCAGTTCCAGTACCTTGTTCTATATGACGGATAATGCCTTTCTTATCCACCAGTATAGTGACCGGCATACCACTCACATGAAAGGTCTCGAAGAAAAACAAATCATCGGCTATCTGGGTAAAGAGGAAAGGACGGCTCTCTACAATTTTCTTTATTTGTACAGCACTGTCAAAAGTCGTAGCAAGATAGGTTACATCAGGATAGACTTCTATCCATTTGTTCAGCTCCGACATTTCACGGATACAAGGACCACAGCCGGTATACCAGAAGTTCAAGACCATAGGACGTCCCGTCACATCGGCCTTGCTCCATTCCTGTCCTTCTGTGTCTTTCACTTTGAATTCCGGAAAAGCCTTTCCTATCCATTCTTCCTTCTTCAAAGTCTGTACGGCACCGCCTATCGGCAACTTCTTCCCCGTTCCTCCACGGTAACTCATCAAGAAAGCTTCCGCACCAGGCACCTCGTCGGCAGGAGTAGCATATTCTCTCACCTCCTCAGACAGCACAATGCCCTTGCGCAAGCGGAGTTCCGTAACCTCGTGTCTCGCGCCGTCCTCATGTATTATGAAAGCCGCCACGTTGTCCGAACCCACACCAGGCGGCATGCCTTCGAAGAAAAGCCCGCCCACCAAATAATATTTCTTACCGGCTGTCTGGGCAGAGCAAAGCCCTGCCCCCACAGCTACCAGAATCAGAAACAAAGAGAGAATTTTCCTTATCATAGTTGTTAGAGACTATTCACTTTTCAGCGTAATCGTAAGCTTGGGCTGCACCTTCACTTTGCCGGTAGCCATGCCTATATACGAAACAACCAATACAGCATCCTTAGAAGGTACAGAAAGGACAAAATTGCCATTGACATCGGTAACGCTTCCCGTAGTGGTACCTTCTATCAGAACAGCCGCACCGATAACAGGCTCACCCTGCTCATCCACCACTTTGCCTTCCACTTTCATATTGCCTTTGGCAATGGTCTTTTCTACAGCTTTAGTTTTTTTAGTAGTGATGTAAATCTCACCTTTTCCACCTGCCTCTTTCTTCACCTCAATGCCCTCAATATTCTCGGCAGGTATTAAATCATCGATAGTTTTAGTACCCAAGTCAACCTTTTCTCCACCAATATAGACAGTCTTTATTAAATCAAGACTACTCTTATGCTGTACTTTAGCATTCTCTGCCACCTCATTACCCCGGCGGATAACCATACCCGGAGTTCCTTGTTTCAGGGTTATCAGAACAACGCCATTCTGTCCCTCTTCTCCATATAAATCCGTGGCAGATTTATCTTTCAAAACCGTTACACGTTCTATCTTATCAGGATTCAATGCACTCATGACAGATGGCGTCACCTCTTTTCCATCCACAATATACAATGGCTCTTTCCCATTACCTGCATATCCTTCAACTGTAATACCATTGGCAGAAGAAGTTTTTTCAAGTTTGTCGTCGTCCAGCCTGAACATCACCGGCACCGTAAATTTCACAGCCACCGGCTGCCCCTTCTGTCTCCCCGGCTTCCACTTCGGCATAGTGTTTATCAATCGCAGCGCCTCGGCATCCATATCCTTATCCACAGAACGGAGCACCTTGGAGTCCTTGATGCTTCCATCTTCATCCACCACAAACTGGACAGTGACCCGTCCCTGCGTACCGTTCTCTTTGGCAGATGCCGGATAACGCATATTCGTCTTGATATAATCCATGAAAGCACTCATTCCGCCGCCGGGAAATTCCGGCATCTCCTCTGCCACCTCGAAGACCGAAGTTCCCTTCAACTGCTTGCGGACTTCCGCCGGTACATACTTCACATCGGCAGGCTTCGTAGTGTCACCTGCACTTTCCGCCACTTTTGTTTCTACAATTGCAGCCAAATCGTTAACTTTGACGCTTGAAATCTTCTCCACTTTATCGGAGACTTCGGGACGGGCAAAAGCTGTCACTGCAATGGCAGCTACCGGAAGTACATAAAGATACTTCAAACGTGCCCACGGGCTTGATTTTTCTTTTAACATCATAGTGATACGTTTTTTAAGTTTACTGTGATTAAAGCTGTTGGCCATAGAGTAGAGCCTTGTGCCGACAGCTTTTTTTATTAATAATAGTTGATACTGTTTTGCATCCACACCCTCCTTTATCACCGTTTCATCCGCTTCAAACTCATGGATATTCTGCAATTCCTGCTTCAGGAGCCATGATGCCGGATTGAACCACTGAAAGAAAATGCAGACATCAGCCACCAGCAAGTCCCAGGAATGGCGGTTATGGATATGGGCAAGCTCGTGGATAAGGATTTCCCGTCCGTTCTCCTCCAAGTCTTTCCGTGAAATGACAATATATCCCATCCAACTGAACGGAGCGATGTCACAGTTGTGTACAATCAAAGTAACGCGCTCTTTCCTGCCCGGTAAGTAGCTGCCGATATCCTCTTTTTTACCCGATTTCAGCAACATCAGTAACCGTACCAACGAATATACGTTGCGGAAGGCAAAGAAAACGATTCCTGCCAGATAGACAAGCAGCGCCACTTGTATCCAGGTGACTGTTGCCGTTTCAGCCCTTGCTCCGGCCTCAGTGGCATTCACTGCATCTGCCATCATCAGCAACTGCTCCAATGTCAGCATCGTCTGGTGCACTTCCGTCTCCTGCTTCACACTTACCTCTACCAAAGGCAATAGGCAGGACAACAGCAAAATGCCCAACAATGAAAAACGGTTGAAACGATGAAACGTCTCGCGTGCCAGCAACAAGCGATAAAACAAATAGAATATCGCCAGGCAAACAGAAGATTTGAGTATATAAACAAAAAACAGACCCATGGAATTATTTACTATTTAGGGATTTACGATTTACTATTTACAGTTACTTGGTCAGTTCATTCCGTAGCATCTCCACTCCGGGAAATCCGGTTGCTTTGTAGGAAATATCTCCTTCACGGTTCACGACGAAATAGGTCGGGATACCCGGATATTCGTACAGCTTTGCCAATGCCGTACTTTGCTCATTGCTAATGCGACAGTGAATACCGGGTATATCCGGTATCATTACTTTCCATTTTCCTTCAGGAGATGTTTCGTCGACAATATATAGATAAACCACCTCTTTCAGCTCCTCTTTCAACGGTTTCAGGCTTTTCATGGCCCGCATACAAGGACCACACCAGGTGTTCCACATATCCACCAGTACCATCTTGCCACGATAAGGACGAGTAATGACCTGCAACAAACTGTCTGCCGCTACCTCCTTTTCCACCTCAACAATCTTATATCCGGTCTTTCCCTTAGTAGCTTCCAACTCTGATTTCAGTTCGGCTTCAATCCTCCCGTTTCTCATCAGGAACAATTGCCTGAGGTCGGGAGAAGCGATGCTGTCCACCGTCCGACGCTCTTCCTCAGTCAAAGGCATGTACTTGCTCAGATTACGGGAAGCACGCCCGGCAAGAAGCATGTCCGGCCAAAGAGGGTCTTGCACAAACTTATCCCGGAAATTTCCGGTAGCGGTCTTCACAAAGTCCGTATAATAATTGTAATATTTCTGTTCGGGGGTATGCAGAATATCCAGTTGCAGTATTTCCTTGAAGTATGAGGTACTGTCCACCGTCATGTCCGCCCTTTTCACCCCCTTCCTGCCCGAAAGCATCGGGGCATAACTAAGGTTACTCTTGTAATTATAGATAAGGCTGAACAGATTCATATCCAGATTTGCCCGAATATAAGTACGGCAAGCCTGGCTCATATCCTTGTTTTTTACAAGTTTCTTTTGCATATCTTCATAATGCCTGAACAGATACTTTTTATATGCCTGCGGAGTCATCCCACAAATATCTGCATAAAAATCATCAGCTCCCGATAAGCTTTTCATTTCACCGAACCGCAGCAACTCGGTATTCAGACCGGCATAGTCTCCTTCAAACCAAACACAGTTGTCCGTTACACCATCCCTTTTCCGGCTTAAAAGACGGCTTTGCGAATAGAATATTTCAGGCAGATTGATTGTGACATCCAGTTCTCCACCCGGAACGAGAAACAATTCTATTTTCGAACGGGATATCCACAGCGTAGCACCGCTCGGCAACAGCACCTCTGTCTCATAACGGAACGTGCCATCCTCCGCTATCTTCAAGTCCTTACCGGTGAAATACATGAAGAACCAAGGCGAGTCATAGTAGCGTAACGTCACTCCATACTCCGGTTTATACCCCAATATCTGCCCCTTTATGACAGTCTTTCCCATATTCAATTCCGGTCCGGGCAATGGCAAAACCTCATCCGGTTTCTTATTCCGCAAACGTTCGGGAATATCCACCCGAGGTTTCTCTCCGTTGAGCTGTATACCATAAATTACCCATCCTTCATCACTGTCCGGTGTCTCTACAAAATCAAAGCTCTCAGTATCCATCGGAAGCGGACTAAACTTCAAAACAGCAGTCATTTCACCGGAAGCGGGAATATGCGTCCATTCATCCCTGGCAAAACCGGTATTTCCCAAATATCCGTAATCCTTTCCGGATGCCCGCAACACAGCTGTCGAATCAATCCTGACCCTATCGCCCTGCATGCCATAAAGCCTCACCGCCAGCCAGGTCGTATCTTTTCCAAGCGTCACTTGCTCCACTTCAATGCTACGCGTATTGCATGCCATGAAATAGGGTACCTTTACGATTTTCTTTGCCTGCAATCCGCAGCAAATACTTACCAGCAGCAAACAAACCAATCCGATGTTTTTCATAAGCCAGAGTTATTAGAGTCTCAACAATCTCAGTCCCTTCCCTTTTCCACGTCTTGTATCAACTGCTTCAGTTCTTCCAGGGATATATCCTCTTCCTTCACCAGAGACGACACTGCGCTGAGATAGGAATTATTGAAATATTTGCTGATAACGTTCTTCAGTGTCCGCTTGCGAAAATCCTCCTCGCTGACCACCGCATAATACTGATACGTGTTGCCGTACGTATGATGGTTCAGGAATCCCTTATCCTCCAATCCTCTCACAATGGTGGACAAAGTATTGAAATGTGGTTTCGGCTCTTCATAGAATGCCAGCATTTCCTTCACAAACAAGGGTCCCTTTTCCCAGAAAAAGCCCATGATTTCTTCTTCTTTTGCAGTCAATCCTTTCATAACATTCTTTGTTTTCTGCAAATAACTAAATTATTTAGTTCAAAAACTAATTTCTCTCGTTAAATAAAACTAAAGCTTTTAGTTTATTCGGCAAACACCAGTCTCCAACCGTCTCCCGACAAGCAAAATACCTACTAATAGTGATTGCAGTTCTCGGATAAAAGCCGTTACTTTGCGCACGAATCAGAGAATTAAAAACAATAACATACAATGAATGAGCAACATAAGTACCGCTCCACGGACAAGATGAGCGACCTCATCTGTGACAATTACTCCTTATTAATGGTGATGAGCCGCTTCGGACTGTCATTAGGATTCGGAGACAAGAGCGTGAAGGACGTCTGCGAAGCACAAGGCGTCGATTGCCCTACATTCCTCGCCGTAGCCAACTTTATCAGCGAAGAACAATACTCTTACAGCGGCAATGAAAGTGATTTTTCCATTCCCGCCCTTATGGATTATCTGAAGCGTGCCCACACATATTTCCTCGACTTCAACCTGCCGGCCATCCGCCGCAAACTCATCGAAGCCATCGATTGTTCCAGTACAAACGATGTAGCCTACCTCATCCTGAAGTTCTTCGATGAATATGCCAAGGAAGTACGCCGCCACATGGAATATGAAAACCAGGCCGTATTCACCTATGTAGAGCAATTACTCCAAGGCAACCTATCGGACGAATACAACATCGCCACTTTTGCCAGCAAACATAATCAGATAGATACCAAACTGAAAGAGCTGAAGAACATCATCATCAAATACTACCCGGAAAAGGAGAACAACAATCTCCTGAATGCGGTCTTGTTCGATATATTCAACTGCGAACAAGACCTTGCCACCCACTGCCAGGTAGAAGATTATATGTTTGTTCCCGCCGTAGCGCAAATAGAAAGGAAACTGAAAAATGAACAATAATACTTCTTTGAAGATTGTCATTGCAGAAACTTCGGTCATCATCCGGAGTGGTCTGACGGCTGTTTTGAAGCGTATTCCCAACTTGAATGCACACCCTATTGAAGTTTCTTCTCCGGAATCGCTGCAAAACTACATTCACATGCATCCGGCAGACATTATCATCATCAACCCCACTTTCGGTGGCTGGTTCGACCTGCCCGCCTTCAAGGCAGAACACGGAAAATCCGGTATCAAGTACATTGCTATGGTATGCTCCGTCATCGACAACAACATATTGAAGGAATATGACGAGAACTTCGCCATGTGCGATGACGTAGATGTCATCGCCTCCAAAATCAACCACTTGCTACACACCGAGGAGGAAGAAGAAAAAGACAGCGAACAAGAAACCCTGAGCCAGCGCGAAAAGGAAATCATCACCTGCGTTGTGAAGGGCATGACCAACAAAGCCATCGCCGACAAACTCTACCTCTCCATCCATACCGTCATTACCCATCGCCGTAACATTGCACGCAAACTGCAGATACATTCTCCGGCAGGGCTCACCATCTACGCTATTGTCAACAAGCTGGTAGAATTGAGCGACATCAAGGACTCTCTATAAGATTCTTCCGGCAACCGTTTCCCTACCCGCTGCGGCCTATAGGGAAAAACCGGATGAATCCCTTGCAAAAGTATGCTCCTCCATACGGGAAAAGCCCTCTGCCTATTGATTAAGGTTTATCTTGTGCCTGAAGACAAAGCTCATCCCCTATGTCATCCCTCCCCATCCTATGACTCTTTATGCCCCACAAGTATCCTTATCCAACCTTACCCACAGTATCCGTCACGCCATACACAAATCCCCGCTTCACGATATCACATCGGGAAGCGGGGATCCTTTTATCTTCATAAAAGTGGTTACGTAATTATGACTAACTAATTCATTCAAATCTGATGTTGCAAAGATAAGGCATCGGCAGACAGTACGCAATCACTTAAATTAGGTATAATAAAACAAGTCAGTCATCATAAATAGGTAGAACCACCCACAAATCAGGCATTGGCATAGCTGTGCATTCCTCCAAGGATGTAGTTCACCCCGAAATAGGTCATCAGGACTGTCAGAAAGGCGGCAACCATATAGATATGGAAGAATAACGGACTGCGGAAAATGCGCAGGCTGCGCGCATGGAACGCCGCTCCATAAACCATAAAGGTAATCAGCGCCCATACTTCCTTCGGGTCCCAAGCCCAATAACGCCCCCAAGAAGCATTGGCCCAAACCGCACCCAGAAAAATGCCGGCTCCCAAAAAGAAAACGGCGGGATAAAGCAGCAATCGGCTGAGCAGCATCAACATCCGGGCTGAACGGCGAAGACGATGTGGTGGATGCAGACTACGAGGTAGTCAAGTAACTAACTCTCCCCTTCA
>OLSB01003218.1_pt1 | contig 12127 bp, 6 predicted proteins | sample 1672071 | NCBI WGS metagenome assembly OLSB01 (sample SAMEA3136642, study PRJEB25190) | human gut metagenome | biome: human gut; feature: human-associated habitat; material: faeces | place: Austria | collected 2013
CCCTCATCGCCGATCAGGCGTTCCATCTGCGCGAGGCGCTGGCGCCCTTCGGCATCACCGTGGTCACGCTCACCGGCGAGTCCACGGTCGACGAGCGCCGCCAGGCGTTCGCGGGCCTGGCCGACGGCAGCGTCGACATCGCGCTGACCACGCCCGAGTTCCTGGCATGGCACGCCGATTCGTTCGCCTACACCGGCCGCGTCAAGTTCGTGGTGGTCGACGAGGCGCACCACGTGGGCCTGGCGCGCGCCGGCCAGCGCGAGGCGTACGCCACCATCGGCTCCGCGGTGCGCAGGCTGGGCGACCCCACGGTGCTCGCGCTCACCGCCACCGCCGACGACGAGTGCGCCCAGGCCGTGCGCCGCGAGCTTCCCATCGACGCATGCGTGTTCGACGCCTCCGATCGCCCGAACCTGCGCCTGGACGACCGCCGCAACGTGCCCAGCCGCGACAACTACCTGGCCAACCTGGTGGCAACCGGCGAGAAGACGGTGGTGTTCGTGAACTCCCGCGAGCAGTCCGTGGCCGTCGCCCGCGCGCTGCGCAAGCACGCGCCGCAGGTGGCGCCGCTTATCGGCTTCTACAACGCGGGCCTGTCGCGCAGCGAGCGCAAGCGCATCGAGCAGCTGTTCCGCACCGACGCGCTCCTGGTGCTCATCGCCACCAGCGCGTTCGGCGAGGGCGTGGATATCCCGAACATCCGCCACGTGGTGCTGTACCACATGCCCTTCAACGAGATAGAATTCAACCAGATGTCGGGCCGCGCCGGACGCGACGGCAAGCCGGCCTGCGTGCACCTGCTGTTCAGCCGCAACGACTGCGCCCTCAACGAGCGCATCCTGGCGGACATGACGCCGTGCCACGACAGCTTGGCGCAGGTGTACCGCAAGCTGCGCGCCATGCAGCGCGCCTCCGACACGCTGTTCTTCACCACCAGCGACGCCGAGCTGGCCAAGAACGTGTCCACCGACATCTTCCCGGTGAACACGGCGTCGGTCACGTGCGCCGTGGCGGTGTTCCGCGAGCTGGGGCTCATCGAGGCGCACGCCATGTTCGGCCCCGATGGGCTGGTGCGCTCCATCCACGTGAAGGACACGCAGGACAAGGTGCAGCTCACCGACAGCGTGCGCTATCGCGAGGGGATGGACGAGCGCGAGATCTTCCACGCGTTCCGCGATTGGGTCATGCGCAGCAACGCCGCCGACCTGCAGAAGCGCGTATCGCATCCCATCCTGCCCACCACCGCCGTTGCAAAGGAGGCTGGAAATGAACAAGTCGAATAGCCGATCGGACCAGAGCCTGCTGGGGGCGCAGCCCGACGTGGTCCGGCAAACCGTCGACGATAGCCTGCTGGGCCGCCCGCACGTGGCGGAGAAGGCGTTTTCCACCGAGGCCACGAAGGTGATGCCCAAGGGCGAGAAAACCCCCGATGAGCGTTTCGCCGATCTACAGGACATGACGCGCGGCTACCTGACCGACGAGGAGGAGGCCAAGCTTGAGAAGGCCTTCCGCTTCGCCGCCAGCGCTCACGAGGGCGCGTGCCGCAAGTCGGGCGAGCCGTTCATCGCGCATCCGGTGGAGGTGGCCATCATCCTGGCCGATCTGCGCATGGACGTGGAAACGCTGTGCGCGGCGCTTCTGCACGATACGGTTGAGGACACCGACGTGACCAGCCAGCTGGTCGAGCAGGAGTTCGGCCCGCACGTGGCGCAGCTGGTCGACGGTGTCACCAAGATCACGCGCATCGAGGTGGAAACCCTCACCGACGAGCAGGCGGCCACCATCCGCAAGATGTTCGTTGCCATGAGCAAGGACATCCGCGTTATCGTCATCAAGCTGGCCGACCGCCTGCACAACATGCGCACCCTGGCGGCGCTCAAGGAGGACCGTCGCATCTTCAAGTCGCGCGAGACGCTTGAGATCTACGCGCCCATCGCGCACCGCCTGGGCATCAACTCCATCAAATGGGAGCTCGAGGACCTGAGCTTCTATTACCTCGAACCCAACAAGTTCAAGCAGGTCTCGCGCATGGTCACCGAAAGCCGCTCCGAGCGCGAGGAGTACCTTGACCAGGTCATCTCCGTGCTGCGCGGCGAAATGGACAAGGTGAGCATCCAGGCGCAGATCATGGGCCGCCCCAAGCATCTGTACAGCATCTATCAGAAGATGGCGAAGAAGGGCAAGGGCTTCTCCGAGATCTACGACCTGATCGCCGTGCGCATCATCGTCAAGTCGGTGAAGGACTGCTACTCGGCGCTGGGCGCGGTGCATACGCTGTGGCACCCCATGCCCGGGCGGTTCAAAGACTACATCGCCATGCCGAAGTTCAACATGTACCAAAGCCTGCACACTACGGTCATCGGCCCCGCCGGCAGGCCGCTGGAGGTGCAGATCCGCACCGAGGAGATGCACCGCCAAAGCGAGTACGGCGTGGCGGCGCACTGGCGCTACAAGGAGAAGGGCGGCCGCGGCGGTAACGACTCCATGGACAAGCAGCTGGCATGGCTGCGCGAGATGGTGGACTGGCAGGACGAGACGCACGATTCGCGCGAGTTCTTGAAGGACCTGAAGGTGGACCTGGCGCCTACCGAGGTGTTTGTGTTCACGCCGAAGGGCGAGGCCATGAGCCTGCGCGCCGGATCCACGCCCGTCGACTTCGCCTATGCCATCCACACCGAGGTGGGCAACCACTGCGTGGGCGCGAAGGTCAACGGCGCCATCGTGCCGCTGGCCTACGAGCTGCAGCTGGGCGACCGCGTGGAGATTCTCACGCAGAAGTCGGCAAGCCCCAGCCGCGACTGGCTCAACATCGTGAAAACCCCCAGCGCGCGCAACAAGATCCGCGCGTACTTCAGCAAGGTCACCCGCGCAGACGACCTGCTCAGCGGCCGCGACAAGCTGGCGCGCGAGATGCGCAAGCACGGCCTGGGCATCTCCAACACCCGCTCCGAGCGTGCGCTGCGCACCGTCGCCGACCACATGGGATACAAGGACGCCGACGATATGCTGGTCAGCATCGGCACCAGCAAGGAGAGCGTGCAAAGCGTGGCGAACCGCCTGCTCGCCGAGCTGGGCCGCAAGGGCGATCAGCAGCCCGACCCGCTGAACCTGGGCACGGCGGCCATGACCACCGGCAAGCTGCCGCCCATGCTCACGCTGGTGAACAAGCCGAAGAAGCACGAGACGAAAAGCTCCAACGGCGTGGTGGTGGAAGGCGCCACGGAAGCGGACGAGTCCATGCTCACCGGTGAGACGCTGCCCGTGGTGAAAGCCGCAGGCGACGCGGTGACCGGCGGTACCCAGAACACTACCGGCTCCGTGACCGTGCGCGCCCTGCGCGTGGGCGCCGATTCCACGCTGGCCCGTATCGTGCGCGCCGTGGAGGACGCCCAGGGCACCAAGGCTCCCATCCAGCGCATCGCCGACCGCATTGCGGCGGTGTTCGTGCCCGCCATCCTGCTGATCGCGCTCGTCGTGTTCTGCGTATGGTTCTTCCTCGTGCCGGCCGGCCCCGACGGGCGCCTGGTGCAGGCGCTCATGCCGGCCATCGCCGTCATCTGCGTGGCGTGCCCCTGCGCGCTGGGCCTGGCGACTCCCACGGCGCTCACCGTAGGTATGGGGAAGGGCGCGCAGCTCGGCGTGCTCATCAAGGACGGCACGGTGTTGGAGACCATGGGCAACCTGTCGGCGGCCGTTTTCGACAAGACGGGCACCCTCACCCAGGGCGAGCCGGCCGTGGTGGCCTGCGACGTTCCCGATGACGCCCTGCGCCTGGCCGCCGCCCTGGAGGAAAAAAGCGAGCACCCCCTGGCCCGCGCCGTCGTGACCTATGCGGCCGAGCGCGGCCTGGTGCCGCTGCCGGCGGCCGCCTCCTTCGAGGCCGTGGTCGGCGAGGGCGTGCGCGGTGTCGTGGAGGGCCGCGAGGTGTTCGTGGGCGTCGGGAAGGTCGCCGGCGACGGGGCGGGGGCTGCAGGCTCGCTTGTGTCCGTCGACGGCGTGCCCGTGGGCCGCATCCAGTTCCGCGACGAGCCCAAGCCGGACGCGGCGGCCACGGTGCGCGAGCTGTCCCGCGATTTCTCCGTGACCTCTTACATGGTGACCGGCGACGCGGCGCCCACGGCCCGGACCATCGCCGAGGAGGTGGGCATCGCGCCCGACCACGTGTTCGCCGGTGTGAAACCGCTCGAGAAGGCCGATTGCGTGCGCGTCGTGCGGGGCGCCGCCGATATCGCCATGCTCGAATGGCGCATTGCGGCGGAATACGGGTTTACAAAGGTGACGATCACCGGCAATATGCCCGCGGCGGCGCCGGCGGAGAGAAAGGCTGCTCCGCCGAAACAGGAGGCAAAACCCGCGCCGAAAAAAGCGCAGAGCCGCGACGTGCTCTTCGGCAAGCTGCCGAAGGACAATCATAAAACGGATATCTCCGAACTGACGCTGCAATCCGGCACGGTGAGCGTTACGGGCAAGGTCTTTGCCGTGGACAGCCGGAAGATTCAAAAGACCAACGCTGCGGTGCTGAGCTTTGATATGACCGACTATACCGGCAGCATCCACGTTTCCAAGTACATTCGCCAGGGCGACGATCCGTCGATCCTTGACAAGATCCGCGTTGGGGACTATCTCACGGTGCGCGGCGACGTGATCTTCAACCGCTACGATAACGACATGGCGATCGAGGTCGCCGCCATCGCAAGGGAAGCGGCCCCGCAGCGGCAGGATACCGCCGAAGGGGACAAGCGCGTGGAGCTCCATCTCCACACGCGCTACTCCACGCTCGACGCGCTCACCGACCCGACCGATGCGGTGAAAACAGCGGCGCGCTGGGGTCACCGCGCCATCGCCGTGACCGACCACGGCGTTGCACAGGCATTCCCGGAATTCTGGCACGCGGGCGCCAGATGCGGCATCAAGGTCATCTACGGCGTGGAGGGATACTACATCAACGACGTGGATGATCTTCCGGCCGTCCACGGCGAGAGCGATCGTCCGCTCGACGCCGATTTTGTCGGCTTTGACATTGAAACGACGGGGCTGGACAGCCACATCCACCGCATCACCGAGATCGGCGCGGTGCGCGTGGAGGGCGGCGTCGTGACGAAGAGCTTTCAAACGTTCGTCGATCCCGGAATGCCCATCCCGCCCGAGATCGTGCAGCTCACCGGCATCACCGACCGGGACGTTTACGGCGCGCCGGGCGAGGCGGAGGCCGTGCGGGCCTTTCTGGAATTTGCGGGCGATCTTCCGCTCGTGGCGCACAACGCCGCCTTTGATATCGGCTTCATTGCCGCCGCGGCAAAGCGCAGCGGCCTTGCGTTCGACCCCGTGTACATCGATACGCTCCCCATTGCGCAGGCACTTTTGAAGCAACTCAAGAAATTCAAGCTCGATATTATCTCCAATGCTCTGGGTCTGCCGGAGTTCAACCATCACCGCGCGAGCGACGACGCCGCCGTCTGCGCCCGCATTTTCACAACGCTCCGTCCGCGGCTCGCGGACAAGGGCGCGAAAACGCTCTCAGACGCCGGGAAGCTCGTGGCGGAGCTGCGCAAAAACGACGCCCGCCGCCCGCGTCACATCACGCTGCTCGTGCAGAACAAGGCAGGACTGAAAAATCTCTACGAGCTCATCTCCAAATCGCATCTGGAGCACTTCAGGAAAAATCCCATCATTCCGAAGAGCCTGTTGATGCTGTACCGCGAGGGTATCCTCATCGGCTCGGCGTGCGAGGCGGGCGAGATCTTCGACGCCGTCGTGCGCAGCCGGAGCGATGCCGAACTCGACCGGCTCGCATCGTTCTACGATTATCTGGAAATCCAGCCGCTGTGCAACAACCACTTCCTCATCAACGACGGCAAGGCGCGCGACGAGGAGGATCTGCGCGAATTTAACCGCCGTGTCCTCGCGCTCGGCCGCAGGCTCGGCAAGCTCGTCGTTGCGACCGGCGACGTGCATTTTCTCGAGCCGGAGGACGAGATCTACCGCCACATTCTGCTCGCGTCGCGAAAATTTCCGGACGCGGACAAGCCCCTGCCGCTCTATTTCAAAACGACCGATGAAATGCTCCGGGAGTTTTCGTACCTCGGCGAGGCGGACTGCCGCGACGTCGTCGTCACCGCGCCGAACGCCATCGCCGACAGCGTGGAGAGCTTTGAACTCCTGCCGAAGGAGCTTTTTCCGCCGTCCATTCCGAACGCGGCGGAGGATCTCGAGCGCATGGTGTGGGACAAGACCCACGAACTTTACGGCGAAAGCCCGCCGGAGCTTGTTGCAACGCGCATCAAGGAAGAACTCGACGCCATTCTCGGCCGGCATTACGAGGTCATTTACATGTCCGCGCAGAAGCTCGTGCAGAACTCGCTGGAGCACGGCTACCTCGTCGGCAGCCGGGGAAGCGTCGGCTCCTCTCTGGTGGCGTACATGTCCGGCATTACGGAGGTCAACTCCCTCCCGCCGCACTATCGCTGTCCGAAATGCAAATTCACCGACTTTGAAAACGTGTTCATGCCGAACGGCGATAAGTACGGCTGCGGCGCGGACATGCCGGACCGTGTCTGCCCCGTGTGCGGCGCGAAGCTCGCCAAGGACGGCTTTGATATCCCGTTTGAAACGTTCCTCGGCTTCGGCGGCGACAAGGTTCCCGATATCGACCTGAACTTCTCCGGCGAATATCAGGCAAACGCTCATAAATACACCGAAGAGCTCTTCGGGCGTGACCATGTGTTCCGCGCCGGTACGATCGGCACGCTTGCGGAAAAGACGGCCTACGGCTATGTGAAAAAATATCTCGAAGAGCGCGGCATGACCGTATCGAAGGCGGAGGAAAACCGTCTCGCGGCGGGCTGCGTTGGCGTAAAGCGCACGACGGGCCAGCACCCCGGCGGTCTTGTCATCATTCCGCAGGACAAGGACGTCACAGACTTCTGCCCCGTGCAGCATCCGGCCGACGATCCGAACAGTGACATCATCACCACCCATTTTGAATACCACTGCATGGAGGCAAACCTCCTCAAGCTCGACGAGCTCGGCCACGATGACCCGACCATGATCCGCATGCTGGAGGACGCCACCGGCGTCAACGCCCGCGAAATCCCGCTCGATGACCCGGAGACCATGCGCATCTTCACCTCGCCCGAGCCGCTCGGCATAGCGGACGGCGACCCGATCATCGGTCACACCGGCACGATCGGCGTGCCGGAGTTCGGCACGGCGTTCACGCGCCAGATGCTTGTGGATACGCAGCCGCACGAGTTTGCCACGCTCGTCCGTCTGTCGGGCTTCTCGCACGGCACGGACGTGTGGGCCGGCAACATCCACGATATCGTCGTCAACGGTATCGCGCCGACCGACAAATGCGTCGGCTGCCGGGACGACATCATGCTCTATCTCATCGACATGGGCATGGAGCCGAAGCGCGCTTTCAAATTCATGGAGGCCGTGCGTAAGGGCGCCATCCACAAGGGCAAGCCGTGGCCGGACGGCATCGTGGAAGAGATGCAGCAGCTCGGCGTGCCGGAGTGGTGGATCGAATCCTGCCGGAAGATCCAGTACCTGTTCCCGAAGGCGCATGCGGTCGCGTATGTCACGATGGCGTTCCGCATCGCGTGGTTCAAGGTGCACGAGCCGCTCGCGTACTACAGCGCGTATTTCTACCGCCGCAGCCAGAAGGACGGCTTTGACGCCGAGAGCATGCTGCAGGGCATCGACAAATGCCTTGCGAAGATCAACGCCATCCGCCGCAACCCGAACGCGACGGCGAAAGAAGAGGATCTTCTCACCACGCTCGAGGCGGTGTACGAATTCTACCGGCGCGGCTTTACCTTTGCGCCCATCGATATCTACAAATCCGATTCCTACAAATTCCTTATCGAGGACGGCTGCCTGCGCCCGCCGTTCGTGGCCATCTCCGGTCTCGGCGGCTCGGCGGCGGAGGATCTCAAGCGCGCGCAGGATTCCGGCGCGAAGTTCGTCTCCATCGACGATATTTCCGACGCCTGCCCCAAGGTGAGCGCCGCCCACCTGGATATGCTGCGCAAGCTCGGCGCGCTCGGCAATCTGCCGGAGACCCGGCAGGTGAGCCTCTTTGACGCCTTCGGCGAAATGTAAAGGAGAGATAGCAGAATGAAACTGATGATCGCGTCTGACCTGCACGGCTCGGCGTATTATACGCAGGCGCTGCTGCGCCGCCTTTCCGAGGAAGCGCCCGAAAAGCTCGTCCTGCTCGGCGACATCCTCTACCACGGCCCGCGCAACGCCCTTCCGCGCGACTACGACACGAAAGCGTGCGCCGCCATGCTCAACGCGCTGGAAAAAGCGCCGCTCTGTGTCCGCGGCAACTGCGACGGGGAAGTGGACCAGATGGTATTGGATTTCCCCCTGCTCGCGGATTTTGCCGCCGTGTTCGCGGACGGGTACACCCTGTATCTCACGCATGGCCACCATCTCGACGAGGCGTCCAAAGCCGCCGCCCCCGGCGACATCGTGCTCTACGGACACACCCACGTCCCGGCGTTTGAGCAGAAGAATGAAAAATATTATGTAAACCCCGGCTCTGTATCCATTCCGAAGGAAGAAAGCCGCCACAGCTATATGCTCTGGGAAAACGGCGTTTTCACCTGGAAGGATGTGGAGACCGGCGAGATCTGGCGCACGGAGAGCGTCAAGGAGTGAGCGGCGCGCCGGAGGCGGTGCGCGCGCGGCTCCTTGCGCTGCGAGATGAGAAAAACGCGCCCTTCATGGCGAAGCTCGTCCCGACGCTCCCGCCGGAGAGCGTTCTCGGCGTCCGTATGCCCGACTGCCGCGCTTTGGCAAAGGAGCTGTGCCGTATGCCGGATATCGGGGAATTTCTGACCGACCTGCCGCACCGGTATTTGGACGAGAACAACCTCCACGCGCTGATATTGAACGAGGAGAAGGACTGCGCCGCGGCCGTCGCCGCGATTGATGCGTTTCTCCCGTATGTGGACAACTGGGCGACCTGCGACGCGCTGCGCCCGAAGGCATTTAAAAAGCATCCGCCCGCATTGCCGGACGAGTGCCGCCGCTGGATAAAAAGCGGCGCGACCTATACCGTCCGCTTCGGCATCGAAATGCTTATGACGCATTATCTTGACGAGGATTTTCGCCCGGAATACCTTGAAGAAGTTTCCATAATTAAGAGTAAAGAATATTATGTAAACATGATGATTGCCTGGTACTTTGCTACAGCTCTTGCCAAGCAGTACGAAGCGGCGGTTCCGTACATCGAGCAGCGGCGGCTGGACCAATGGACGCACAACAAAACCATCCGCAAAGCCATCGAGAGCTGCCGTATCACGGAGGAGAGTAAGGCGTATCTCCGCACCCTTACCATACGAGAGTAACAAAAGCCCGGAAGAGGTTTCCCTCTTCCGGGCTGAGCGTGTCAAAAAAAGATTTTTGACACGCTCTCAAACGAGACCCGCTTCGCTGGGCTCTCGTTTGAAAAGGCTGCGGCTCGCCGCAGCGCACTCGCTTACGCTCGCACGTTTGCGAGCCGAGAAGTATTTTTGCCGACGTACATGCCGCCGGCAAAAATGCTTTGAACTTTATTTGCGCCTGCGGGCGCAAACTCTGCGAGGCTTTTTTGACAGTCTGAGCCCGGAAGAGTTTTCCCTCTTCCGGGCTTTCGGTTATCGGTTGGGGCTTGCAAGATACCCCTCGAGCAGAAGCGTTGCCGCTACCGCGTCCACATTGGCGCGGTGTTTTTTTTCCTTTTTTCCGGCGGCGTGGAGGATGGCGTGCGCCTCAATGGTGCTGCGCCGCTCGTCCCAGAGTGTGACCGGCAGGCCGGAGGCCTCCTCGAGCAGCGCCTTGAACTGCCGTGCCTTTTCCGCGCGCGGGCCTTCCGTGCCGTCCATGTTCTTCGGCAGACCGAGCACGAACTTTTCGGCGTCACGCTCACGGGCGAAAAAGGCGAGCCGCTGCGCGAGTTTTTCGGCGTTCCACTCCTGAATGGTGAGCGCTTCCCCCGCAAGCGTGCCGGTGAGATCGGACACCGCAACGCCGGTGCGGGCGTCGCCGTAGTCTATGGCAATGATCCGTTTCATGGCAGGACCTCCTGTGTACGGTTTCTTCGTTTTCCTTACTATACCACACCGCAGCGCCCCGGCGCAATGCTCTCTCCGTTCGACGGCTTTTGCAGGGCGCTTCTGCTATGCTCTTACCCGAAAGAACATTTCCCGCGCTTTTCCGTGGGGAAGGGAGGAAAGAGCATGAAGCGCCGGATCGTATGTCTCGCCGTATGTATGCTTGCCGTGCTGCTGCCGCTGCGCGCTCTGGCCGCGGGGGAAACCGGCGCCGGGGTGCGGACGGACGCCGGGGACTGGAAACCGTCGCGCAGCGCCATGCCGGGCGAAGCGCTGCATTTCCGCGCCTCGCTCACGCTGCGCGCCGGCGAGAGCTGGACGGTACGCAGCGTGTTTTCCCCCGGCGTGGAGTTTCTCTCGCTCACCGCGGTGCTCGCTGACGGCGAGAGCGTCAACGCCTCGTACTATACGCTCATCACCGGCGCGCGCTCGCCGGAAAACGCCTTTACGCTCCACCTATCGGACCGCTTTTCCGCACGGGAGAGCGCCTGCCTGACGGTCGAGTGGACAGCGCGGCTGGGCGACGGCTGCGTTACCGGCGCGGAAGGAAACGCCGTATCCCTTATGGCGGAGAGCGTGAGCGGCCGGACCGTGACGAGCGGCAGCGCGACGGTTTTTTCCTACGGCTTTTCCGTTTTTCGCGGCGTGCGCTTTGCCGACGCGCGTGTGGCGGATCATCCGCTGCCGTCCGCCTGCTTCCGGCTCTACCATGACGCCGCGGCGCGTGAGCCGGTGGCGTTTCGGGAGTGCGGAGACGCATATCTCGCGTGCGCGCTCGACTGCGGCCACATACGCCACACCTACATCCTGCGCACCGCGGAGAGCGGACGCCTGAACATTGGGGGCCTCCCTGCCGGAACATACTATTTGCAGGAGACGCGTCCGCCGTCCGGGTATGGCTGCGCCGCCGATGCGCTGCGCGTCACGCTAACGGAGGACGGAACACTGGAAACCGACGCGCCCGAGGTGTCCGGCAGCACGCTCCTTTTGCTGGAAACGGCGCAGGAGACGCTGCCGGAGGACAAAACGCTTACCTTTTACCGGCGCGGCTGCGGCGTGATGGCCATGCTGTTTACCACCGTTTTGTGCGGAAAGCGGCGGTATCTGTAACGTTATTTTTTCTCTTTGGGCTTGAAGATGACGGCGATGAGATACCCGAAGATAACGGCGGCGGCGATCCCGCCGGCGGAGGCCGACAGTCCGCCGGTAAACACGCCGAGAAAGCCTTTCTCCGCCACGGCCGTTTCCACGCCCTTCGCAAGCGTGCTGCCAAAGCCGGTGAGCGGGACGCTCGCGCCCGCGCCGGCCCACTCGATAAGCGGCGCGTACACGCCGACGGCGTGCAGCACAACGCCGAGGACAACATAGCATGTCAGGATCCGCGCCGGGGTGAGCTTTGTGCGGTCAATGAGCACCTGCCCGAGCGCACACAGCGCTCCGCCGACGAGAAACGCTTTGAGATAATCTGTCCACATAGTCCTTACCCCCGATTTACGTCCAGCACCACGGCGTGACAAATGCCGGGAATGCTCTCACCCTGCTGCGACGTTGTCGGCGACATGAGCGCGCCGGTTGCGGCAAACAGCACGCGCGGCCAGTCGCCGCAGGTCATGCGCTGGAGAATGTGGCCGCACAGCACCGACGCGCTGCACCCGCAGCCGCTGCCGCCGGCGTGTACATCCTGCGTCTCCGGATTGAAAATGAGCATGCCGCAGTCGGTCAGCCGTCCTTTGGGGTCGAAGCCGCATTTCTTTAGCAGCACCTCCGCAATCTCCTTGCCCTCCGCGCCGAGGTCGCCGGTGACGATGCAGTCGAAGTCCTCGGCGTTGCGGCCGCTCTCGTCGAAATAGCGCAGGATGGTATCGACCGCCGCCGTGGCCATCGCCGCGCCCATATTGTTGGCGTCCTTGATGCCCTTGTCCTCAATGGTGCCGATGGCTGCCGCCTGAATCCATGGCCCGGCCTGGTCGGGCGTCTGGGCCGCGGCCCCGGCTACCACCACAGCCCCGCCGCCGGTGACG
>OLSB01003224.1_pt1 | contig 12109 bp, 10 predicted proteins | sample 1672071 | NCBI WGS metagenome assembly OLSB01 (sample SAMEA3136642, study PRJEB25190) | human gut metagenome | biome: human gut; feature: human-associated habitat; material: faeces | place: Austria | collected 2013
TTGCCGGAATACTTATTTGCAGCATAGGCGTGCAAAAAGGGCTTGAAAGAGTAAGCAAGGTTATGATGAGCGCGCTTTTCGTGCTTATTCTCATTTTGGCAATACACAGCTTTACCCTCTCGGGCGCGGGTGAAGGACTTAAATTTTACCTTGTGCCGAACATAGAAAACGTTAAATCGGTAGGGCTGGGTAATGTTATAGCCGCGGCCATGAATCAATCATTCTTTACTTTAAGCCTTGGAATTGCGGCAATGGAAATTTTCGGCAGCTATATGGGCAAGGAGCACTCGCTGATGGGCGAGGGCGCGCGCATTTGCGGGCTTGATACCTTTGTGGCGATTTCCGCGGGACTTATAATCTTCCCCGCCTGCTTCAGCTACGGAATTGAAGTAAATCAGGGACCCGGACTTATTTTTGTTACACTGCCCAATGTATTTGTGAACATGTCCGGCGGCAGAATCTGGGGCTCGCTTTTCTTCCTGTTTATGACATTCGCTTCGTTCTCAACCGTTATAGCAGTGTTTGAAAATATAATGTCCTCCTGTATGGATACGCTCGGCTGGAGCAGAAAAAAAGCCGCTCTGATAAACGGCATTGTAATTCTTACAACAAGTATTCCCTGCGTTCTGGGCTATAATTTATGGAGCAACGTTCACCTTATAGGCGGCAGAGATATTCTTGATACCGAGGATTTTATTGTAAGCAATATTCTGCTGCCCTTGGGGTCGCTTATTTACCTGCTCTTCTGCGTTACAAAATTCGGCTGGGGCTTTGATAATTACAGAAAAGAAGCAAATACCGGCAAGGGCTTAAAGGTTGCAAAATGGATGAAATGGTATTTCCTTATCGTCCTGCCGATACTTATACTCGCAATATTTATAATCGGAATTATCGGATGATATATTGACTTGATATGTCTATTAATCTTTTGATTAATTTTACCCTGCAACAACCCCTCCGTCATAGCTCCGCATGACACCTCCCCTTGCACAGGGGAGGCATTTTTTTACAAAACAAAGGCTCCCTTGTGTAAAGGGAGCTGTCGAGTGAAACGAGACTGAGGGATTGTTAGTGACTAAAGCTTATCTGCAAATTTTAGTTTTTTAATTGATTTAAGCCGGTAATAACCTCTCAGTAACAACTTCGCAATCCACCGAATCACATGAAAATTTTCTCTCATTATTATTTAATAACAAATGAGCTTTCGGAAGGGCGGCACGAATAGACGAAAAAGCCTTCGTTCTTAAGATATTCCCTTGCCATCTTTGCCTTTTCATCATCGGAAAAAAGCGCGAATCTTGCGGGGCCGCTGCCTGAAAGGGATACTGCGTCCGCGCCGCAGGAGTATAAGCGGTCGGGTATATTGCTGCCCTCCCACAGTACCGAAAAGGAGTTTCCGATCGCCCGTGTCAGCTCGGAATAGCTGCCGTTTTTAACGGCGGTTACGGTCTTTTCGATATCGGGTCTCGGGTAATCCGTTTTATCAAGCCTTGCGAACATTTCGGCGGTAGACGGCTTATCTCCCGCAAGTATTATTACAGCCGAGCATTTCGGGATAGCCGGCAGCGGGGTCAATATCTCCCCTATTCCCCTTGCGCGCTGCGTTCCCCCGTCAATCAAAAACGGAACATCCGCCCCGAGGGATACCGCCATTTTGCAAAGCCTTGCCTTTGAAAATCCCGTTTCAAAAATTTTATCAAGCCCTGTAAGCACACCTGCGGCGTCCGTGCTGCCGCCTCCGAGTCCGGCAGAAGACGGAATGAACTTTTTTATTTTTATTTGCACCTGCGGCTTTATCCCCGCCGCACCGAAAAAACAGTGCGCCGCTTTAAAAGCAATATTGTTTTCTCCGTTAAAGCTGTCGCTCTCAAAAGAGAAAAAGCGGCTTTTTTTTATTGCTATCTCATCGCTTATATCCACCGTTTGCATTACCGTATCCAACTCGTGGTAGCTATCATTGCGTTTGCCGATTACCGAAAGCGCAAGATTAATTTTTGCGTTTGCCGCAAAAAGTATACTGTCCATATTTTTTCATTCCTTTTTATTGCCATACGTCCATTGTGAAGCGGGTCAAGAAACGGCTCACGGCAGGTATACGGAGAAGCGCGTAAAAAAGCATAGCGCCCGAAACATTTAGGATTACATCGTCGATATCGCTTGAACCTGTCAAAAGCAAAAGCTGCAGAAGCTCTATCAGCAGCACAGAGGTCAGCGTGACCGCGAGAACGGAATACCACCTGTTTATCCTTTTGAATAGACACACCGTGAAAAACGGCAGAGGCATAAACGCAGCAAAATTTCCGAAAATGTTCTCAAAAACACTCCAGAACGGAAGTGTACCGTTCTTAAGGGCGTTTATAAACAGCTTGAGCGTTTCAAAGGGTATTAAATTGGTGCTTTCATTTATATATCTGTAAAATTCCGCAGTGTTCCATTTAAGTACGCCGAAAATATCCCGACCAAGAGCGTCGTCGATAAGGGTGAAATCCACTATAAGAATTATATAAAATAAAAAAAGCGCGAAAATTCGGTTTCTCATTATTTTGTGCCGAATGCCCGCGTCCTCGGTTTTAAGCGCAGAAAACCAGGCGGAAAAATAGCCGGTCACAACTGCGGCTGTTCCCGCTGCGATTTTTATTCCGTGCGCAAAGCTTAAAATTCCAAAGGCGTTGCAAAGCATAACGAAAAGCGCGGCAAAGCATATAAAATAAAGCACCGACGGTATAATTTTCAAAAAGCGTCGGCTCACATTATCACTCCGAAATAAGTCAATTTAGGTACATCACTTATTTTACAGTTATATACTCTCTGTGTCAAGTCTAATTATTCAAATTTCTGTGATGATAGCCGTAGGTATCCGATTTAAGCGGTTCTATGGAATAGCCCATACGCAGCATTCCCTCTATAATTTCGGGCAGCGCCTGCACGGTTGACGCCTTATCCGCCGAATCGTGCATTAAAACACATGCGGAATTTTTATCTGCGGCGCTTGTCAGCACCCTGTTCCTGATATAGGTGTAGCTCGGTGTCGGATTTTCCGCGTCGCCCGAGCTTATGTTCCAGTCAAAATACGAATATCCCCTGCCGCCCACGGTTTTAACAAGCCTTGTCATAATTCCGCGGCAGTAATTGCGGCTGACGGTATTGCTGCTGCCGCCCGGAAAACGCAGAAGCGTGGGTCTTACACCTATCAGCTCATATATTTTGTCGGAAAGCTCGGTTATATCCCTGTAAAACATTTCTTCGCCCGAATATATGACCGAATAATCATGCGACGCCGTGTGCAGACCTATCGTATGCCCTGCCTCATATATTTTTTTAACATACTCTATATTCCCGCTTTCGATTACGAAAAAGGTCGCCTTGACGCGGTATTTACCGAGTATATCGAGAATTTCAAGCGTTTTATCCGATGGGCCGTCATCAAATGTAAGGTAGCAAACGCGCCTTCCGTCAGGCTGGCGCGCCTGCGGAGTTGTCCCGCCGGACGGTTCTTTCCATATATCCCCCGTTTCCGCGGCGGTCTCTCTTTCGCGGCATATTTCACCGAAGCCGGACAGCACCGCACTTATCGCAGACCTTTGCGCTTCAAGCTCGGTCTTCACCGAGTCAAGCTCTGCGGCTTTGCTTTCGGCTCTCTTCTCGTTCTGCTTTACCGTAACCGTCAAAACCAAAAGCACCAAGGCGCATAAAAGTGATACGACCGCCTTAAACAGAGTTTCAGCACTAAACAAAAAACATCAGCCCTTTCTCTACAATATAGTAGAAAAGAGCCGATGTTATTACTTGAGCCGTACTGCCTATTCGGCGAGATCGGATATAAATTGGGATATCTCCGCCTTGCCGTCGGTCATCGTTATTTTTAAGGATATATACTTAAAATCCGAGCTTAAAATTTTCGACTTATATTCCTCGTCCTTCATAAGAGTCTCAAACGCTTCGCTGACTGACGCATGTCCGTCCGATCTGCTTGCATATTTATGCTCTGTGTTGAGCTTCGCGGATTCCGCTTCGTATTTTTCGGTATCGTTCTCCGCAAGATATTTAACAATATTTGCAAGGGTTCCCTCGGTTACAAGCTGAAGCTCCGCCGCTCCGTTTTCCGTTCTCGCGGTATTTATAAGCTTTAAAAGCTCCTGCTCCAGCTCTTCGGCAGTGGCAGCCGCTTCCTTTTCAAGCACCCTGCTTTCCTTTTTGCCGCAAACCGAACAAACACGCTCTTCCATGCCCTCGGTGCTTGCGGTCGGCATAACGGTGACCAGCCAGTCCTCCCATTTGTGACCGGTTTTTTCCTTATCCTTTTGAGTATACCAGCGGCCGCAGCTGCATTTGAACAGCTTATAGCCGTCCTCGGTGCAGGTCGGCGGAACCACCGTAATCTTATACGCGTGCAAATGCGGCTGACTGCTTGCATCATTATGCGGCTTGCTGCTTACGGACGATGTATCGCTCGCGGGCGGTGAATCCGAATTGATCGGAGTTTCATCGGAGCTGACCGAAGGCTTGCTGCTCACCGTTCCGGAAGAAGCCGATGAAGTATTTGCCTTGTCCTTACAGCCCGTAAAAAACAAAACAGATATAATCACCAAAGCAGTTACCGCGGAAATTTTTTTGGGAATCATTCTTTTTCCTCCGAAAACTAATTCGTAGATATAGAATTAATTAAAATCAAATTACAAGGCTATTATATTATAAAACCGTCGTTTTGTCAATGGCGGTTTTATGCCGTGTGCCGACGATTCAAAGAATTATTTACCTACGCAGAATTTTCTGAAAATTTCATCGGACACCTCGTTTGTGACCCGCCTGCCCGTAAGCTCCAGCAAAGCCGCAAGCGCGTCGTCCACGCAAACGCCCACGGCATCCACCGTGTTGCCGTCGTTCAGCGCCGATATCGCCTCATTTATGCCGTCAAGCGCGCGTTCGGCGCAGGCGCGCTGCCGTTCGTTTATCAGCACGGCAGATTCGGGGTCAAGCCCCGCAGTTCCCGCAATATCGGCAATGGTGCTGCAGAGCGCTTCATATCCCCCGCCGTTTACAGCCGAGGTCACAACTGTTCTGAAGCCCGCAAACGCCGACATATCCGCGTTGCTTCCCATATCGGATTTATTAAGTATCACAACGGTATTTTTATGCTTTACAAGCTCCAAAAGCTGTTTATCGTCATTATCAAGCGGTTTTGTTATGTCAAATACCGCAAGCACAAGGTCGGCAAGCTCTATTCTTCTTTTCGCAAGCTCTACGCCTATGCTTTCAACGCGGTCGTCGGTGTCCCTTATTCCCGCCGTATCGGCAAGGCGCAGCATAATATCCCCCACGGTTACCGTGTCCTCTATAACGTCGCGCGTGGTGCCGGCAACCTCGGTCACGATTGAGCGTTCCGCACCGCTTAACATATTCATAAGTGTTGATTTTCCCACGTTCGGCTTGCCCACTATTACCGTTTCAATGCCCTCGTGCAAAACTCTGCCCGCATTGTAGGTTGAAAGCATTTGCTCGGTCTCATCGGCGCAGGCCTTAAGCAAAGACAAAAAGCTTTCTCGGTCAAGTCCCTCTATTTCCTCATCGGGGTAATCGGAGTAAACGGCTATCGCCGCGTCGGCAGATGTAAGCCTTGAAATTATACCGTCGATCTTTTCGCTTATTTTTCCCAAATGCGCCGCGCGGGAAAGCCGCAGCTGCGATTCGTTTTTAGCCGAGATAAGCCCCATAATGCTTTCAGCCCTTGCAAGGTCTGTTTTTCCGTTTAAAAACGCGCGCTTTGTAAACTCGCCCGGCTCTGCGGGGAATGCGCCCTTTTTATATAGAAGCCGCAGCGTATCACGCAGAATAAGCGCGCCGCCGTGTACGGATATTTCCACCACATCCTCGCCGGTGTAGCTTTTCGGCGCTTTGAATACAAGCGCCACCGCATCATCTAAAACGGTTTCGCCGTCTCTTATTTCGCCGTAAGCGGCGGTATAGCCCTTTAAAGCGGAAAGAGGCTTGTCCGATACTGCGAAAAAAACACTGTCGGCAATTTCTATCGCCTTTTCTCCCGATATTCTTATAACCCCCACCGAGCCCTCTCCCGGGGGTGTGGCAACCGCCGCTATTGTGCGTTCGGACATTTTTTCACTCATCCTTTAAAAACGGAAACTGTTAAATTAAAGAAAATTCCTAATAAAATTGTCTCTCTCTCTCTGACGAGGGTTGCTCCCCACTGTGTGGGGAGACGTCAACGCAGTTGACAGAGGGGACCGCCGCCGTTAGCGGCTGTCGAGGGAAACGAGACTGAGGGAGAGAAAAATAAAATTTTATCGACTATTAAGGTCTTTCTCTCCCTCCGTCACGGCTTACGCCGCGACACCTCCCTCGTCAGAGGGAGGCTTTTTTACATCAATACAGTCAGCGTGACAGCCCTGCGTTTAATTTCCCGTAAATTTTACTGTCTTCTGCAGCGGCAACTGCCGAGATAAAGCGCTATCGCGGTTGCTATAAGCAGAACTATTCCGAATATCGCAATCGGAACGATCGAAGCAACTATAAGCTCCGCGGCATATGCGCCTGCAATTGCTCCTCCCACAAAGAATAGGAGTACAAGCAATGTGAGCGCCACGGCGTGCGGGCAACCCATACGGCAGCAGCCTGTTGTCAGTCCTCTGTTATCGCACATAATTTCACATCCCGTAAATATTAGGTCATGACCATTCCCATTATATGCGCAAGTGAGGACAGGTGTAACACCGAAATTATTTCATAAATTCGTACATAGCGCGGTAGCACATATATACATCGAACTTTGCGGTGGTTTCAAAGGGCGCGTGCATGGAAAGCACCGGAACGCCGAGGTCTACAACATCGACCCCCATATTGGCAACGAACATTGCAACCGTTCCGCCGCCGCCTATATCCACCTTGCCCATTTCGCCCATCTGCCAAACTATATTTTCACGGTCGAGCAGCGCGCGAACCTCGGCTACATACTCGGCGGACGCGTCGGACGTTGATGACTTGCCCCTTGCGCCCGTGTATTTTGTAACAACAACGCCGTAATTTAAGAAGGATGCGTTTTTGCGCTCCATAACTTCTTGGAAAGTAGGATCCATTGCGGCGTTTACATCGGCGGATAAGCACTTTGAGCGCCTGAGCGCCAAGGTCGGGTCGCCGCCCTGCATTTTTGCAAGGTCGCCCACAACATAGCGCAGGAAATCCGATTCAAGCCCGGTATTGCCCATAGAGCCTACCTCTTCCTTATCGGTAAGAATTGCAAGGGCTGTTCTTTCAGGCGTTTTAACCTCTAAAACAGCGGTTAAAGCGGGGTATGCGCAAACACGGTCGTCCTGACCGTAAGCGCCTATCATAGAGCGGTCAAATCCGATATCGCAGGCGTGCGCCGCAGGTACCATTTCAAGCTCGGCAGAGAGGAAATCTTCTTCTGTAACGCCGTATTTTTCGTTGAGCAGCTTTAAAATATTCAGCTTTACAAGCTCACTGCCCTTGTCGTCCTTAAAGGGATGGCTGCCTATAAGCACATTTAATTCCTCGCCCTTTATTCCTTCATTAAGCGTGCGCTTTATCTGCTCGCTTGCAAGGTGGGGCAAAAGATCGTTTATAACAAATTTCGGCTCGTCTTCTCTTTCGCCGACCGATACCTCTTTAACCGTTCCGTCCTTTAATACGAAAACGCCGTGCAGTGCCAGCGGCACAGCCGTCCACTGGTATTTTTTAATTCCGCCGTAATAATGGGTCTTGAAAAGCGCAAGATCCACGTCCTCATAAAGCGGGTTGGGCTTTAAATCAAGGCGGGGCGAGTCGATATGCGCCGCGGTGATGTTAACGCCGTTTTCAACAGGCTGCTTGCCTATTACCGCAAAGGCAACCGTTTTGCCGCGGTTGTTAAAGAAGACCCTGTCGCCCGCGCCGTACTTTTTGCCGTGCTCAAACTCGGTAAAGCCCGCCGCCTTTGCCATTTCCATTGCAGCCTTTGCCGCCTCGCGCTCGGTTTTTGCCTTATCAAGAAAAGCCTTGTAGCCGTCACAGTAGCTGTCCGCCGCGTTTACAATGCTTTCGTCACTGTAAAGTCTTCCGTTTTTACGCTTGTAGGCAAGCTGCTCCCTTAAAAGCTCCGATGCCGTTTTTTCAGCCATTTATATTACCTCCGATAATGTTTTTCAATATATCTGAAAAGCGCTTATAAAACGCCTTTTCATCCGAATTGTTGTAAAGAAAATAATCCGCTCTTTGTTTATAGTATTCATCCGTCTTACCTGCGTTTATTCTTAAATCGGCAGCATCGGCGGTCAGTCCGTCGCGCTTTATAATGCGCTCTCTGCGTATTCCCGTATCGGCGGAAACCGCAATTACTGCAGTGCATACCGAATCAAGCCCGCTTTCAAAAAGCGTGGGCGCGTCAAGCAGGACGTTTTTACCCTCAGCCTCCGCTAAAACCAGCTTTACTATATGCGGTAAAATTGTTTCATTTAAAAGCTCGGTTTTTTGGGGGCTTGCAAAAGCTGCCGCAGCTAAAGCCCTGCGGTCAAGCGAGCCGTCGGGTAAAAGTATTTCTTTCCCGAAGGCGGCGACCAAAGCCTTTAAACCGTCGGTCCCCTTTTCTGCTGCGGCTCTTGCCAGTTTATCGCAATCAATAACCTGCAAGCCGAAGCCTTCCGCTGCCGCCGCAGCCGTGCTTTTGCCCGCGCCTGTGGGGCCTGTTAAGCCTATAATTACGCTCATAGCTTTATCACCCTGAAAGCCGCCGCGCGAATAAGGCGGTTATACACCGCAAGCCCTATTCCGCTTTTTGAGGGGGCGTGAACGTAAATTTCGGAAACGCCAAGCCTATCAGCCTTTCTAAGCACTGCAAAAACGCTGTGGGCAAGGGTCTTTTCATCCTCCGCCGTGCCGTAAAAAAGGCGCGGAACGGTTATTTTTTCCCCGTCCTCATAAAAGCAGACCGCCGCGGCGTTCGGCTTGGAATTTACAAATTCGGCGAATTTTTCGCTCTCGCCCTCAACCAAATAGGTTTCGGTTTTAGGGGCGTAATGCTTGTATTTCATCCCGGGGGAAGCAACCTTCTCACCCTCTGCGGGCATTGATAAAACCGCCTTATCAAGCTGAATATTCGGTATTACGGTTTTAAGCTGTTCGGGCGTTACCGCACCCGGTCTTAAAATTTTGGGCGGGTCTGTAACCAAGGTTATAACGGTGGATTCTACTCCCACCGCGCAATCCTTACCCATGACCACGGCGTCAATTTTGCCGTCAAGATCGCCTATAACGCACTCGGCGCTTGTGGGGCTGGGTCTGCCCGAGGTATTGGCAGAGGGGGCTGCCAGCGGCACGCTCGCCGCTATTATATCCCGTGCGGTGGTATCAAGCGGCATTCTCACCGCCACGGTGTCAAGGCCCGCTGACACGCATGGCGGAATTTTATCGGTTCGTTTTAATATCATTGTAAGCGGTCCCGGCCAGAAAAGTTCTGCGCATTTATAGGCGCTTTCCGGTATATCCCGCGCTATTTCGGTAAGCACCGATATATCCGCAATATGCACTATAAGCGGGTTATCCTGCGGTCTTCCTTTAGCCTCAAAAACCTTTTTGACCGCGTTTTCATCATAGGCGGATGCTGCAAGCCCATATACCGTTTCGGTGGGAATCGCAACGGTTCCGCCGCTTTTCAGAAGCTCCGCCGCGCGCGCTATGCTGTTTTCATAATTTTCCGAATCCGTTTTCAGTCTTTCGGTAATCATATCATTCCCCGTTTTCAGCCCGCAAAGCCTCGGTGCGGTAGAAGGTTGTGAGCGCGTCGATTATTTCGTCCATATCACCGTTCAAAATCTGCTCAAGCTTATAAAGGGTAAGCCCTATGCGGTGATCGGTCACCCTGCCCTGCGGATAATTGTAGGTTCTTATGCGCTCGCTGCGGTCGCCCGTGCCCACCTGCGATTTACGGTCGGAGGCTATTGCCGCGTCGTGCTCGCGCTGTGCCGCGTCAAGCAGGCGTGAGCGCAGAATTTTAAGAGCTTTATCCTTATTTTTATATTGGCTTCGCTCATCCTGGCACTCAACCACCGTTCCGGTGGGAATATGAGTGACGCGAATTGCGGACGAGGTCTTGTTTATGTGCTGACCGCCCGCGCCCGACGAGCGGAAAACATCCATTTTAATATCTTCTTCGCGTATTTCGATGTCGTTATCGTCGCCGATCTCCGGCATTACCTCAAGCGAGGCAAATGAAGTATGCCGCCTGCCCGACGCGTCGAAAGGCGACACGCGCACAAGGCGGTGCACGCCCGATTCGCTCTTTAAATAGCCGTAAGCGTTATCCCCCTCTATAAGCATTACCGCGCTTTTAAGTCCCGCTTCGTCACCGTCCAAAAAGTCGAGCAGCTGCACCTTAAAGCCATGGCGCTCGCTCCAGCGCGTATACATGCGTACAAGCATGGAAACCCAGTCCATAGCCTCGGTTCCTCCCGCTCCCGCGTGAAAGGTCAAAATCGCGTTGTTATTATCGTACTCGCCTGTAAGCAGGGTCTGCAGACGGAGTGCGCCCAGTCCCTTTTCAAATTCCTCAAGATTCTCGGTGATCTCGCCGACCAGCGACAGATCCTCTTCCTCATCGCCCATTTCTATAAGCACCAGCAAATCATCGTAGGAGGAGCAAAGCTTTTCATAGGTCTCGACCGTGTTTTTGAGCTTGCCTGTCTTCTGCAGTATCTTCTGCGAGCTTTCGGCGTCATCCCAAAAGCCGGGAGCGGCGGTCTTTGCCTCCAATTCCTCAATTTCGTTTTTCAAATGCTCATAGCCCAGCGCGTCCTTCAAATCGCGCAGCTCGCCCTCGCTGCTTTCCAGGCGGAGCTTTAGCTGTTCAAATTCCAGCATCGGTTTTCCTCCGTTTTCGTAAGAATGTCTATAAATCGTTTTTGTTCTCGGCTCCCCCCGAGGAGCAAGCCGAAGGTGCTATATAAGCGCAAATGCGCACCAATTATCCTTATACTGCTTTTCCTTAACCGTAAATCCGTGCTTTTCTGCGGCAAGCAGCACATCCTGCTCGCGCGCGTCTATAATTCCCGAAACCAGCAGAACGGCGTTCTCCGCCATATAATCACGAACGCTTTCAAGCAGCCTTATAACCACATCTGCCACAATATTTGCGCAGACGACATTGAATTTTCCGCTCACCTTATCCGCCAGATCACCTACGATATATTCGGTCTTGCCGCTTTGGCTGTTTAGCTCTGCGTTTTCGCGTGCCGTTTTTACCGACTGTGCGTCAATATCCACCCCGACTGCGCTTTCCGCGCCCAGCAGCACCGCTGCAATGGACAGTATTCCGCTGCCGCAGCCGATATCGAGCATTTTCAAGCCGTCTGTCACATAATTTTCGAGCATCGCAAGGCAAAGCGAGGTTGTGGCATGCGTACCTGTTCCGAATGCAGCGCCGGGGTCTATGTGAAGAATTTTTCTGCCGGATACATTATCATAGCTTTCCCAGCTCGGCACTATGGCAAGCCTTTTCCCTATTTCGGTCGCGTGAAAATATTTTTTCCAGTTTTCGTTCCAGTCGCTGTCCTTCACACCTGCGGCGCCCACATCAAAGGGTATTTTTTCAGCCGTGAGCCTTTCCTTTAAAAAAGCAAGGCTTTCCTCGGCATTATCGCACTCGGAAATATAAATATGAATGATTGATTTTGTCCTGTCCCTTTTAACAAGCTCCTCATCGATCAGATCGATATGCGCTATTTCCTCCGCTCCCTGCTCCAAATCGGAATAATCCTCAATATAAATGCCGTACGGCACGGTCATATTGGCTATCGCCGCGGCGGTATCGGTATACTCAAGCGGCACGCTTACGGTTATTTCAGTCCAGTTCATAATCTCACTCCGAAACAGTATTCATATTATTTTACCATATTTTCAGAATAAATAAAAGCATTATTTTTAAATTCGGGACTTTTCGTAAATTCTCAAAGTAAATGCAACAGTACGAAAAGGTTGCATTTATCGTGAAAAATAAAGGAGTTAAGTGTGAGAAAAAGCTGGGAAAACAGGCTAAAAAGCCTTAAAAGGGCAAAAAAAGTGCAACCCAAATAAGCCCGAGAAACAAATTTCTCAGACTAACTGCAAC
>OLSB01003225.1_pt1 | contig 12108 bp, 9 predicted proteins | sample 1672071 | NCBI WGS metagenome assembly OLSB01 (sample SAMEA3136642, study PRJEB25190) | human gut metagenome | biome: human gut; feature: human-associated habitat; material: faeces | place: Austria | collected 2013
TGCTTGTAAGGCAGATGCTCTCCCAGCTGAGCTAAGATTCCATTTCGTTGCTCTCGCAACCGACCTGTTCAGTATACAATGCGTGTCCCACTTTGTCAACACGTTTTTTGATATTTTTGTAAAAATTTTGTATGCAATTAGAACAATAATAGCAAAAAGCAGGAAATTACAGGGCTTTCTTTACACTGATAGCCTTCATGGGGCACATTTCCTGACAACAGAAGCAGGAGATGCAGCCTTTTCTCTTGAATTTCGCCTTGCGATTTTCGATTCTGATGACATGTGCCGGACAGCTTTCCGCACATTTTCCGCATCCCACGCATTTCTCCGGGGTCAGCTGCGGATAGGATTTCAACAGTCGGGAAGCCACGAACATGAAAGGCTTGCGTAAAAATTTCGGCACACCGTTGGTAAAATCTAATTTTATGGTATCCGGCTTCTGAAAAGGAGATAAGCCTTCCGGAACCGGATCTCCCACAAGCGCCAACTCCTTAGGGCGAGCCAGACCTTTTTCCAGTGCCTGACGCAGCATGACGATCTCTGTAGGTTCTAATCCCATAAGTTTTGCGGCGAAGCAGTCCTGGGTATAGAAATCTTTTGCCGCCAGCAGCATATGCAAAGGATGCGAAGTGCCGCCGGTGGGACCGTTACCCTCCATGGCATCAATGGCGTCAATGACGGTGAGATTGGGAGCTACGGTCTGAGCCAGTTCTAAGAGCATGTTGGAGAAATCTTCGATCTCCGGCCAGCGGTAGTGCATCTGGGGCTTTTCCAGACCGGGGATGGTGCCGAAGAGATTCTTGATGCCGCCGGAATAGCCGGTCATGGCATGGGTCTTCAGTTTACAGATATTAATGATATAATCGGCTTCCACGATAGGAGTGATCAGGTGGAAACTGTGATTTTTAAATCCTGCCGGACAATTTACGGTCTGTGCGGAAAAGTCCATGTTGAGTTCAGCACCTTCGCCCAGAGTATCCATGCCGCATACGTGATATACGTGTTTCATGGCTTCGGCATTGTAGAGACCGCCGGAACTTTCCGCAATGGTGATGTGCTGCATGCCCTGCTCTCGCAGCCACCTGATCACAGCTTTTATGACCAGAGGGTGGGTCGTGGCGGGAAAATCCGGGGATTTCGCCATGACGAGATTCGGCTTGATGACGATCTTCATCTCCGGGCGCAAGTCTGCGGCGATGTTCAAAGCCTCCATACTTTTGCAGATGGCGGGATAGATCAGTTCTTCGTTATATTCCGGTACGATGTGTAATGTCTGTATCATAATGACCTCTAAAGTGGTTTATTTTCTATATAGTACATGAATTTACTTGTTTTTTCAATGCTTCCGTGCTATACTACGAAATGTTGTTGAGATTTGATGGAAGAAATCAGAAGCGCATCGCAATGATTTCTTTTTTTGTGCTAAAAAGGAGTATTTTGTGAGTTATTTTTTGGAAAATGAAGAAGTGGAAAAAGTAGAAGAGGTAAAGGAGCAGGACGGTATCGCATCGATCGAGCCGTTGTTGGATAACCGTATCGTCCGTGCGATTCGTGAGATGGGTTTTGAGAAGCTGTCTCCGATCCAGGAGCAGGCGATTCCCTATTTATTACAGGGTGAGGACATTATCGGACAGGCACAGACCGGAACGGGCAAGACTGCTGCATTCGGCATTCCGGCGATCCAGCACATCAATCCGGATGTGAAAAAGTTACAGACCATTATCTTGTGCCCCACCAGAGAACTGGCGATCCAGGCAGCGGAAGAACTGCGGAAGATCGCAAAATACATGCACGGCATTAAGGTGCTGCCGGTCTACGGCGGACAGGATATCAGCCGTCAGATCGCGGGACTGCGGGGCGTGCAGATCATCGTGGGAACCCCAGGACGTGTCATGGACCATATGCGCAGACGCACCATTAAGCTGGATCTGGTGAACATGGTGGTACTGGATGAAGCGGATGAGATGCTCAACATGGGCTTTCGCGAGGATATGGAGCTGATCCTTGGACAGATCCCCGGCGAGCACCAGACCGCACTGTTCTCCGCAACCATGCCGAAGCCGATCCTGGAGATCACAGACCGTTTCCAGAACGATGCGAAATTAGTAAAGGTGGCAGCGCAGGAGCTGACCATTCCTCTGGTATCCCAGAAGTTCTACCGCGTGAAAAATCAGGATAAGGATGCTGCCTGCGTAAGACTGTTAGAGTATTATCAGCCGAAGCTGACCCTGATCTTTTGTAATACGAAGAAAAAGGTGGACGAACTGTCAGACTTATTAAAGGAGCAGGGCTTCCAGGCGGAAGGACTGCATGGAGACCTGTCCCAGGCGCAGCGTGATGCGGTCATGAAGCGTTTCCGTAACGGTGGAACCAGTATTCTGATCGCTACGGATGTGGCAGCCAGAGGTATTGATGTGGATGATGTGGAAGCTGTCATCAATTACGATATTCCGCAGGATATCGAGTACTATGTGCACCGTATCGGCAGAACCGGCCGTGCCGGCAGAAAGGGCAGATCCTTCACTTTTGCCAACAGCAGGGAGATCTACAAGATCCGTGAGATCGAGAGAGTCTGCCACACCACCATCACGGAGAAAAAGCTTCCCGGTGCTGCGAAGGTGCTGAAAGCGAAAGCAGACAAATATCTGAACAAGGCATGGGAATTGCATGAGCATGAAGACATTGAGCTGATGAAGGGCTTTTTACAGCGTAAGATGGAAGAGGAAGGCTGTGATGCACTGGAGCTGGCAGCTGCCATGCTGAAATTACAGGTCGGTGACAAGGACGAGGAGATCGCCGCAGATGAATATACAAAGTGTGGCAATCGTTTCGGGGACAGAGGCCGGTCCGGCAGAGGCGATGGTGAAGGTCGCAGCTTCGGCAGAGGAGACGGAAGACGGAAGCTTGGCCGTGAAGACGGGGAACGCAGAAGATTCGGCCGCAGTGACAGAGATCGCAGAGACGATGGCAGCACCGGTTTCGGTGAGGACAGAAGACGCCGCAGAGATGAAAACCGTGAGGATGGAAGAAAATGGGGCGGCTGTGACAAAAAGACGGCTGACCGCAAATACTCTGGGGACAGAGCGGAAAGAGAAACGAAAAAGAGGAAGAAACGGGAAGAGCCGGGTATCGGTAACAGCTTCCCCAAGAGAAAACGATCTTAATTTAATGAGAATTCTTATATATTTGCCGCAAAAGCCGCAGTTGTGCTTTTGCGGCAAATCGTGTATAGTTAGGGAAGAATGCATGCAGAAAGGTTTGTTACCATGAAAACACGGAAAAAAACGATACCTTATATTTTATTGGGAGCGACACTGTTACTCCTGTTAGGATTAAATATCATCAGTCAGGATCACTGGCTGGATTCCGATATGGCGGCGGAGATGATCTTTTCCCGGATTCTTGCGGGGGAGCACAGGATCATTTCGACGACGAACTGGTATTATTCCACGGAGTTCCGTGTGCTGTATACCCAGCTGATCATGGGGCCGCTGTTTCGTATCTGCAGCGACTGGCATGTGATCCGTACGATTACGAATGTGGTGTTTTACGGACTTGTGCTGGCTTCTTACTATTATTTCATGAAGCCGCTGAAGGTATCGAAGGAGCTTACGGTGCTGAGTTCCTGTCTGTTGCTCTTGCCTTTCTCCGAGACGATGATGACACATATGCAGATGGGCAATACCTATATGTCCCATGTGATTCTGGTGTTCTGGTTCTTCGGAATGTATCTGCGGCTGTGCAGCGGCGATTATAGGAAAAAACGTAAGGTCAGCCTGTGGATATTTTATGTACTTCTGGCAATTATCTGTGGAATGTCCGGCGTGCGTTATCTGTTAGTGTTGCAGTGCCCGTTGGTGCTGACTAGCCTTTTCTATGTATTTGGCGCAGAGGAATTTCAGAATTTCCGCGGTGCGATGACGAAGGAAAATTTTGCAAAATTATGGAGTACCGACAGGATGAAGTATTTCCTGTACAGCCTGGCAGGAGCCTTTTTCGCAGTCGTGGGATACGGCATCAATGTGGTATGGATCAGTCATAAATATGTCTTCCAGACCTATGGTGCGACGAATTTCATCGCATTATATCACGGCGTGTTGTTTGATCGTATTCAGAATGCGCTGGGATGCCTGTTGATGCTGTTTGGTTATATTCCGGATAAGGGCTTTTTATCCCTGCGCGGAATCGTGACCATGGCGGCGTTCGTGATGCTTGGCATCTACGGATATGTGACGGTGAAACATGGGAAAATGCAGAACAGAAGCGGACTTCGCAGCCTGGTTACACTTTTCGTGAAGGTGAGTTTCCTGCTGAATCTGTTCGTATTTATCTTTACTACCAGCACGATGGTACCCAGGTATTACATTACGATCTTTATCTTTGTACTGCCGGTAGTGTGCTTCTATCTGGAAGAGGAGAAACTGCCGTTTGACCGTTTTGCGGTGGTGGCGCTGCTTACGATTTGTCTGATTCTTGGCACAGGGAAGACGGTGATGTCGTTCCTTACGGTGGACAAGAACGAAACGAAGCGTCCTGTGGCACAGTTCCTTGCGGAAAACGGGTATGATTTCGGATTTGCTACTTATAATAATGCCAATATTATCACGGAACTCACGAACGGAGCAGTGGAGATCGGCAACATCGGAGATCCGGAGCATCTGGAGTATTTCAAGTGGTCTTCGCCTATGAAATATTATGAGGATGGGTATCATACCGGGGAGACATTCCTGCTCCTGACGGCGGAGGAGTGTGCGGAATATGCAGAGGCTCCGGCATTAAAGCAGGGCGAAAAGGTATATGAGGACGGCAGTTATACCGTCTATGTATTCGACAGCACGGAGGAGCTGATGAACTGTGCTGTGGCGAGACAATAATGACAGAGATTTCGCATATTGCGGACGATATTGGCACCCGGCACTGGCCGCAACGGGACAGTCGGTACTTTTTGAAAAAGGATAACGTCTGCGGAAAGGTTGTAAGTATGAGAATCGGAATGGGATATGACGTACACCGTCTGGTGGAGGGAAGAGACCTCATCATCGGCGGCGTGAAAATACCTTATGAAAAGGGTCTTTTGGGACATTCGGATGCGGATGTCCTGCTCCATGCGATCATGGATGCGCTGTTGGGAGCAGCGGCGCTGGGGGACATCGGGAAACATTTCCCGGATACAGATCCCGCGTACAAGGGTATTTCTTCCATAAAATTGCTGGAAAAAGTGGGCGAGCTGCTGGAAGAGAATCATGTGTTTATCGAAAATATCGATGCAACGATCATTGCACAGGCACCGAAGATGCGCCCGCATATCGATACCATGCGGGAAAATATCGCGAAAGCCCTGGTGATCGATGTGGGACAGGTCAATGTGAAGGCTACCACGGAGGAAGGGCTGGGATTCACCGGAAGCGGAGAGGGAATCTCCTCTCAGGCAATCTGTCTGGTGACTACGCCTTATGATCTTACGGCACAGGCGGTGCAGGGCGGCTGCGGAAGCTGCAGCGGATGCCCGAAGAGCTGATAATTTCGGAAAATAAGAACTTGACAAATAGGTCGATAGGATATAGACTTTAATTAGAACAAGGTCTGTATACTATCGACCTTTTATAATGTGATGAGCGCAAAAAAGCCAATAGGACTGCATATGGCAAGTGCTGGATTAAGAAGGATACAAGGAGGAATGGGAATGTATCAGATGACGGAGACAGAATACAAATTTGCTGAACTGATCTGGGAGGAGGAACCCATCGGTTCCGGAGAACTGGTAAAACAGTGCGCGGAGAAGTTCGGCTGGAAGAAATCCACTACCTATACGTTTATTAAAAAGCTTTGTGAGAACGGTATTTTCAAAAATGAGAATGCCATCGTATCTTCCGTATTGAATAAGGAGGAATACCACAGAGCCCAGGGGGAGGCTTTCGTGGAGAAGGCTTACGGCGGTTCGCTGCCGAAGATGATCGCAGCATTTATCCAGAGCAAGAAGCTCAGCGCAGCGCAGATCGCTGAGATCGAAGCTATGATCGAGGATTATAAGGGCTGACGGAGGAGATTGGATGAGGGAGATTTTAGAGAAGGTATTTGGGATCGTTTGCAACTTGAGCCTGGTGGGAAGCTATTGCATTTTGCTGGTGCTGGTGGCGAGACTGGTACTGCGCAGGGCTCCCAGATGGTGTTCTTATCTGTTGTGGGGAATCGTGTTTCTGCGTCTGTGTTGTCCGATATTTCCACAGACACAGATCAGCCTGATTCCACAGCGGTTGGTAATGGGACAGACGGTGAGCGCGCCGCTGAAGGTGCCCGGAGATATCATGCAGGATGAGAGAAATGCCGGAGAAAAAGCAGCCATGGAACATTCAACCGCGGAAGCAATACAGATTTCAGGCATGACGGAGCAGACCGATAGTGACGATGGCGGTCAGCCGGAGACACTTTCGCAGGAGCCCTCTATGGTAACCGGACAGACAGGAATGTCTGCAACGAGCGATCCAACCACGGAAATGTTTGCAACGCACAGCACACAGATGCTGAAAACACTGGCGGGAATCGTGTTACCGTACTTGTGGCTGATCGGGTTTGTTGGGTTTGCCGGTTATCATCTGTTTTCCTATCTGCGGATGTATTACCGTCTGCGTCAGCCGGAAAATGGCATTCATAAAGTAGAAGAAGGAATTTGTGAGATTAAGGGGGGACACCTTTCTTTTGTTATGGGGATCCTGCATCCGACCATTTATCTGTCATCGGAGCTTGCCGGGGAGAGCAGAGAGGTAGTGTTGTGCCATGAGAGGGTGCATTTGCAGAGAAGAGACTATCTGATCAAGCCGGCAGTGCTTTTTATCTGCTGTGTGCATTGGTTCAATCCCCTGGTGTGGCTGGCCTTTTACCTGATGAATATGGACTGTGAGATGTCCTGCGACGAAAAAGTGGTAAAGCTTTTGGGAGAGGAAAGCAAGAAGGTCTATTCTTATACACTGCTGGAGGAAGCCAGCGACGGCAGGTGGAGAAAATACCGTGGTGGTACGATCTGCGCGCTGTTATCCTTTGGAGAGGATCATGTGAAGAACAGGATCCGTCATGTGCTGGATTATCGCAAGCCTCCGTTCTGGATCCTCATCGGTGCGGTGGCGGTGATCGCAGCACTCATCATCTGCCTGTGCAGTAATCCGGGAGGAAACCGCAGTGAGGAAAAATTGCCTACGGAAGCTGCGCCGTCTGCCCAGAATGAGCCGGTGGATATCAGTGATACGGAGTATTCCGATGAGGCTGTCTGGACGCAGGAAGAATGGGATATTTATGCTGAAAAGCTGTCGTATGTAACGTTTGAGACACGCTCCGATTTCGCGGAATTTTATTCCCCCGAGCGGATTGAGAGTACTCATTCCTTTGCACAGGAGAAGGGATGGTATGTGAATCACAGAAGGTATGCCGGAAGTCCTGCAAGCTGGGAAATGTTTCAACTCAGCCGTCTGGAGGAGCGACTCGGGTCGGAGGATCACAGATTCTACGAGGATTATAAGGACCCTGTGACGGCAGCAAAGCAGCTCCTTTCGCTGGGAAAGGGAACCGGTGAGGTGACGGAAGTCCTCTACGAGGCGGCAAGACAGTACCAGCTCTATGGCGATGACCGTATGGGAGAAGGATCGGTGGTCAATGTGGAGTATACTTTTGAGAAGGATGGTTCTGTGATCGAGATTCCCATGGTGCTGGCGGAGGAGGAACAGAAGATCTGGCTGTTGTCTACCGGAGATGTGAGTGCGGCATCCGGACAGAAGATCGGTCCGCTCCCGGGAGAGCAGTCCGCCCGGAGAGTCTATGCGGAATACGAAACGTATTCTCCGGAAAATATGCCGGCGGGACAGTATACGGAGTATCTGGAGACGAAGATCGGAAGCTATTCCGGTTCCGGTATTCATATTCAGGTGTCCAGCTGCGGAATCTATGTGATGTATGATCATACCTTCCGGTGTGTGTCTGAGGATGGCATCCCGGGAAATATGGCATCGGCTGCAATCTGTGACCGGACTTACTATAATACTTCCAACGCCTACAATGAAAAGGTGCAGGAGGACAGCAGTATCGGCTGGATGGGCAGCAGGGTATTCTATATGACAGAAGCGGCGGAGCATTTACAGGAGGATGGGAAACCTACACTGTATACGGTGAAGAACTGCAGCCTGGCAGGTGATACCGGATGGGAATTGACCGGGGAAGAAACGGCAGAACCTGTGCTTCCGTTTTCCATGAAAGTACAGAATGGTTTCGTGACGGTCTATAACGGCAACGGAGAACTCTATCAGCAGTATTCTATCGGTGGTCTGGACGCCGGAGCCGACAGACTGGATCAGGTGTCAAGGGACCAGTATGCTGTGAAATGGCGGGAGGATATTTTATCTCATCCCGGTATGGTATGCGATGTGTCCCAGAGAACTTTTTCTGAGACCTATGCGTTGATCGATCTGGATGGAGATGCGGCAGCAGAGCGGATCACACTACAGACAGACGCCTGGAAGAACGTGGAAGGTAACAGCCCGGTGAATTACACCTTCGGGGTGGAAGGCAACAATGTAGACCGCCATGCAAGACTGTTGGACAACAGCATTCTCGCTTACAGTCCGGATGGGGAGCAGATCGTGATCGCACTGTATGAGACCGGAGATGATGCAAAAGCGAGAACCGTATTCTTCACCTACGATGGGGAAAAATTACAGGAGACCGGAAGTCTGCAGGCGGACATCCGACGGTGCCAGTACTGGATCCTGGATGCGGCACCGGAGGGAAAGTGGGTGCTGCTGGAAGAATAAAATATGTCACTGAATGAATACGTGAGGGAAACGTTGGAAAAAGCAGTGATGTAGGAAACTCCAGGGTTGACAAAACCCGTATTTTTGCATATCTTATTTAGTAGGAATTATCGTATATTCAGTAAAGGCATGGAGCAGGAAAAGTACTTTTCGGTGGGACGCCAGAGAGAAGCTGTTAGAAGCTGGGAGCGGCTTTCGTCTGAGGAAAAGGAAGTGCGCCTGTGAGCTGATCTGGGGAACGTTAACAGTAATCAGTATCCGGATCCGGTGAGCACCCGTTATGTGCATGGCGCCATAGGCGCCGGAGTGAAGGGCATTGTCCCTTAAGTAGAGTGGAACCGCGGATAAATTCGTCTCTAAGATGAAGTTTATTCGCGGTATTTTTTTTCGAGGTGAGAACATGGGCATCATCAAAAATTTAAAAGAAGAAGTCCGTATTATCAAGGAACGTGATCCTGCGATCCATTCCTCCATGGAGGTTCTTTTGTATCCCAGTTTCAAGGTCATGCTCCATTACAGACTGGCGCATAAGCTGTATCTGAGCGGACATTATTTCTGGGCGCGGTATATCTCCCAGCGGGGCGTGCGCAAGACCGGCATCGAGATCCATCCCGGTGCACAGATCGGCAAAGGATTTTTCATCGATCACGGTAACGGTGTCATCATCGGTGAGACCACCATTATCGGCGACAATGTGACAATGTATCAGGGCGTGACCCTGGGAGGTACCGGCAAGGAACACGGCAAACGTCACCCCACCATCGGCAACAACGTCATGATCAGTGCGGGAGCGAAAGTCCTGGGATCCTTCACCATCGGAGATAATTCGAAGATCGGTGCCGGAAGCGTGGTCTTAAGCGAAGTGCCGCCCGGATCCACGGTGGTAGGTGTACCGGGGCGCGTGGTAAAGCGCAACAACGCAAGTCTCCCCCAAGAGACCATGAACCAGACGGATCTCCCCGATCCGGTGCGTGAGGATATCACGGTATTGCAGCGTGAGAATTCCGAACTGACCAACCGGGTACTGGAAATGGAAGATGAATTAAAGCAGCTGCGCAGGCTGGTGGTAATGAGTGCGGAGGCCGGGGAACAGCCCCAATCTGCAGAAAATGACAAGACAGTGTGATAAAATAAAGATAGATCATTGCAAAAATCGCAATTAGGAAAGGATAAACAATGAGCATTCAAATCTACAACACCTTAAGCAAGAGAAAAGAAGAATTCAAGCCCTTAGAGCCCGGCAAGGTAAAAATGTATGTCTGCGGACCTACCGTATACAACCTGATCCATATCGGAAATGCCCGCCCTATGATCGTATTTGATACCGTGCGCCGTTACATGGAATACAAGGGATATGAAGTGAACTATGTATCCAACTTCACGGATGTGGACGATAAGATCATCAAAAAAGCTAACGAAGAGGGCGTTGAACCCGGCGTGATCTCTGAGCGTTACATTGCAGAGTGCAAAAAGGACATGGAGGGCATGAACATCAAGCCCGCTACCAAGAACCCCAAGGCTACCGAGGAGATCGGAGGCATGTTAGACATGATCCAGACCCTGATCGATAAGGGACATGCTTATGTTGCTGCAGACGGTACCGTGTATTTCCGTACCAGAAGCTTCAAGGACTACGGCAAGCTGTCTCATAAGAATCTGGACGACTTACAGGGCGGTAACCGTTCTCTGTTAGTCTCCGGTGAGGACCAGAAGGAAGATCCCTTAGATTTCGTACTGTGGAAGCCGAAAAAAGAAGGCGAGCCTTACTGGGATTCCTGTTGGTGTCAGGGACGTCCCGGCTGGCACATCGAGTGCTCCGTTATGAGTAAGCGTTATCTCGGCGAAGAGATCGATATTCATGCCGGCGGAGAGGATCTGATCTTCCCTCATCATGAAAATGAGATCGCACAGTCCGAGGCAGCCAATGACAAGCCTTTTGCAAAATACTGGATGCACAATGCTTTCCTGAACATCGACAACCGCAAGATGTCCAAATCCCTGGGCAATTTCTTCACTGTCCGGGAGATCTCCGAAAAATACGATCTGCAGGTACTGCGTTTCTTCATGCTGTCCGCGCATTACAGAAGTCCGCTGAATTTCAGCGCTGACTTAATGGAAGCTGCGAAGAACGGCTATGAGAGAATCGTCACCAGCGTGGATAATCTGAAGTTTTTACTGGACAAGGCAGCAGATACCGAAATGACCGGAGAAGAGAAGAACTTACTCACCGAGGCACAGGGTTTCGAGACCAAGTTCGACGAAGCTATGGATGATGATTTTAACACCGCAGATGCACTGGCAGCTATTTTCGAGCTGGTAAAATTCGTGAATTCAAATGCCAAGGCTGAGAGCAGCAAGGCATTCCTGGAAGCATTAAAGCAGGAGATCGTGACCCTGTCCGATATCTGTGGACTGATCGTGGACAAAAAAGCAGAGATGTTAGACAGCGACATTGAGGCACTGATCGAGGAGCGTCAGGCAGCCAGAAAGGCGAAGAACTTCGCAAGAGCCGACGAGATCCGTGATGAACTGTTAGCTAAGGGCATTGTACTGGAAGATACCAGAGAGGGTGTAAAATGGAAGAGAGCATAACCCTTCTTACTAAGATCAAGCAGACCTTCGACTGCGAAGGGCAGGACGTCCGGGCATATTCTCCGCTGACATTAGCCTACATCGGAGACGGGATCTATGAACTGGTGATCCGAAGCATTGTGGTGGAACGTGCCAACCGCTCCGCCAATGACCTGCATAAAAAGACAACACGCTATGTAAAAGCACCGGCGCAGTCCGCCATGATCGAGGCACTGCTTCCGGAGCTGACGGAGGACGAGGAAGCGGTGTACCGCAGAGGACGCAATGCCAAATCCTACACCACGGCGAAAAATGCTTCTGTGGCAGACTACCGCAGAGCTACTGGATTTGAAGCACTGATGGGGTATCTGTACCTGAAAGGGGATTACAAGCGGATGATCGACCTGATCCGGGCAGGACTTGGCGAAGTGTGAGAGCAGATAAGATTCAGAAAATAAAAAAGAAGCGGCAGGGCAGTGGGGCTTTTGAAAAAGCAAAAGTTCCCACTGCTTTTGGGACCGCGGAACAGGAATGATATGAGAGAAAACAACAGAAACGACAAGAGAAACTTTGAGAGAAGAGACGGAAAAAAACGTGACTTTAAGGGGAAACGAGATTACCGTGACAGAGACAGAAAACAGGAAGTACAGCAGGCGGATGAGGAGTTTACAGGCGGCATGGTAGAGGGAAGAAACGCTGTCATCGAGGCGTTCCGCTCCGGCAAGACCGTGGACAAGCTGTT
>OLSB01003227.1_pt1 | contig 12094 bp, 14 predicted proteins | sample 1672071 | NCBI WGS metagenome assembly OLSB01 (sample SAMEA3136642, study PRJEB25190) | human gut metagenome | biome: human gut; feature: human-associated habitat; material: faeces | place: Austria | collected 2013
AGAAAAAGTCAATACTGTAAATCTTAATAGTCTATATATATCAACTGCCAAATTCAAATTATATAATAATTTTATTATTCATTATTCTGGTAAAGATTTAGATTTATTTTATTATACATTTTCTGATATTATTTCTTCTTTAATAATAGATTTATATGAAGAACGTATTTTAAAGCGCATAATATTTTCTAACTACTTTTATTTTACAAATGCAGAACAAAAGAAAATTTTAGATATATGTAAAGATTACTTGTACAATGAAGGTTTAGATGAAGCCATTATACGAACAGACAGTATAAAACTTTCATGTATAGAATATTTTGTTAATAATAAATCCGCTGTATTAGATGGTTTTATTAATTTTAGAATAAAGGATTATATTAAAATTATAGATTATGTTGTAGATTTAGCTGTTAACAAATTTGTAATTGATAAAGAATATAACGAATTTGTTGAACTTCTTAAATGCTATATAAATTCAAAAGACTGCAATGCTTCTTTAGTTCATCTTATATATCAAAATGGCGAAACAATCCTTTTAGATGAATTTAAAAATATTATTACTGTTGACGACACTGCATTAAACAGCAAATATTTATCTGATATATCATTTTCTTCTAATGATTATGCATTAAATACTTTACTTACTTTGCTCCCAGAAAAGATTTATATACATGTTATTGATAATACTCAAGATGAATTTATAAATACTATAAAATTAATTTTTGATGATAAAGTTTATATATGCAATGATTGCAATTTATGCAAGCTCTATCGCCTTGAAAAAATTCATAAATAGTATATAAAAACAAAGTGATGTTAAAATCGCTTTGTTTTTATTATTTTTTCTTTGCTATTATAGCTTTTGTTTTTATTCCTTGTTCTTCAAACATTTTTTCATGTTCAGTTTCTATATTATTTTCCCATATAGGTTCTTTATGCAAGTCTTCTGTCTGCTTAATAATTTCAAAACCTGTTTCTTCTAAATATTTTATTGTTGATTTATATAAATTGTAATCATCTGTTTTAAAATATATTTCTCCATCAGGTTTTAAAAATATTTTATATTTTTCTAGTTGCTTTGTATGTGTTAATCTTTTTTTGTTATGTCTTGGTTTTGGCCAAGGATTACAAAAATTAATGTATATTCTATCAACTAAATCTTTTTCATTTAATATATTTTGTATTATTTCTATTTCATATGCTGTTAAAAGTACATTATCTATTTCTCTTTGTGCATTTAAATACTCTTTTTCTATGTTCCTTTTTGCTAATCCTAACACTTCACTTTTTATATCTATTCCCAAATAATTTACTTGTGGATTTTGAACTGCAAGTTTTGCTATAAAACTTCCTTTTCCACATCCGAAGCTCTAAATGTATTGGTTGCTTTCTTTTAAATGCTTCATGCCATTTTCCTAAATTTTGGGTTGCATCATCTATAAAAAATTCTGCTTCCGCAAGTTCTTGTCTAACCCACGGTTTTCTTCTCATTCTCATTTTTTTCTTCCTCTTTTTCTTCTATTTTTTTACTCCATTTATCAATATAATATCTACGAATAATTGCAAGATTTGTAAACATTCTTCCTACAAAAACCACAATTGCAGCTAAATATATGTCTACATTTAATTTTACTCCCAACCATGTTAATAATATTGAAAGTATTGCATTCCCGAAAAATCCTGATAAAAATACTTTTAAATCAAAGTTACCTTTTAAAACTGAAGTTATACCTCCAAATACAGAATCCAGTGCTGCAACTATTGCTATTGCTAAATAGCCAGAATATGTATATGGAATTACTGGTACATTAACTCCTATTAAAGCTCCTATTATGCATCCTATTAAAATTGCTATTATTATCATTTTATTACCCCCTATTTTGCATATTCCATGCTTAAATCTCCATCATACTTATTTATTACTATATTTTTTTCTCTTTTAAGAGTTACATCCTTTCCTTCTGCAAGTTTAGTATCTATATATCCATATTGTTTTTTTGAAAGTCCACTCTCTAAATATGTTGGATTTCCTATTGCCTTTACAATATATGGTGAAACTATCATTTCTTGCCCATTTATACGTATATATGTATTGCTAATATCTACAATATATGTATCATAAACTATTCTTTGATCATTTATAGATATTGCTTCTGCTCCAGCCTCTTTTAATTCGTTTACCAATAATCGCAAATCCTCTGACCAAATTCTTTGATTTCTTGTGTCAGTTAATGTTATTACAACACCTTCACCTTTTACTGTGTTTTTTCCCAATATATTATTAAATTGTTCCAGCTCCTTTGTTAAAACTTCTGAAGCTTGTGTATTATTTGAAATAGTTTGTTCATATTCCGAAATTTTTGCATTTACTTCTTCTAATCTTTTATTTGTTTCTTCTGTTTTCTGTTTGAAACTTGTTATACCAGTTCTTAATTCATCTTCTCTCATGTTTTCTAGTGATGTAAAGTCAGTTTGTTTAACAGTTTTAAATTGAACGAACATAACAGCTGTTAATATTAATACAACTAAACCAATTGTTATTGTTATTGTTATTTTTCCTTTTTTCAACTATTCATCACCTCTTGTTAAAAATTCTGAACTATATACTCCTTCATATTTTGGAAGTGTAATTTTTTCTGATTTTTGCACATATACTTGCACACCTGCATTAGCTAATATTTCTAAATAACCACCTGGTCTTCCTAATGCATATTCCATTCTTTCTGGATAACCTATTGCTTGTATTGTTATTGGTACTGATACTATTTCTCCATTAATTCTAATTATATTTCCGTCGCAAAGTATTGAAGTTTTACTTGTTATTCTTTGATCATTTATTGCTATTGCATCTGCTCCGGCATTAAACAATTCATTTACTATGTATGTTAAATCTCCTTCATGCACCAAATAATCACTAACATTAAGTACTTCAGAACTATTTATTTGTCTATTATCATCTAGTTTTATTATAAATCCCTGACCTGTTACCTCTGTTAATCCTAATAGTTTTCTATCTTCTTTTATTTCTGTTTCAGTATTAGTATCTGTTTCATTATTTTGCGTTGCTTGATTTCTTACTTCTTCTAGCTTTTTTTCTGCTTCTTCTAGTTTTTTGTATAATGAATTATATTCGTCTTGACTTCTTAAAAACTCATCTTTTAATCCTCCATTATCGCTAATGCCTGTCCCAACTGTATTTGTAGCATTCTCTATTGTTCTCATTTGTATAATGATTGATATTGTTAAAAGTAAACATACTGTTCCTAAAATTAATGCTATTTTATTTTTATGCAATTTTTTCACCTCTTTATACTTTCTCTCTAAACACTGCTTTTTCTGTATTTTGGAAATATATTTCTCCTTCTCTACCTTTTTCTTGTTCTAAAATATATTCTATTTTTAATATTTTTACATTTATATTATTTAAATCGCCAAATTGAACTGTTTTACCTTCACTTGCTATTACTAACTTATAATTATTTGAGTTTGAAATATCAATCTCTGTGATTATATCTGCAATTGATGTATTTTTAGCTGTTTCCATTATTCTTATTACATTTTCTAATTCTTTTAGGTCATCTACCTCTAGCCTATTTCCTGCTTTTATCTCTTCACTTGAAGTCTTAAATCCAGTAATTATTGGTAATTGTAATGCTTCTTCTGAAATTTCTAGTATATATCCTTGATTATTTATGTATGCATAACCATTTGCAAATTTAATCATATATGTAGGCGTTCTTTCTATTACTTTCAATTTTACTTTTCCTGATAATTCTCTTGTTATTACTACATCTTCTATGTATGGATTTTGTTTTATACCCTCTTTTATTTTTTTATTAGTTGTTTTAAACATATTTTCATTTTTTACTAATCCAGACAAGTTTACTATTTCTTGTTCTGATATTTTTTTATTGTTTTCAACAACTATATCTGTTATATTAAATACACTAGATAATAAAAATAAAATTATTGCTGTTGCTAGTAAAGCCAATAAGAATATCCATTTTACTATTTTTAGTTTAATATTTTTCTTTTTAGTTTTAGGTCTTTTTTTAGTCTTTTGTACTTTATTAGTACTCTTTTTAGTCTTTTTAACCTTTGTCTTTGGTTGTTCTTTCTTTCTCTTGGTTTTTTTAGGTTCTTCCTTTAAAGTCATCCCTATAATTATTTCATTGTCTAGATTTATTACTTCATTATCACTTTTTTGTTTTTTGTTTTTTGTCTTTTTATTTTGTTTTTTAGGTTTTTCTTTGCTTTTATACAGTAAGTCAACTGTTTGTCCTTTTGATTTTTTCATGGGTATCCTCCAATATTTATAAGGGAATGTTTTTCCGATTCTCTTTTAAATTATACACATTCCCTTACCGAATCTCTAATAATGTTAGTTATTTTTCTAATTGTATTTTTGCACCAACTTTATTTAGTTTTTTATCTAATGCTTCATATCCTCTTAATATATGTTCAACATTTGTTACCCTTGTTCTGCCTTTTGCAACTAATCCTGCAATTACCAGTGTTGCTCCTCCTCTTAAATCCGTTGCCTCAACTGTTGCTCCCACTAGATGTTTTACTCCCTTTACTATTGCAACTTTTCCTTCTATTGTAATTTTTGCGCCCATTCTCTTTAACTCATTTGCATATTTGTATCTATTTTCAAATATATTCTCTATTACCATAGAAGTTCCTTTTGCAGTTACTAACATGCCTGTAAAAACTGATTGCATATCTGTTGGGAATCCTGGATATGGCATTGTTTTTATATCTACAGCTTTCAATCTTTTTGGAGCTTCTAGTATTACAGAATTTTTTTCTAAACTAATCTTGCAACCACTTTCTTCTAATTTGCTAATTACTGGTGCTATGTGTGTTGGTATTACTTTATTTAATTTTATATTGCCACCTGTAATGGCTGTCGCACATAATAAAGTTCCTGCTTCTATCCTATCTGGCATAATATTATAACTTACATCTTTTAATTTCTTTACTCCTTGTATTGTTATAATATTGGTTCCTGCACCTTCTATTTTAGCTCCCATTCTATTTAAAAAATTTTGTAAATCAACTATTTCCGGTTCCATTGCAGCATTTGTAATTACTGTTTCTCCTTCAGCTAATGTTGCTGCCATTATAATATTTTCTGTTGCACCTACTGAAGGAAAATCTAATTGTATTTTGCTTCCTACAATTTGATTACATTTGCAATTTATGTACCCAGCTTCTTCTTCAATATTTATTCCTAACTTTCTTAATCCATTTAAGTGTAAATCTATTGGCCTTGATCCAATATCACATCCTCCTGGATATGAAAAAGTAGCTTTTTTAAATCTTCCAAGTATTGCTCCTGCTAATACAACAGATGACCTCATTTGTCTCATTAAATCATCTGGGATTTTATGTTCTTCCATATTGCTCGAATCTATAACTATTTTACCATTTCTTCTATATATTTTGCAACCTAAAATCTCTAATATTTTTAAAGTTATTTGGGTGTCATGTATATTTGGAACATTATATAATTTTGTTGTTTTTCCACTCAATATACTTGCCGCTATTATTGGTAATGAGGCATTTTTTGATCCAGATACATCAAGCTCTCCTTCTAGTTTTTTTCCTCCTTCTATTATATAACTTATCATCTTATTCATCCTCTCATAAACGTTTTTGCTATATTTTATGAGAAGTTTACAAAAATGGTTACTTTTTTTACTTTACTAATCACTTTAATAAGGTTTCTAAAAATATCAAAAAACTGATAGGATTCCTCCATCAGTTCTTTGATAAATTTTTCTGGTTACATGGTTTGTTTTTTGTAATTATCCTTGTTTCGCATTTTCTTTAACAATTTCTTCAATGTACTGGCAATTAAAAATTTCCCTATTATCACCAATTTTTTTAATTGTACCTGCAATAGTCATCTGACCATACAAATTTGAATATATTTAAAAAAACAGCTTTACTTTAAATCGTAAGCTGTTTTTGAATTATTATTGTTTTTTATATACAGTAGTAGTTCCATTTTCTATTACAGTAAGTTCTGAATATTCCGAATTTATTGTTATATAACTACTGTCTAGTTGATAATTGCTAGTTATTATTCTTCCATTTATACAAATATAGTAATCTTTACCTGAATTCATAACTGTTCCGTTTTCCCTTATAACACACCATCCCCAAGTTTCTCCATTCTTGTTACCTGTAGTAAATTCTATTGTTTTATTTCCATTACTATATATATTTTTAGGAAGTATAGTAGTACCAGTATTACCATTTTTCATAAATATAGCGTATTCACACTCACTTCCATTATTAAACTCCAATAAAATTCCGGAATTGATTTCATTTTCATTTTCATCTTTAATTGTTATATAACTTAAGGGAACTGTTACTGTTTCTTCTGATATTGTCATAATAATTGTACCAGTTTTTGTCTCTGAAGAATAATTATATTGTATTCCCTCTTCCTTATCATATGTTCCATCATCATTTATAACTAGAGATTTACCTGTGCCATCTTCATTAAGTTGGATAGCGCTGTCTCGCGAAAAGACATCATAATAAGTTCCTGCTATAGTACTAGTAGCATCATATTTTTTGTCTCCTATTACTCCATTTTTGTTTATGATATGTTCTTCTCCACTTTGTACCCCTGTTACTGTTAATTTCGTTGGATTTTCTTCATCATCTAATATTGGATTTTGCCATTTTGTTGTATCTGTTAATAATCCTTGTAAAACGTCTAATTTTACTTCACCTGTTTTTGCATTGTACACACCTTCTTCATATATATATGTTAATAAGTTTTCTTCTTCAGCTTTATATGCGGTGTCTTGTTTTGCTTCTCTTGTTTTTACAAATAGCCCTCCATTTTCATTTGCAAGGTTTACTGTTACTGCTACTAATATTAACATTACTATTATTGTTATTATTAGTGCTATTAATGTAATTCCGTCTTTTGTTTTCTTTCATTTTATCCTCCTTTGTTTTTACGAGTTGGAATTTGTTTAATTGATGTGAGAGGTGTGATGTCGGAGGTGGGATTTGTAGGGCAAGAGCTTCGTAGGCATTTTCCTATTCTTCGCACTTCTCACCTCACACTTCACACTTCGCAAAATTCCAATTTATTGTTGTGATAATCCATACAAGTTCATAAACCATGAATTAATATCAAATGGTTCATGTGTTTCTGGTTCTCCATATTTTACTCCAAATGTTTCTACTGTCATATTTTTTATTACTGGTGGATTTACTGGCATAGTTGTTGTTGATGTTTCACCTGTTTGTTTATCTGTTTCTGTTTTTGTTTCTAGTTTTGTTATTTTATCTACTATATCCATTCCTTCTGTTACTTTTCCAAAAGCTGTATAATATCCATCATACCCTTTTTGATCTTGTGCCATTATAAAGAATTGAGCACATCCAGAATTGTATCCTTTTTCTGTTAAGCTAGAATCCATTGATGCATAATATGAATAATCTTGTCTTGCTAAACCTACAGTTCCTCTTTCAAAACTTAAAGTGTTTTCTTTATAATTGTTTTTAGAAAATTCTCCATTTATGCTATATTCTGTGCTTTCTGTTCCGTCTCCTTGCTTGTCTCCACCTTGTATTAAACTTTCTTCTACTCTATGAAAAGTTAGTCCGTTGTAATAACCTTCATTTATTAGTTTAATAAAATTTTTCACTGTATTTGGTGCCATATCTGGGTATAATTCCATTTTTACTGTTCCATATCCTTCTATTTCCATAGAAACTATTGGTCTTTGAATTTTGTATGTTGCTCTTTTATAATAGCCATATGCTAAAAATCCTCCTAATATAATTACAATTATTAATATGGCTATACTATATGTTAATTTGTTTTTCATTTATATTTCCTCCTTCTATTCATATGCATATACTATGTCATCTTTATTTATATTTGTTAAATATAAATCTATACTTTGTGAATTTGGTTCTTGCACTCTTAACCAAAAGCCTGTAAGTTTAATATTATTTGGTGAAAATTCTTTTGGAATTGTCCATTCATAACTGTTATATGCTGTTTCGTCTGTAAAAGTATTTGAATTTCCTTTTATGAATTTTATTTCTCCACTTTCATTGTTTTTTGCGTATCTAGGAATCCAAATATAGTAATTTCCTTCTTCATCTTTCGCATAAGCATATTTTTTTAATTCATCTTCTGCATAGTCATACCAAGTTATTTTATCTGAATCTGTATATTCTTCAAAAGTGGTCTCTGAATTTGTTGTTATTTTTGACCAATTTTTTATTAGCATAGGCGAATTTGTTAACTGTACATTTATGTCTTTTTCAATTGGCTTTGTACCATATATGTCAGAAACTTGAACAGTATATGTTCCTGATTTACTTATTGTTATTGTATCTTTATTTATTTGCCTATACTGTTCTTCTCCTAACTTATATTTTATTATTGCATTTTCTATTTTGTTTCCTTTTCTCGTTGGAACTATTTTTATTGTGGCATTTAATCCCTGATTGGTTTTTGAATATGTAAAATTCAATTCATTTTCTTGGTCATTATTACTATATTGTATAAGCTTTTGTCCTTTTGGTAAATTGTATTGCGTATAGTATATCTTTCCTTTGTATTTAACTCCATTTAAACTGATAACTTCTCTTGTAGAAAAATCTACAATTATTTCTTCATTTACTTCTATTTCTAACTGTTCTTTTAATTCATCCTTAGAAAAATATCTTAAAGTATCTGTGGTTTTACCCGAAATTTCTCCATTACTTATAGCAGTTTCAAATACTTTAAGCTCATTTTCTCCTAAGTCTTTACCTAAAGCCTCTGGATTTAAATCTTTTTCTTTAACTAACTCGTCTACTTTAGCTTGTACTAATTGCATCATCGATATAAATTCTGTTCTTGCTGCTCTATTATATGACTCTAATCCTGTGTAGGTTGAAACAGAAACAAGTATTAACATTATAATAACTGTAATTATTAATACTATTAGTGTTATACCTTTAGAATTTTTTTTAATATTCAAATTTTTCACCTCTTATATCATTAAATTATCAAATACAAATTGTTCCTGCATTCTTCTTAATGATTGTTTTATCGTTCGTGCTCTAACTTCCCCTATTCCTTCTACTTCATCTAGCTTGTCTACATCTGCAAGTAATATATGTTGGAATGATTTAAATGTTTTAACCAAATTAGTAACTATACTGTTAGGCATTCTTGGTATTTTATTTAATATTCTATATCCTCTTGTATATACTGCAACTTCTTCATAATTATCAAATTGTTCATAACCTAAAAATCTAGCAATAATTTCTGATTGTATTAGTTCGCTTTGTGAGCATGCTCGTATATTTTGTAATATTCTGTCTGGTAACAGTCTTCTACTTGGTGCTATATAGTCTTTTATAATTAATAATTCTTCTTGTGGTAAATCTTCTATTAATTCTTCTAATTGCATTTTAACCAAAACCCCATCTTCACCTAATTCATATATTGAACGTTTTACTTGTTCTGCTACTCTATTTACCATTTCTGCTCTTTGAATACATGTAATTACATTGTCTAGTGTAACAATATCATTAAACTCATACTCATTTAAAACTTTTAATTTTGTATCAAAAACTCTTTTATAATTTTCCAAAGTTTGAAGTGCTTGATTTGCTTTTGTTACTATTTTACTACTGTCTTCTATTGTATATCTAAAATCTCCTTTAAATACAGTTATTATATTTCTTCTTTGAGATATACTTATAACAAGCTCTCCTGTTTGTTTTGCTGTACGTTCTGCTGTTCTATGTCTTGTTCCTGTTTCTTGTGTTAATATTTTTGGTGATGGTATAATTTGTGTATTTGCTAAAAGAATTCTCTTTAAGTCTTTACTTAAAACTATTGCTCCATCCATTTTTGCAAGTTCATATAATCTAGCAGGAGTGTACTCTTCATCGATTCTAAATCCACCATCTACTAAATCCAAAACTTCTTTTGAATCTCCAATTATAATTAATGCACCAGTTTTTGCTTTTAATATGTTATCTAATCCTTCTCTAAATAATGTTCCTGGGGCTATTATTTTTAGTATACTAATAAGTTCTTCATCTTTTTTTACTTTTTCTGCCAAGTTATCACCTCACACAAGCTTACAACATTATCTATTTCTTTAATTCTAGACATCTCATTGCTTCTATAATATTTTGCACACATATTATATCTAATTTATATGTATCTTTCAATAGTTTTTTGTTGCTTTCTGGAATAATACATTTTTTAAATCCTAATTTTTCTGCTTCCTTTATCCTTTTTTCTATTTGATTTACACTTCTTACTTCTCCTGTTAGTCCAACTTCGCCTATTGCAATCACATCATTTGGTATTGGTATATTTTTAAAACTAGAACTTACCGCAAGAATTATTCCTAAATCTAAAGCTGGTTCATTTATTTTTATTCCTCCAACTATATTTAAATATACATCTTGATTTCCAAGTGGCAATCCTGTTCTTTTTTCTAATACTGCAATTAATAGTGTTAATCTATTATAATCTATACCATTCGCAGTTCTCCTTGGCATTCCAAATACACTTGTAGCCGTTAATGCTTGTAATTCTACAAGTATTGGTCTTGTACCTTCTATGCTTGCTACAACAATTGAGCCTGCTACATTTTCATTTTTCTCTGATAATAGTACAGATGAGGGATTGTCAATTTCGCACATACCTATATCATTCATCTCAAACATTCCAATTTCATTTGTTGAACCAAATCTGTTTTTTACTCCTCTTAAAATTCTATAAGCAAAATATCTTTCTCCTTCTAGGTATAGAACTGTATCTACCATGTGTTCTAAAACCCTTGGTCCTGCTATATTACCATCTTTTGTAACATGTCCAATTATTATTGTTGTAATTTCCTCTTGTTTACACATTTTCATTATTCTTGCTGTTATTTCTCTTACTTGGCTAACGCTACCGGGTCCTGAAGTTATTTCATCTGAATACATTGTTTGTATAGAATCTATTATAACCAATTTTGGATTTGTTTTTAATATTGCATCTTCTATTACATCTATATCTGTTTCTCCTAAAAATACAATATCATTGTTTTTTATTCCTAATCTATCTGCCCTTATTTTTATTTGTTGAGCAGACTCTTCTCCTGATACATATAAAACTTGTCCTTCCCCTTTAATTTTATCGCATATTTGCAGAATTAAAGTAGACTTACCAATACCAGGTTCTCCTCCAAGTAAAGTTAGGGAGCCTTTAACAAGTCCCCCTCCTAATACTCTATCTAGTTCATCAAATCCTGTTTTTGTTCTAACGATATCTTGTTTCTTTACATCGTCTAATTTTACTGTTGTCGCTGTTTTTTTGCTAGCTGATTTTCCACTAGATTTTAAATTAATTTTTTCTTCATAACAAGTATTCCATTCATTGCATGCTGGACATCTTCCAAACCATTTAGAAGATTCATTTCCACAATTGCTACAAACAAATACTGTACTTGGTTTTGCCATATAATTCTCCTTTAATTAAAATATTCATCTTCTTCCCATTTTAATGGGTTGTTTTGTATATATTCAACAATTTTGTAATATTCTTTTTCATTTCTGATAATGTGTTCATAGTAGTTTCGTTGCCAGAATCTTTTATCAAATGGCAAAAGATTTCCTTTTTTTATTTCTTTTATCGCATGCCCTGTTGTTCTTGTTTTAAAAGAACAAACAATTTCTGCAATTGTAGGGGCAGGCCCTGTGTCTGCCCATTCTGTTAATTCTATTATAAAATGCATGTGATTTGGCATTATTATGTATTCATGTAATTTAATATTTGAAAATTCTTTTTCTAAATTTAAATACGTTTTTTCTATTATTTTTCCCATGTATGTTAATTTTACATTTCCGGGCGGACACAGGGCCCGCCCCTACATTTTCTTTATTTGAATTAATTATTTTTGATAATATTTCTTTTCTGCTTTGTGTGCATATTGTTATAAAATAATATCCTGATGTTGAGTAATCATATTCTTTTAGCCTTAATTGTTTTCTTTTTTTATGGGTGTTTTTTTGCATTATATTCCTTTCTTTACCCCCATATCATTGTTTT
>OLSB01003235.1_pt1 | contig 12070 bp, 9 predicted proteins | sample 1672071 | NCBI WGS metagenome assembly OLSB01 (sample SAMEA3136642, study PRJEB25190) | human gut metagenome | biome: human gut; feature: human-associated habitat; material: faeces | place: Austria | collected 2013
ATCTGACGCGCCTTTGGCGCTATAAAAAGCTTTTCGAGCTTTTTAACAGATTCTAAGTATAAGAGAATAAAACAAAATCGCTCAGACGATGCCTTGCATCGTCTGAGCGATTTTTTAGGGGAAGGGGAAGTTTTAACGTGCGGCGATGGAGCAGAGCGCCTCGTGAATGGCGCGGATATTCTCCAAGGGAGTCGCCGTGGGCAGCTCGCAGCCCGGCATAAACAGCGCCCGATGACCCGCGGCAAGCTCGGCGCTGCGCTCAATCGCCGCCTTTGTATGCGCGGCGTCGCAATCGAACACGTCCGCGACGGGGTCGATGTTGCCGTTGAGGACGCAGCGGTCGCCGACGGCCGCAAGTGCGGCGGGAAAATCCGTCGCATGGTCGATGTCGATGATATACGCGCCGCACTGCATACTCTCCGGCAGGATCGCAAAGGTGTTGCCGCACATATGCAGCCGCCCGCCGATGCCGCGGACCTTCATTTCCTCAAACAGCGCCCGATGCAGCGGCAGGATGAACTCGCGGTAAGCGTTCGGCGACAGCAGGGATGCCACGGGGTCGGGAACGTAGATGTAACGTGCGCCGACCTTTGCCAGCTCGCGCACACTGTCGAGCAGGGTCTCGGTAACGATGCTCAGAAGCGTGTGAACGCACTCCGGCTCGTCAAACAGATCGACCATCAGGTCCTCAACGCCGCGCAGATTACCCGCGACCGTTGCCGGTCCGACGATCGCGCTCATGGGATAGATTTCGGACTCGGCTTTCAGCGCGTAGGCAGTCGCGTCCACGATGTCGCGCACACGCGGAATGTCGGCAACGCGAAGCGGCTTGAGCTTGTCAACATCGGTAATGTCCGTAAGTCCGGGCTGAATGACCGTGGGAAGCCCAGCGGCGGTGTATTGCAGCACGGTGCCGTAGCCCTCCGCCTCGCGGGAAAGGTCCGAGGCGATCTGAACATAATCGAGAGAAAGGTCCTTTGCCGCAAGGATCGCGCCCTCCGCCATTGCGATCGGGTCCTTGCAGTAGCGCTCCAAATCGATGCCGTTGTAACGCGTTATGACGCTGCCGACAATGGTCAGGTTGGGCAGACGGTCAACGCTCTGACCTGCGTAAAAGGCATCCAGCCGTTGCTTAGAATTCATGTGTTGTCCTCCTATTCTTCCTCGTCGCCGAGGAACATATGTTCAATATAACGTTCGTTAAACAGTGGGTCGCCGGATAACGTGACGTGCTGCGCATAGGCTGCGATCTGCGCTGCCCGTGTACGGCGCGGTCCGCTCAGCAGCAGCTCGACGGCGCCGCTGAGTGCGGCATTGCCGATGACCCGCATACGTCCGAGCAGCTCCGTGGGCAGCAGTCCGATGTCGGCGGCGCTTTGCAGATGCAGGTGACTTCCGAAGCCGCCCGCGATGTAGACCGCCTCTATCTCCTGCGGGGCGACCGCCGCCTTTTGCAGCAGCACGTCGATGCCTGCGGCAATGGCAGCCTTTGCAAGCTGAACCGCTCGAATGTCCTGCGGCAAAAGCCGCACGGTTTCACAGAGGGAAAGCCCGCCCGGGGCAACGGCACCGCTCGGAGCGATCTGCCCCAGCGCCAGATATACGGCAACCGCATCGATCAGACCGGAGCCGCACAGACCGATCGGGGCGGCGTTTGCGATGGTGTGCAGACGCACAACGCCGTTTTCCGCCCAAACGCGGTCGATCGCACCGCCGACGCTTCCGCAGCCGCAGGAGATCCCTGCGCCCTCAAAGGCGGGACCGGCGGCGGTGGAGGTCACAAAGAGCGTCCCGTTATGCCAGAGCGCAAGCTCGCCGTTTGTGCCGATGTCGCACAGCAGCGCCGTCCGATTCACATCGCACATACGGCTTGCAAGAACGGCACAGGTGATGTCTGCGCCGACAAAGGCGTTCATACAGGGCGGCAGCAGCGCCTGCCGTCCGAGGATTTCGGCGGTTTCGCCGAATAGAGTGTCGGCTTGAAAGGGGGCGCGGGAGAGACTCGTCGGGTTGCGTCCCGTCAGCAGATAAAGCATTGTGGTATTGCCGGTCAGAACCAGCGTTTCCACGTCCTTTTCCGCAAGCTGTGCCTGTGCGCAGCACTGCCGCAGCAGCGTTTCCAGCGCACCGAGGATCATTTCCCGCAGACGTTGCTGCTGCCCGTGGAGGGCGGCGCTGATGCGCCCCATCACGTCGGCGGCAACGGCGGTCTGCGGATTCCGCTCGGTCGCCTCGGCAAGCAGCGTGCCGCTGCCGATCCGATAAAGCTGGACGGCGAGGGTGGTCGTTCCGATGTCCGCGACCAGCGCATATTTACCCGGCAGCGGAGCCTCCGGCGTAATATCGGTCTGCTTTGCCGTTTCAATCTGCTCCAGCGCGTCGTTGTTCGGCAAAAAAACCTCGGCGTCGCCCAGCAGTACCGCCTGACAGGACAGACGCTTGCCGAGCTTCCGCTCCTGCACGTTCGGCGCGGAGACCTTGCCGCGCAGCTCGACCGCGCATTTTCCGCAGACGCCCCGCCCGCCGCACGGATGCAGCGCGTTCAGTCCGACCTCCGCCAAAACGTCCGCCAGCGCCGTCGGCGCGATAAAGGAGAACCGCCGGACGGTATCGCCGCGGTGAACGATCAACTGTGCCATGATTTCCTCCGTATGATCAGGGCAGGAGCACCAGCCCGAAATAAGTCACCGTGTTTTGCCCGTTGATGTAGCGCAGCGGGGTTGAGTGCGTCGTGTTGTAGACGTCGATGCCGCAGCCCTCGAGCGACAGCAGCGCCCGATCGGGAAAACGGCACGGCTCCGGCTTGGCGCATTTTTCGCACAGACGGCAGCCGCCGCAGCTCAGATGCAGGACCTTTGCCCGCAGCTCGGCGGGGAGAGCGGCATGGATGCGCTGGCTGAGCTGTGCGTGTGCCTGTCCCGCCGCGAGCATTCCTTCAATGTCGAAGCTGTCCTCAAGCTGCCCGATGGACTGGTAAAGAATGCCGCCGTCGAAGGTTTTGACCCGCCGCATCAGCACTTCAATATCGCCCGCGTCCGGCGGGCACATCCAGCATCTGCCGTAGCAGCCGCATTGATTCGTCTCGCAGATACGGCGAAACTCCGCGCTGAGGACGACCTGCTCGCGGCGAATATCGGCAGCCTTTGCAGCGCCGCAGTCTAAGGTCAGCTGTAACAGTTGCGCTCTTGTCATTGTCCGACCCTCCAAAGCGTACGCAGCAGGCGGCGGTCCAGTCCGCGCCCGATGAAGTTCAGCACGGGCTGTGTTTCCTCCGCGGCAGGGCTGTAGCCGATGCAGCCGGGCGTACAGTTCACGCGCCAGCAGCCCTGTGCGGCGGCGACGGTGCCCTTGATGCGGCTGACCGCGCCGACCTCGGGACGGACCGAGCGTTCCAGCACCTGCCGCAGCTCTTCCTCGGAGTAAACGCCGTTCGGAGACAGACAGGCGCTTTGGAACATTGCCGCGTGGTCAAAGCGTCTGCGCGTATGCGCCCGCTCGACCGTTCCCGCCGCCTGCATTGCCGAAAACCATGCGTCGTCCTCCAAGGTGTCCCACGGCGCGGTCCAGCCGGCGGGCAGGGGAGAGAGCGCCGCGATACAGGCACGGGCGGCGTCCAGCTCCTCCGCATCGGCGTACTGCGCCTTGCTGACGACGACGCTTCCGGCTGCAAACAGCTCGCTTTCGAGCACGGCGCGGTCCTCCTCGCTCATTGCCGCCGCAGCCGGCGGGTCGAGGACGCAAACCCACATCCCCTCCGCAACGCCGCAGTCCGGACTGTGCAGAATGTCCAGCAGATCGTCTCCGCAGAACAGTCCCGACGGCTCCAAAATGATTCGATCGACCTTGCCGTTTAACTCGCGGAGCAGATCGTGCAGCGTTACCTTCAGCGTGCAGCAGACGCAGCCGCCGGAGATCTCGCGCACATCCGCACCGTCCGCCGAAAGCAGCGCTCCGTCCACGCCGGCGCGTCCGAATTCGTTTTCAATAATACAGTAGGAGATGCCGCGGCGCTTCAACCAAGCCGCATAGCGTGCGACGAGCGTCGTCTTGCCCGCGCCGAGGAAGCCCGTTACAACATCCAGCCGTGTAATACCTGACATAAATCCGTTGCCTCCGATAATAAGAAGAACACAGAGCACCCCTTCCCGAGAACGGGGTGAGGATGTGCCCTGTGTTCGATGAGCTGCGTTAATTGCACATAGAGAGCGCACGCTCTGCCGCCGTCGCCGCATCGGGCGTATAGACGTCGGCGCCGATTTGCTCACAGAATGCCTCCGTCACGGGTGCGCCGCCGACCATGATGGTCACCTTGTCGCGGATGCCGGCATTCTCCGCCGCCTCGACGACTTCCTTCATAACGCCCATCGTCGTGGTCAGCAGGGCAGAGCAGCAGATAAACTGGCAGTCCTGCTCAATCGCGGTCTGAATGAACGTCTCCGGCGCAACGTCGGTGCCGAGGTCGATGACCTCAAAGCCCTTGCCTTCGAGCATCATTTTGACCAGATTCTTGCCGATGTCGTGCAGGTCGCCGCGGACGGTGCCGATGCAGACCTTGCCCGTCGCCTTCACGCCGCTCTGACTCAGCAGGGGCTTGAGCACGCTCGTTCCCATGTTCATGGCGCGGGCAGCGACCAGCACCTCGGGAACAAAAACCTCGTTGTTCTTGAATTTTTCACCGATCACGCTCATGCCGTCGAGCAAGCCCTGCTCCAAAATGTCGGACGCGGGGATGCCCTCGTCGATCGCTTGCTGCACAAGCGTCTTGACGATCTTTGCCTTACCTGCCTGTACATTGAGAGAAATTTCGTGAAGATCCATAGCTTCCTCCTGCTTGTATCGTTTGTTGTAGTATGCTTGACAAAATTAAGTATACTCCATTCGGCAGAATGTGTATTGTGATTTTCTACAATAATTTGCAATTTTCTACGGACTATTGAACAGTTACTCCTGCCCGTAAACACCGTAGGTTTTTGCAATATCGATCATCCGACGGGCACGGTCGAACGAGGCGTTCGCGGGATATTCGCAGCCTGTCGCAAGCATGAAGCCGCCGCCCTTCGCCATGGCGTCGATCTGGTCGCGGCACTGGGTGTCCCACTCCTCGTCCGTGCCGATAACGGCGTTGGCGGGCGTGACGCAGCCGATGAGCGTGACCTTGTCGCCGTATTTTTCCTTGCACTCGGCAAAGCTCGTGCAGTCGTCGGGCGGATAGAGGAAGGAGATGGCAGCGGGCCGGATACGGTCGATCTGTACGTCAAAATAGATGCGCTGACCGCAGTTGTGGATCATGTTCATGCAGCCGTGCTTGCGGACGACCTCGGCGAGCATCTCCATCGGCACGCCCTCGACCTCGTCCCACATGCTTTTGCTCATGATCGAGCCGCTGGCGAAGAGCGTGTCCCACATGATCGCGTCCACGCCGGTGTCGCAAAGCGCGGCAACATAGTCGGCAAGCGTCTCGGCGACGCGCCATGTTGCCTCCTTCACGGCGTCGGGGTCGTCGTAGAGGTCCATATACATATCCTGCTGATTGCGCAGCATCGAGAGCGTACCGAGCGGTCCGAACACGAAGGCAACGATGGGCAGCTTGCCCTTCTTCTCCGCGACCAGCCGCTTGCAGACGTCAACGTGCATCTTCATGCGCTCGCTCTGACGCCAATCGACCTTTTGGATTTTTGCGTAATCGTCAATGTCCTGAATCACAAGGTCGGAATAGTCGGGGTGCGCCGCCTCGTTTTCGGGGTAGATGAGCTTCTGCCCCCATGCGTCGCACTCGACGGAGAGGTCGATCAGCGTGACGAGGCAGTCGATGTCAAACTCCTCTGCGGTTTTCAGAAAGCCCGCCGCACAGGTCGCCGCGTCCTGCGACCATTGCGGATAGGTGGCGTTGACCAGCTTGCGGTTGATCCCCGCGAGGATCGGATAGACCGGCACGCGGTCAGCTTCCTTGTGGGACAGTGCGGCAACAACGCGTTCGTAATGTGTCATAATGTGCTCCCTTCGCTGTTTTTTCGAAAATAGTATTGCTTTTTTCTACGCAATTCGGTATATTGTTATTATACGAACGACAAAAATACCTGTATTGTAAAAAACAACGATTTTTGGTAATTTCGGAGGATTCCCCATGCCCGCAGGAATTTTTACGCTGATCTCGGAGAAGCGCATCGAGCGCATTCTCTCCACGCTGCACGAGCTGATGGGACTGCCGATCCACATGATCGACGAGAACGGCGGCGAGCTGCTTTCCTTCGGCTTCCCGACGCCCTATTGCACCATGGTCAATCAAACGGTCTTTCCGCGCCATGTCTGCACCAAGCTCTGCACGGACGCGGGCGAGCGGGCGCGGGTCATCGGCGGGGCGTACGTGTTTTCCTGTCCCGCGAACCTGAATCTGATCACCTTTCCGCTGATTAACCGCGCCCGACTGCTCGGCAGCGTCATTTTGGGACCTTTCCTGATGGACACGCCGGACAGTACCCTTGTCAGCGGGCTTGCCGACACCTATCGGCTCTCGCCGAAAAACGTGCTGGAGCTGTACGACGAGCTGCCCGCGCTGCCGATCCTGCCGCCGGGCAAGGTCAAGCACCTGCAGGAGCTGACGGAGTATCTGCTCGCGCCGCTGCTGCCGGCGGAGCGCGTGCTGCTGCTCAAATCGCAGGAAAAGCTCTATCAGCAGTCACGCATCAATGAAACCATCCAATTGTATAAGGAACAGAAATCCTCGCCGTCGCAGCAGTTTTTCTACGAAAAGGAGTCCGAGCTGCTCATCAAGGTGCGGACGGGCGACATCCGGCAGGCGAAGGCGCTGCTCAACGAGCTGATCGGGCACGTCCTGTTCAGCGAGGGTGGCAAGGTCGAGTCCGTCCGCGCGCACGCAATCGAGCTGACGACGCTCCTGTCCCGCGTTGCCATTGACGGCGGCGCGGGCACTGCCGCCATCTACGAGCTGAATGACAAATTTGCGACGCTGATGGGGCAGGAGCAGAGCTTGGATGAGTTGTGCTATCTCTTACAGGACATGGTGGAGAGCTTCATGGACGCCATGTTCGGCGGGCGGGACAAGGGCAATGCCTACGTCCGCGCGGCGCTGCAATATATCGCGTCAAATTACGGAACGGAGCTGACGCTTGAAGGCGTGGCGAAGCAGGTCAACGTCAGCCCGAACTATTTTTCGGCACTGTTTCGGCGGACGGTGGGCTGCACCTTCCGCGAGCACCTCTGTCGGGTGCGCGTGGAGGAGAGCAAGCGGCTGCTGCTTTCGACGCAGTATTCGCTCAAGGAGATCGCCGTTGCGGTCGGCTTCTCCGATCAAAGCTACTTCAGCAAGGTCTTTAAGCAGCACACCGGTCTTTCCCCGGGGCAGTATCGCTCCTGAGTCATACGGCACATGAAATAACGGAAATTGAGGAGGAACAAACATGAAACATCTGAAAAAATCGCTTTTCTTGCTCGCCACGGCGCTCATGCTGCTTTCCCTCGCGGGCTGCGGCGGAAAAAACGCTGACCTGATCGACCTCGGCGACAGCACTCTGCATTATAAATCCGCTTATGTCGTGACGGACACGACGGGTATGGAGGAGCAGGAGATCCTTGTTGTGACCTTTGACTTTACCAACAACACCGGCGATCCGATCTCCTATGTCGGTTGGGTCGAGGAGGCGGCGGCGCAGAACGGGGAAGCCTTGGAGCATACCTCGGTATTTCTCGATTCCGACGCGTCAAAGCAGACGAGCGATACCCAGCTTGACGCGGTGCCCGCCGGAGCGACGGTCGAGGTATCGACGGCGTTTGTTCTGCGCGACGGCACGACGCCGATCGAGCTTGCGCTCTCCCACACGGACGGCACCGAGGGCGGCAGGCTGACCATCGACCCGACCCCCCTCGACCGTGTTCGCCTCTCTTTGACCGGGGTTGGCTGATTCCAACAAAAGCGATTAAAAAAACGGGTAGAATTTGAAAAAATTGATGAAAAATGACAGTTGCGCAGCGGCGCGGGTTCGTATATAATAGTGATGTTGAGAAATCATTACTGCGGCGCTCCGCGCTGCGGAATAACTGGAGGAAAACAAAATGTCTGTAAAAGTTGCTATCAATGGTTTTGGCAGAATCGGTCGTCTGGCGTTCCGTCAGATGTTCGGCGCCGAGGGCTATGAGATCGTTGCCATCAACGACCTGACCTCTGCAAAGATGCTGGCGCACCTTCTCAAGTACGACTCCACGCAGGGCAACTACGTTGCGATGGGCCATACGGTCGATTACAACGAGGGCGAAGGCGAGGACAACTACATTGTCGTTGACGGCAAAAAGGTTGTCATCTACAAGATGCCCAACGCGGCTGAGCTGCCCTGGGGCAAGCTGGGCGTTGACGTCGTGCTCGAGTGCACCGGCTTCTACACCAGCAAGGCAAAGGCACAGGCGCATATCGACGCCGGTGCGAAGAAGGTCGTCATCTCCGCTCCCGCGGGCAACGATCTGCCCACCATCGTCTATAACGTCAACCACGAGACGCTGACCAAGGAAGACCACATCATCTCCGCCGCTTCCTGCACCACCAACTGCCTCGCTCCGATGGCGAAGGCTCTGAATGACCTCGCTCCCATCGAGTCCGGCATTATGTGCACCATCCACGCCTACACCGGCGATCAGATGATCCTCGACGGCCCGCAGCGTAAGGGCGACCTCCGCCGCAGCCGTGCGGGCGCTGTCAACATCGTTCCGAACTCCACCGGCGCTGCAAAGGCGATCGGTCTGGTCATCCCCGAGCTGAACGGCAAGCTCATCGGTGCGGCACAGCGTGTCCCGACCCCGACCGGCTCCACCACCATCCTCAACGCCATCGTGAAGGGCACCGTCTCCGTTGACGAGATCAACGCGCAGATGAAGAAGGAAGCCACCGAGTCCTTCGGCTACAACGAAGACCAGATCGTCTCCTCCGACGTCATCGGTATGCGCTTCGGCTCCCTGTTCGATGCAACGCAGACCATGGTCGTCAACCTCGAAAACGGCACCACGCAGGTGCAGGTCGTTTCCTGGTACGACAACGAGAACTCCTATGTTTCTCAGATGGTCCGCACCATCAAGCACTTCTCCACGCTGCTGTAATTCTCCGATATTTCGACTCCCGCGGGCTTCCCGCGGGAGTTCCGTTTATCCAAAAGTCTGACGGACTTTTGGATAAACGGAACTCAAAATTGCAAAATGAGAATAAATAAGAATATTTTGCAATTTTGCCCGCTGCGGCGGGGTTATTGAACGTGAAAGGGCACCCATCTCCGCGCTAAGTGCCGCCGCAAGCGGCGGTTGCGCTCCGAAACGCCTCGCTGCGGCTCGGTGTGACGGTTCCCTTTCACACTTTTCCTCCCTCCGAAGCTTCTCGGCGGGCAGTTTTTTGACAGACTGAGTTCTTGCGGGCTTCCCGTAGGAACTCTTTTGTGTTATAATGAAAGGGAAATTCTGCTGCGGCGCGCGGCACCGGGCAAAAAGAGGAGAGAAGAATATGAAACGTGTGCTGAGCATTGCGCTCTGTCTTTCACTGCTGCTGAGCGTTTGGCTCCCGACTGTTTCGGCGGCGGATACCGAGGGCATCTGCGGCGAGAATCTGACGTGGCGGCTGGACGGAGACGGGACCCTGACGATTTCGGGGACGGGTGCAACGGAGGATTTCTCTGCCGCCGCTCCTTGGGCTGCATATAAAGCGCAGATCAAGTCCGCAGTTGTGGGCGAAGGGGTGACGCGCCTCGGCAGCTGCGCCTTTTCTGCCTGCGGGAATTTGACGAGCGTCTCCCTGCCGAGCAGTCTGACCGAGCTCGGAGACGAGGTGTTCCGTGCCTGCCACTCGCTGAAGCATATTACGATTCCGAGTGGGGTAACGCGGCTCGGCGACCGTGCGTTTTTTGCCTGCTCGGGGCTGACGGAGGTGCAGCTTTCGGCGAAGCTGGAACGCATCGGCGGGTATGCGTTTGAAAGCTGCACGGCGTTAAGGCAGATCGAGCTTCCGCAGGGTGTGACGGAGCTTGCCGCCGGTGCCTTCAAGGGCTGTACCGCGCTGGAGTATATTGAGCTGCCGAGCAGCATGACGCATGTGACGGCAAGCCTCTTTTATGAATGCGAGAGTCTGAAAAGCGCGGTGCTGCCGGACAGTATCGAGAGCATTGCGTCGGAGGCGTTTTCCTACAGCGGCTTGGAGAGCATTTCCGTTCCGGCAAGCGTAAAAACGGTGTATCAAACCGCATTTCAGGAGTGCTTTGCGCTGAAAAAGGCGGAGATTGCGGCGGAGGAGGTCGGAACTGCCGCCTTTTTGGACTGCTGGGCGCTCAAAAACGTCACGTTCGGCAAGACGGTGAAAAAGCTCGGGAAAAATGTATTCGGCGGCTGCACGGCTCTGACCGACGTTTCATTTTCGGGCACGAAGCCGGAGCTTGCGGATAATTCCTTTAACGAGGTGACGGCGACGGTCGGGTATCCCGAGGAGGCAAACAACGCAGTAACGTGGACGGACGAGGCGCGGCAGAATTACGGCGGTGAACTGACATGGGAGCGGCGGCATGACCTCAAGTACGTTTCGGCAGAGGCGCCGACCTGCACCGAGACGGGAAATTCCGAATATTGGAACTGCTTGGTCTGCGGAAAGTGCTTTGCCGATGCGATGTGTGAGACGGAGATGACAAACCCGACGCTGCCCGCGCTGCCGCACATTTGGGACGAGGGTAAGGTTACAAGCGCTGCGACAACCGAAGCGGAGGGGATTAGGACCTTTACCTGCTCGCGCTGTGAGCGGACAAGAACCGCGCCGATCGCCAAGCTCCCGTCCGAGACGTCACTCGCTGAGGGTGTCTGCGGCGAGAGCCTGACGTGGCGGCTGAGTGATAACGGTGTCTTGACGATCTCGGGCAGCGGAAAAATGACGGACTACGCAAGCCGCGGACCGTGGTCGGCGCACAGAGACAAAATTACCTCCGTTGTTGTCGCGGCGGGCGTCGAGTCCGTCGGGAAGCGAGCCTTTGCGGACTGTACGCAGCTGAAAGCCGTCGAGCTTCCCGGCAGCCTGACTACGATCGGCAGCGAAGCGTTTTCCTCCTGCACCGCCCTGACGAGCCTTACCGTCCCGAAAAATGCGGTGCGCATCGGCGAAGAGGTGTTTTACGGCTGCGAAGCCTTACGCGGCGTATGGGTCGATGCGGAAAACGCAGCGTATTGCTCCGATAATTTCGGCGTTGTGTACAACAAGGAAAAAACGGCGCTGGTATATGTTCCGACCATGGCGGAGCTGGGCGACTATGCGATCCCCGGCAGCGTAACGGACATTGCGCCGTACGCGTTCGAGTGCCGCCTCGGCTTGACGGGGGTGCGCATTCCCGAGGGCGTGACGGGCATCGGCGAGCTTGCCTTTTACGGCTGTACCGCGCTGAAAAGCGCCGTGATTCCGTCGAGCGTGGCAAGCGTCGGGGAAAGCGCGTTTAACGGCTGCACGGCGCTGGCGAGCGTATGCTTCCTCGGCGACGCGCCGGAGCTCGGCTATATGGCGTTTCAAACCTATGACGCAGACAAAAATGAGGATGTCAATATCCGCGGATTGACGCTCTACTATATCGAGGGCAAAGCGGGTTGGTCCGCACCGACCTTCGGCGAGGAGGAATATCCTACCGCGACGTGGGACGGCGTGAATGTTCCGCTGCCGTCGCACGAGCACAAATACCGTGCCGTCGTGACCAAGCCGACGTGCACGGAGGGCGGATACACGACGTATACCTGCAGAATTTGCCGCGATCGGTACGTGGGCGACCCGACGCCGCCGCGCGGACACAATATGGTGCTTGATGAGGAGGTCGCGGCGACCTGCACAAAGCCCGGGCTTTCGATCGGCACGCATTGCGTCGTGTGCAAGGAGGTCTTTTTGGAGCAGACAGTCGTTGCGGCGCTCGGTCATGCGTGGGACAAAGGTAAGGTGACGACCGCGCCGACGATCGAAAAGGAGGGCGTCAGGACCTTCACCTGCACGCGCTGTGAGACGACAATGACCGAACCGATCGACAAGCTGCAAGGCACCGTGTCCTTCAAGGATGTGGACGAG
>OLSB01003236.1_pt1 | contig 12065 bp, 13 predicted proteins | sample 1672071 | NCBI WGS metagenome assembly OLSB01 (sample SAMEA3136642, study PRJEB25190) | human gut metagenome | biome: human gut; feature: human-associated habitat; material: faeces | place: Austria | collected 2013
TAATATCTTCCGCACAAATCACCGGGGGAAATGGAACTTCAAGTTCACCATATACACTTGGGTTATAGATTAAGCTTATGATTTATCATAAGTTTTTTCTTATTATATTAATTATTTTAATTGTTATATAAATATATTGGATACCGTATGATATTATTAAAGGCCACATGTTTATATTAAGGTATGTTAAGGTAAATAATAAACTTGTTTTTATAATAACAGCAATTATATTAATTTTCATTAATTCTTTTGATTTATCCATAGCTTGCATGCATATTGATAAAGGGTTTAAGATATAAGATATTAAAAAGATAATTGATGTTATTTTTAAATAATTTGATCCTAAGGTAGTATTAAATAATAGTTTTAAGCATTCTTTAGGGAATATAAATAATATTATAGTGAAAATAGCACCTATAATTAATGATAAATTACATGCAAGAAGTAGTTTTCTTTTTGTTTCTTTATATTTTTTATTTGCATAGCTTTTTGTAACAGTAGGAAGTAAAGCATTTGATATTGCACCACTTAAAAAATTTGGCATCATAACCATTGGTAAAACATAACCTGATATTATTCCATATTCTTTAGTTATATAAGTTGTTTGATATCCTAGTTTTAGAAAAACAAATGTAATAATAATGGGTTCTAAAAATAAACCAATTGATGAGATTAATCTTGATGTTGTCGTGGGAATAGATATAGAAAATATATCTTTAATATTATTTAAATCAGGTTTTATGTCATTTTTATTTATTTTTGTTTTATTAGGCATAAATAAAAGAAGTGTTACAATACCTAAACTTTCACTTAAACAATTTATAAATACAAGTCCTGATACGGCATAACTAATGTTTATTTTTAATAAATAGGGTATTATAAATATAATGGATATTATTCTTGTTATTTGTTCTATCATGTTGGATACTACATTTGGAAACATTTTTTCTTTACCAAAGAAGTATCCTTTTATAATACTTGATGTTGTTATAAAAGGAAGTGTTATACCAATAGATATGATTGGATAATAAAGTATTTCATTATGAAGTAAATTATTAGCTATAAAGGGTGCTAAAATAATTATAATAATTATTAAAAATATATTAAAAATAATAGCTATGGGAAGAAAACCTAAAACTAATTTTTTATTATTTCTAGTTCCTTCTGCGACAAGTTTACTAATAGCGGTAGGTAAACTTAACGTAGCAATTGTAATAAATAAATTAAATGTTGGTAAAACTAACATATAAAGACCTAAACCATCTACACCAATTACACGTGTTGTAATAATTCTTATAACCATACTAAGAATTTTAGTAATAAATCCTCCTAATGCTAAAATTAATGCTTTTTTTATAAATTTTTCTTTCATTTATTTCACCTAAATAATTATATGAATAAATAGTAATAAAAAACATTAAAAATTGTTATAGTATTTCTTATTAAATTTATAATTATTATTTATATTTATTACTGGTATATAAAAATCTTTAAAATCTAATAATTTTACTCGAAAAATAATAGTTTTTTTGATATAATATTAATTGAGTTTAGGAGTGAAGTGCATGAAAAGAAATGAAGTAGATAAAAGCAAGTTATCGCCAATGATGGTTCAATATATGGATATAAAAGATAAGTATGAAGATGCGATTATCTTTTTTAGGCTTGGGGATTTTTATGAAATGTTTTTTGAAGATGCAATTTTAGCTTCTCATGAACTTGAGTTAACTTTAACAGGTAAAAATTGTGGCTTAGAAGAAAGAGTTCCTATGTGTGGTGTTCCTTTTCATTCATATTTACCTTATCTTGAAAAACTTGTTAACAACGGACATAAAGTGGCTATTTGCGAACAATTAACAGATCCAAAACTAAAAGGTATGGTTGAACGTGGTGTTATACAAGTTGTTACTAAAGGGACTTTAATGGAAGCAAGCAGTATTGATGAAAAAACTAATAATTATGTTGGCAGTATTTATGATTATAATCATTGTTATGCGATAAGTTATACTGATGTAACAACAGGAAATTTTTATACAGAATTATTTAGTTATGATATAGATAAACTTATTAATGAAATAATAAGACTTGATATAAAAGAATTAATTGTAAATGATATAATAGATAGAAAAATAATAAATACTTTAAGAGAAAATTATAATATTTTAATTACAATAAGTAATAATTTATTAGAAAATGATACTTATAAATATATATATGAAGATATAAAGGATATAAGAATTGTTAATTCCGTAAAACATTTACTTAATTATTTAAATGAAACTAAAATGGGTAATCTTAGTCATTTACAAAAAGTAAAAGTAATAGATAAAAATAAATATCTTGAATTAGATATTTATTCTAAAAGAAATCTTGAACTTGTAGAAACTTTAAGATTAAAAGAAAGAACTTATTCTTTACTTTGGTTACTTGATAAAACTAAAACTGCGATGGGTTCTAGAACACTAAAAACATATATTGAAAATCCTTTAGTAGATAAACATGAAATAGAAAGAAGATATGATTATATATCTACTTTACTTACAGAATTTATTTTAAAAGAAGAATTAAGAGAACTTTTAAATAATGTATATGATTTAGAAAGATTATGTGGAAGAATTAGTTATGGTAATTTAAATGCAAGAGATTTAATTCAATTAAAAAATTCAATTAAAATGCTTCCTCATATTAAAAATATTTTAGATGAAATTAAATTTGATAAAAGGCTTGAAACTTTAGAAGATTTATATAATTTACTTGATATTAGTATTAATGAAGATAGTCCTGTTAGTATTAAAGAAGGAAATATAATAAAAAAAGGTTATAATAAAGATCTTGATGAATTAAAAAGTATGTCTTCTGGAGGGAAAGATTTTATTCTTGCTCTTGAACAAAAAGAAAAGGAAAAAACAGGAATTAAGAATTTAAAAGTAGGTTTTAATAAAGTATTTGGTTACTTTATTGAAGTTCCAAATGGTCAAAAATCTTTAATAAAAGATGAATATAATTATACAAGAAAACAAACTCTTTCTAATTGTGAAAGATATATAACTCCTGAGTTAAAAGAAAAAGAAGATTTAATTTTAAATGCTGAAGAAAAAAGTATGGCTATGGAATATGATTTATTTATTGAAATAAGAGATAAAGTTAGAACTTATATTCCTAAACTTCAAAATATATCTAATATAATCAGTGAAATAGATGTTTTATGTTCTTTAGCAGTTGTAGCAGAAGAGAATAATTATGTAAGACCTAAATTAGTAGATGAAAGAAATATTTATATTAAAGATGCAAGACACCCAGTTGTTGAAAAAGTATCACAAAAAGATTATGTGCCAAATGATATATTGATGGATGAAAAAACAAATATCTTATTAATAACAGGACCTAATATGAGTGGTAAATCTACTTATATGAGAACACTTGCAATTGTTGTAATTATGGCACAACTTGGTAGTTTTGTTCCTTGTAAAGAAGCTAAACTTCCAATATTTGATAAAATATTTACCCGTATTGGAGCAAGTGATGATTTAGTAAGTGGTGAATCTACTTTTATGGTTGAAATGAAAGAAGCTAATAATGCAGTTAGTAATGCTACGAAAAATAGTTTAATTTTATTTGATGAATTAGGTCGTGGAACAGCAACTTATGATGGAATGAGTTTAGCTCAAAGTATATTAGAGTATATCCATGATAAAGTAAAAGCTAAAACACTTTTTTCTACTCATTATCATGAATTAACAAGTTTAGAAAAAAATTTGAGATATTTGAAAAACGTTCATGTTTCTGCTAAAGAAGAAAATGGTACAATTACATTTTTGCATAAGATAAAACCAGGTGCAGTAGATAAAAGTTATGGTATTCATGTTGCTAGTTTAGTTAATCTTCCTAAAGAAATAATAACAAGAGCAAGTGAAATACTTGATTTATATGAAAATAAAAAAAGTAAAAAAGCAATATACGAACAAACTTCACTATCTTTTGATTTTAATGAAGAAAAAGAAAGTGAAGTAGAAAAAAAGCTACTTGAAATTAATCCTTTAGAAATAACACCACTTGAGGCTTTAAATATTTTAGATGAATTAAAAAAAGAAGTATTAAATAAAAAATAAGGAGGTTTTTATGGGAAAATTATTTATCGTAGGAACACCAATAGGAAATTTAAATGATGTAACAAAGCGTCAACTTGAAACTTTAGAAAATGTAGATATTATCCTTTGTGAAGATACAAGACATAGTTTAAAATTACTTAATTTTTATAAAATAAAAAATAAACTTATTTCATATCATAAATTTAATGAAAAAGAAAAATCCCCATATTTAATAGATGAAATAATAAAAAATAATAAAAATATTGCTTTAATAACAGATGCTGGAATGCCATGTATATCAGATCCTGGTTATATTTTAGTAAAACAAGCAAGAGAAAATAATATTGAAGTAATAGGAGTAGGAGGAATAAGTGCTGTTACAACAGCTTTATCTATAAGTGGTCTTGATACTAAAAATTTTAGTTTTTATGGCTTTTTTCCTAGAGAAAATAAAACTAAGAAAAGAATTATTAAAGAAATAAAACAAAGTTTAATTAAAGTATTTGTTTTTTATGAATCTCCTAAAAGGTTAATTGATACTTTAGAATTTTTAAAAGAAGAACTTGTTAATTTTAATATTTGTGTATGTTCTGATTTAACTAAGTTACATGAAAAAGTATATTATGGAAATATAAATAAAGTTTTAGAAGAATTAAAAGATAATTCAAAAAGTGAATTAGGAGAGTATACTTTTATTATAGAAAAAGAAGAAATAGAAGAAGAACAAGAAATTAATTATTCTATCGAAGCATTACTTATTGATATAATTATTAAAAATAATCTTTCAATGAAAGAAGCAGTTGATAAATTAAATAAAGAAACATCTTTTAGTAAAAAAGATATTTATAATGCTAGTTTAAATATAAAAAAAATAATAGGTTAGTCTATTATTTTTATTTTGTATTAAGTTCATTTAGTTTATCATTTAATTTAGTATTTTCTTCTTTTCTTTTATTATCTTGTGCTTTTTCTAAAGTGTACCATCCATTTTTAAACATAAGATTAAAGGCATCTCTTGCAGCACATTTAACATCATCAAAAATGTCATAAAGTTTATCAAATAATAAATCATTACTTGCTTCATCAATAGCAATACTTAAATTATTAGACATATTTTTTTCATTTTCTAAGATAACTTCTAAATAATTTTTTTCATTCATATTTATAGTTTTACTAACATTTACTTCAGGATTATTAACTTTATTATTCATAATTTTCCTCCAAATAAATCATACTTATTAAATCTTCACATATATCTTTATGCATTTTATAAATATCACAAATAAAATCTTTTATTTCAGGATCATTAACTTTTAAACTAATGTCATAAGCAAGTTTACATGTTGTATAGTTCCAGTTAAAAATGTCACAAATATAAGATAAATCTTTTGTAGATATTATTACTGGTGGTTTTTCCATATTATCAATTCCTTTCTATTGTTAGTTTTAGTAAAAACAAAAAAAATATACTAATATTTTAAGTATATTTTTATAATATTAAGTTGTTATTTTATATAATTTTTTTCTTTTAACCAAATTAAAGTATCTTTAATTGTTTCTTTAATATCTTTGTTTTTAAAACCTAATTCTTTTTTTGCTTTAGCATTACTAAAATTAGCATTAGAAGATAGAGTATATAAAGAATATTTTGTAAATAATGGTGTTTCTTTTTTTATGTTGTAATATAATTCAAAAAAAGGTGCAACTAATTTTGCTAAAAAAATAGGTAATACTAGTTTTATTCTTTTTTTATTTTGTAAATCACAAATTAAGTCAGTTAAATCTTTAATTGTAATATATTTATTAGATAATATATAACATTCATTTTTATTATTTTTTTCACAAGCACTTATGATACCATCTGCAACATCTCTAACATCTACGAAGTCATAACCACCTTTAACAGTAGCAAAAAGTTTATTATTTGCAACTTGTTTTATTAATTGTGTTAAGTGACTATTTCCAAAATCATATGGTCCGATAATTCCTGAAGGCATAATAATACAGGCATTTAAATTTTCATTTTTAACTTTATCCATAATATATTTCGTAGTTTCTGCTTTAGTTTTTGCATATAATCCTTTTACTTTATTTTCATCAAAATCAGTTTCTTCTGTCATTAATTCATTATTAGGTTTTTCATAAATAGCATGTACACTACTAATATAAATAAGTTTAGCATTTTTTTCTAAAACTTTATCTATAATATTTTTAGTACCATTAACATTAATATTATAGATAGTAGGATTAAATTTAGATTTAATATATACAACTGCAGCACAATGAATTACAAAAACTTGTTTATCATTAATATTTTCAAAAACATCAGATAAACTATCTTTTTTTGTTACATCTCCATAATAAATTTTACAATTTAAGTTTTCTAATGACTCAATTGAAGAATTTTTTAAAACAAGTGCTCTTATTTCATTATCTTTGTTTTGTTGTAACTTTCTTATAATATTATTTCCTAAAAAACCATTTGCTCCGGTTATTATATAAACTTTTTTCATAAATTACCTCCATTTTTAAATAATAAAATATTAATTCTTTCTATATACAATTATAGCATAAATTGTAATAAATAAATAGTTTTATTTATTATTTATATTATGATATAATTGTATATAGATATTCAAAACAAATAATAAATTTTCAGGAGTTAATGTTATGAAAAAAATATTAATATTTTTATTAATTATAGTAATTGGTGTAGGGCTTACCGGATGTGTATTTTCAACAAAAAATAATATTTTAAAAAAAATAGAATTAGAAGGTTTAAATTGTGAATTACAAAAAGAGATTAATACACATAGAGGTTTTCTTGGCGATAAATCTTATTTTGTAATGATGAAGTGCTTGGATTTAAATAGTGAAAAACTTTCAAAAAACTGGAAAAAATTGCCATTAAATGATGAGTTAAATACTGCTATGGAAATGATTCAATGTACTGATGATGAGTGTAAAAATGTTTATGAAAGATATGAAATACCAGATATAAAAAATGGATATTATTATTTTTTAGATAGGCATAGTGAATCTAAAGATAGGTATGATAGTTCTGATTTAAATAATAGGTTTTCTTGGAATTTTACTTTAGCACTTTTGGATGTAGATAAAAATATTATTTACTATTATGAATTAGATACATAAGTATAATAAAGAAGAAATAAGAAAAAAGTAATTTATAAAAATTTTAAATATAATTAAATTATAAAAATATTATATATAAAATTTCCATTAATTTTGATTAATGTATATATATTTTTCAAATTAAATGATATAATCTATTTGAAATGGAAAATAAAATAGTAATTTGTAGAAAGGATTAAAAATATGAAAGATAAGAAAAAAATAGGAACAGTTATTTTTGGTATAATATGTGCAGTAATAATAGGAGTTTGTTTAATAATACAATTTGTTATTAAAAACGAAGATAAAAAGTTACAAAAAGAAAAAGAAAAATTAGAAATACTAACTATTAAAACTGAAAGTGGTGTTGAAATAGAAACAGAATATTATAGTTTTGATAATAGTAAATTTTATTTAAAAATTCCCAAAAGTTTTAAACAATTAGATTATGAAACTATTACAAAAAAATATAATGGTAATGTTCCTAATATTGTATTTTCTAATGATGAAACAACAATAAATGTGGCAGTTAGTTTAACAGATGATAAAATGAGTAATACACAAATAAAGTCATATAAAGAAGCTATGGAAAATTTACTTAAAAATAATAGTGAAATAATATCTAGTGATTTATATGAAGTAAGTGGGCATAACATTGGTAAAATAAAATTAATTAGTAATGCACAAGATACAAGTATTTATAATAATATGATTTTCTTTTCATATAATGATAAATTAGTAATTGTTACATTTAACTGTACTACTGAATTACAAAAAGAATGGCAAAGTGTTGGTGATTTTATTATAGATTCATTGTTTTTTAAAAAGTAACGACAACTTATAATTTATTAAACTCTACGGTTAGTTTGGTGTGTTTTAATAACCTTTGTACTATAATGTATTTACGAAAGGAGAAAAATTATGAATCAAGAAAAAATAGGAAAATTTATATTAAAACTGCGTAGAGAAAAAAATATGACACAGCAAGAATTAGCTGATAGAATTGGTGTTACAGATAGAGCAATATCAAAATGGGAAAATGGTAGAGGCCTTCCTGATTTATCATTAATGATGCCATTGTGTAAGGAATTAGGTATAACAATAAATGAATTAATTAGTGGAGAACAAATTGAAAAGGAAGATTATCAAAGCAAACTAGAAGAAAACATTTTTAAAACGATTGATTATACAAATAAAAAAATCGCAAATAAGAATAAGATATTTAAAATAGTAGTCGGAACAATTATAACAATTGTTTTAATAGTTGGACTAATGTTTTTTGTAGATGTTAATAGAATGAATAACAATGATCCTGTGGTATTTAGTACATGGGGATTTAAATATGCTCCTGTGGTTGATCTTCATGAAGAAGAAATTATAAGTGGAGTAGAAAATTACTTGCTAGAAAAATTGGATAATGAACCCAAGCATCATGAAAATGAAAAGTCATTTGTTAGTATTAGAACTTATTTAATTGAAGAAAAAAATAATCATAAACTTTATAATGTTTATGCATGGGTTTTAGAAGAAAAATATTATTTGGAGAATAATGAGATAAAACAAGATAGTAGTTCTTCTATTCCTTATATGTTTGTAGTAGAACATACTAATGATAAATATAAAGTTACTGATTCAAGAATACCAAGAGATAAAGTTTATACTGAAGATATGAAAAACATATTTCCAAGAAGTGTAAGAAAAGATATGGATGAAATTCATAATGATGGCACAATTGAAAGATTAAAAATGGATATTGAAAAGCAATTAAATTTATATTTTCATAAATAATAAATTGTATAGAAAATTTAACATATAACTAAAAATTTCAAATGAATAAAAAAGTTCTTCTTTCTGTGATAGGAGAACTTTTAAAGTTTTATATAAAATAAAAACTTACGAACTTTTAAGTTTGTAAGTTGATTTTATTATGGAGCAATAACATAGGTTATTTGAAAATCCTAATAGTAAAAGTTGATAAACAACTAATCACTAAAATAATAATAGCATATTTTTGAAAAATAATAAATAAATTTTAAAAACAAATTAGAAAATATAGTTTATAACTAAAAAATATGGTAAAATTATGTTATAATAAATATGTATTTAGAGGTGATTTTTTATGTTTAATTTTAAAAAGAAAAAGGAAGCTAATAACTTAGAGAATACTGACAATAGAGATGCATATAAAGAGTTTAAAGAAGAAATGCAAAAATTTGGTGAATATGATAGTTTATCAGAGGTACCATTTGATGAATGCTTTTGGTTTATTTATAGGAATATGAAAAAAGATATTAAAGATACTTTAATTATTGCATCATATTTAAGACAAATTGAAGTTCCACTTGAAGAAATAAAAAAAGTATATTCACTAGATGACGAATATATTGAAAATTTAATAAGCAATGAAATTCCTTCACTACGTGTTAAAGCATATAAAAGATTAAAAGAAGAACTTCCTAATGAAACTGTAGCATTTTTTCCCGGATTCCATAATAACTTTGAACCATTATATATTGAATTAATAGATAGAATTGAATACTTGTCCGAAGTCAAAAGAAATCAGAAAAAAATACGTACAGATTTGGGCGACAATGAGATAATATCAAGTATTATAAGTAATCCAGCAGTATTAGTATTATTAAATTATTTTTCTGTTAAGGAATCACTTATTCTTGCATCAAATTTAGATTTACTAAGTATTGATGAAGACATTATACATCAAATATATACATTTAATGAAAATGATTTTAGAAACATATTTGAAAGTGTTAATATTACTTATATTGAAGATTTATTAACTAAAAGAATAAAAAAACTAAATAATATTGAAATGGAAACAAGTTTTTTTGATTATCAAGAATTATCAGATAAATATGAAGATTTGTTAAATAGAATTAATGATACAAAAAAATATCTTTCTGGTACCAAAAAAAGATAATATCTATTATAACGTGCAAAGATGACTTATCTTTCAAAGTCATCTTTTTCTTTAATTAAATCTAATTCTTTAATGTCATCATCATCTAGTAGATTATCATGATACATTTCGTTAACGACATCAATATATTTATCATCTTTATCATACCAACTATGAAGTTTATCGTGTAAGAAAGATATTAGTTTTTCAAATTTATCTTTCCAGTAATCTAATGTATTCTTTAAATTATGTATTTTAGATTTTAAAAATGATATTTCATTATCTTTTTTTTAATCGTGTCATTTAAGGTTTTAACTCTTAAATTAAGAACTTCATTATTTTCAGTAAGAGTTTTAATCTTATTATTCTTATCTTTTATTTGTTCATGAGCATTAACTAGTGTATTAGATAGAGTTTGTATTTTATCATATTCTTTATTAGTATTATCTATTTGTTCGATAAAGTTGATAAAAGAATCTTTATCTTCTTTTGATAAAATATAATTATCTTTATTTAATTTAGAAACTTTCAATTTATCAATTTTATCTTTTATATCTTTTGAATTATTTTTTAGTTCAGTAGATTTTTTATTTGCTTGTTTTAGATTTTCAGTGTTTCTTTCGATTTGTTTTTTCATTTCTATATAGTTATCCATATCAGATACATGAATATCTCTATTTCTACCTTTTTGCTTTTTCTTTAAAGTTGAATCTAAACTATATACTTGATTAAATTCTTCGATACATAAAGTCCTCATTTTATCTTGTAATCTTATTAAAGATTCTTTAGTAAATACATCAGATTTACCAACTTGTTTTTCCATACCATTTTTATTCTTATATTTAATTGGAACACCAACAATATGTAAATGTGGGCTTGCTTCATCATAATGAATAATAGCACTTGCTATCTTAAAAGTAGGTAATATAATTTCTAAATCTTCAATTTGCTTTTTATAAACATTTGTCATTCTTCTTTTAAACTTATCATCTTTTGTATCCCAATATTTTTTATCTCCAAGTTCAATTATTATTTCACAGGCTAAATCATTTTTCTCATTACTACTTATATGAGTAAAATAATCTTTGATTTTTCTATCGCCCCTTACTTGCTTTAGATTATATTCTTCTTTTGCTTCATCAAATTCTTCCTTATATAATTTTTTTACATCATCCAATTATCATCATATTTCATATTACATTTAACAATTTCTATATTGTTTTTACTTTCTTCAATTTTAATATCAGAATTAGAATCATAGTGATCTTTTTCGCGTTTATTATGCTTACCACTGTTATCTAAATCATTAATACTTTGACATCTAAATATTGGACAACTCATTAATTATTCTCCTTTCTTATTATTATCATTTTCTTCTCTTGATTGTTCTAAAATTTTATCAATTAGTTTTTGATATTGTTTATCTTTTTTTAAAACTTCTAGCATAAGATAATTAGGGATCTCTTTTTTATTTTCCTTAAAATATTCAAGAATTTGTGGTACTACTGTTTCAAAAAAGTAGTTAATAATTGTCATCTCCTTTCCACTACCAAGACACAAAAAAAGAACACATTTCTGTGTTCATAAATTTAATTTTTATCTTTTAAGTCCATTTGTATTATTCATTTGTTGGTTTCTCATAATAATTTGACTTCTTATATTTTCTAGAATTATTTCCGCATTAATTTTTTCATCAAACGAATCTTTTTTTAAACTAAATTGTTGTAACATTTTTATCATTTTATTTGTGTTTGTGCAACCTGATAATGATTGAATAATTAAATCAAAATTTGGTTGACCATTTGATATTTTCATATATTGTTGATAAATATAGTTAATTTGATTCATTTCACTTTCTGTTAGTTTTCTAAACGGATCAAGACTATTTATTGTATTTGTTTCTTCATCATATTCAATAATATCACCTA
>OLSB01003237.1_pt1 | contig 12065 bp, 16 predicted proteins | sample 1672071 | NCBI WGS metagenome assembly OLSB01 (sample SAMEA3136642, study PRJEB25190) | human gut metagenome | biome: human gut; feature: human-associated habitat; material: faeces | place: Austria | collected 2013
CGTTATCGCAATGTGCGACTCCAACGGCTACATCTACGATCCCGACGGCGTTGACCTCAAGAAGGTCATGGACATCAAGCAGAAGCGCCGCGCACGCATCAGCGTCTACGCCGACGAGGTCCCCGGCTCCGAGTACCACGAGGGCCGCAAGGGCATCTGGACCCTCAAGTGCGACATCGCAATGCCCTGCGCATCCCAGAACGAGATGGACGCCGACGACGCTCAGCACCTGATCGACAACGGCTGCATGGCAGTGTTTGAAGGCGCCAATATGCCTCTGACCCCCGAAGCCATCGAGAAGGTTCTCGGCAACGGCCTCCTTTACAGCCCCGGCAAGGCCTCCAACGCTGGCGGCGTCGCCACCTCCGGCCTCGAGATGACCCAGAACTCCATCCGCATGAGCTGGAGCTTCGAGGAAGTCGACGAGAAGCTGCAGGGCATCATGAAGAACATTTTCAAGGCCTGCTACGACGCATCCGTCGAGTGCGGCCAGCCCGGCAACCTCATGGTCGGCGCAAACGTTGCCGGCTTCCTGAAGGTAGCCGATGCAATGATGGCTCAGGGCGTCGTCTGATCCTGCATACGGCAAACTGCACAAGTTGAAAAAGAGAGTACCTGTCGGTACTCTCTTTTCATTTTTACAGTGAGCTTCCGTTCACAGTAACGCTGCCTTCAAGGATGATCTCGCCGCTGTTTTTTATGCATATCCTCGCATTAGCGGTCTCAAGATTTATATCCCCGTCAGCGTTCACGCTTATCTCAGAAAGCGCGCCGTCAGGCTCGCTTTTTCTTTTTATCTCTGACAACCACATGGCTACACCTCCAGTGTGACGATAGTTCCTGCGCTGAAGGAATCGGCCCAGCAATGGCTGGAGCTTACCCTGTAGCTTCCGCTAACGCCCAGCGCCGTTGAGCTCAGCTCGATGATGTCGCCCGGAAAGCACGCAAACTGCTTTGTGATCGTCAGCTCGATGAGATGCCTGCCCCTCTCGGACTCGGCTATCTGATATTCAGCCGTATATCGGGCGGCGTCCGCACCCGTGGTCTTCGGAACGGTGAGCTCACGGTGGCTTTTTCCGCCGCGCGCGATAAAATCCTCGTTGCGCACCGTGTAGCTTGCCCCCGTTACGCGGTTTTTCACGCGCACATCGGATATTATCCCGTAGCGCTCGTCCCGCAGCTTTATGGCGTGGGCGTCATTGTCCGCGTCTATCGTAACGCTCGAGCCCTGACGCCCGTTTAAGATAAGCGCTCCTTCGGGAGTGAAGAACGGGGTCGTGCCCCAGGCATAGCGGCTGAAGCGCTTCACGGCGCTCCACGCGCTCTCGCCCGTGCTGACGCTGAAGCTGCCCAGAGACTTGGCTTCTCCGCTTACCACCTGGCTGATACCGTAGGGCGTGATAAAACTACTTATAAGGCTCTCGCTGCTCAGGGCGGCGTATGACGCTGCGGGCAGCTCGTTATCCAGCAGCAGCGCCGCGGGAGATCTTCCTGACACGGTCACAACGGAGCCGTGATCGTCAATGCTGATGCTGTATTCGTCCACGACTCCGGTAAACACCGTCGCGCCGTTGTGCTCAGCTCTGAATCGGCAGGCCGACTGAAGCTTTGAAAGCTGGTGGGAGTAGTAGATGAAGCTGACCTCAAACCAGTCGCAGGGCTCTCCGAGCCCGTGGCAGACATCCCATGAGAGAAAGGGCGGCAGCTCAGTCTCAACGCCGCTGCTGCTTATAATGTATCCTGTCATGGCGTCACCTGAACCTTATAAGCTGTCCCTTGGTGAGCTCTTCGTCCGGATCGTCTATGCCCGGATTCATGCTGCACATCTGCTCTACAGAGACGCCGAATTTTTCCGCCAGACTGCGCAGGGTATCGCCCTCGGCAGCCGTGGTGTAGCGCTTGAGTCCCGGCAGGCTCGCCAGAGGATCGTCGTAGTCAAAATCGTCCATAGCTTCGGCCATGTCCTCGAACTTGCTGCCTTTGTACTCCCAAAACTCGAAGCTGTAATGCACATAGTCCTCCCTCGGCTCCTCCCTGAGATTGAGCTTTGCAAAATATGCGTATATAGTCGGCCATACGGGATGCACCAGCTTTCCGCCCTTGTTTTCCTCGAACAGCTCCGCAAGCTGCCGGAAGCTCTCGTAGGCTTCCGGACCGGTGAACTCGCCCTCGCCGCGGATTATCTTGTTCTGCAGCCCCAGATCCTGCACCACATAGCCCGAAAAGGGCAGCTTATAGCTGTGCAGGGTGCGTCGGTACTCGACCTCAAAGATCCTGGGGTTGTTCGGCCAGACGAAATCTCTGTATTTCATCGCTGCTAACATGGCTCCACCTCCTAATAAAGCTCAAAGCCGTTGTCATACCTGCGTGCGTCACGGCGGAAGTAATCCGACATGAAAGACATATCCCGCCGCCGCACGATAAACAGCTCGGCATCGTCAAAGTTTGTTCCGTTTTCGTCCGGAGTGTATGAGCGGACGTCAAAAATATCCGCCGTATTACTCATTTTCTTCCTCCTGTCTGGTCCCAGCGGCTATGGTGACCACCTCGGTCTCCGGCCCGTCGGGCTTTGTTATACGCTCGATCTTTGCGCAGCGGCAGCCGCCGTACAGCCGGCTTCCGACCTTAACGGTAAAATCCGCAAGACCGTCAAAGCTCAGGCCGTCCGATACCGCCGTTTCCCGCCGCAGCTCGATGCCGTACTCAGTGTCATTCGTCAGCACCGCTGCCGGAAGAGCGTCTCCGAAGCACTCTATTTTATAAACGGAGTTTGTCTCAAACTCCCGCACGCTCTGCACCGAGGCGAGCTTCACACCGTTGACAAGGACCGCGTTATCGTCGTTTGAGGGAAATGCACGCGTCACCGTCATACCGTTTCCCCCAATCCGTAGGCCGAGAGCTCCCCGTCCCGCAGCTCTCGCACCAGAAGGGCCCTGGCCTTCGCGGTGCAGCCGCTGCGGAACATTTCGCTGTCCGCGTCATAATGAACGTCGCCGAAATCAAACTCCGTGACGCTCAATCCCTGGATGCTCCTCATTTCCTCGCGCACAAGTCCGGCATACTCCGCGCAGCCGGACTCGCCGGAGCTCGGATCGGCCGGCGAGAATATCTCAAGGGATATCACAAGCTCGGCCTTGCTGCCATACATCTCTTTGACAGCTCCGTTCTCAGTACACAGGCCGATGTAATTCCCGCATCCGGACGCGCTAAGGCGCGCGGACTTCAGCGATACGCACACGACCGCCGCCGTCCTGTCGAGCTTCGAAGCGGGGAATTTGGTCACGGCGTTTATATTCGCGGCGGCAAGCGCCCCGACTATGCTCTCGGGTATAAGCTCAAACATCACCGCTCTCCCCTTTCAGCCTCAGAATACACTCGTTATGGGAGAGCTTTCCGAAAATGCGCACGGGCTCGATTCTCAGCACCTCGTATATCCTGCCTGCGACGGTCACCTGCACGCCCTCGGCAATGTTGTCCATGTTCGTTATCAGCCGGTATTTGGAGCCGTTTTTTACTCCGGCCGCCATCGGCTGGCGGTGTATCTGCGCGTTGTCCGCGTCAAGACATGAGATAAAGCCCTTGCCCGCCGCCGTACCGACGCTAATGTTCTCGCCGTAAAGCCTGAGTATGCTGTCTGTCGCCGTCATCCGCGCACCCCCATGAACTCAAAGCCGCCGTCAAGGTAGGCTGCGAGCATATTCTCGGCATATTTTCTCAGGTTGGCCGCAGATGCGGATACTGCGCCGCCGTCAAGCCGCACCGACACGTTTCCGGCGCTGAAGGAGCCCACCCTGTCTACGGGAAGGCCGCTGAGCTCAATATACATGGACAGCGCCAGCATACCCGCGGCTGTAACGAACAGCTCCTGTATCTCCTCGCTTGAAACGCCCTTGCGCAGGCGGCTTTCAAGCTCCGCCGCCGCGGACGCGCACACAGCCCTGAGGATACCGGCGCTCTCGGCGGGAAGCTCAGAGCTCATAAGGCTCAGCGCCTTGTTTTCAATATCAGAATTTGTGTATGCCATTTTATACCTCCGTTCTGTTTTCCAAAGGAAGCGGGACTTTCGTCCCGCTTCAGCGTGTCAAAAAAGTCCTCAGGACTTTTTTCACGCTTCAAAACGCCACGTTTTTTGTGAAATCACATTTCACGAAAAACCTCGCTTTGCTCGTCAAAAAGCCTGATAAATCAGGCTTTTTGATGGCTATTTATCTAATTCGAGGCGGGCTGCCGCCCCCTCGAGCTCCCCCGTCCGTCGTTGGAGATAACGCTCTGTTTTCAGTTTTTTGACAGACTGAGTGGGAATTATCAGTCAGACCTTCAGAACCTTGGAGGCCTCGGTGTAAAGCTTTGCAAAGCCCGAGATGCTGGTGATGGCGGCACGCTCGAGCTGGCGGTCGATGAGCCTGTCGTATTCGACGGAGACGTCGCCTGCCGTCACCATCTCAAGGGCGTAGCCCTTGTCGAGGCCGATGGCGGTGCCGGCGGGCATCGCAGAGCAGCGGATGAGCTTCGCGCCCAGAGGATTGCCCGGTTCGCCGGTGCCCTGGAAATTCAGGCCGGTCAGGGGGTTCTGGAACTCGGAGCACTTGAGTATCTTCATCATGACGTCGGGTGCGGCGAGCATGGTGTTCATGGTGTAGGGGTCGAAGGTATTCCAGAAGTTCAGCAGCTCCCCGTAGCTGAGGCTGCCCGCGCTTCCACCGATGACGGCGTCGCCGACGGTGAGCTGCTCGGCGGCGTTATCGTTGCCGTCGCCGTTTGTGATAACGTCGATGGCGTCCTCAAGGTGCATACGCATGATCTGGCCGCCGATCTGGCGGAGCATGACGGAAAACAGGTCGAGGCGCTGGAAGCGGATTGCCTCGTAGGACGCAACCAGCATCCTGCCGCGCTTTCTGAGGTTTACGAGGTGGTCGGCTGCGCGGATCTCGGTCTGGGGGATGACGGCGCCCTCGCCGACGTAGCGCAGGCTCTTGTCGTCCTCGGAGGCCGCGGAATAGATGGAGCGGTAGTCCATGCCCTCAAAGCGGGTGGTCGTCGCGGTGATGGAGGGCAGGATGTTGCCCTCCTCCATACCGGCTTTCACGCTTCGGGAGACATACTCGGGAAACAGCACCGCCGATTCGGAGGTGGAGAAGAACTTCTCAACAACGTCGCTGCCCGCGCCGCGCACCTTGATATCAAAGCGCTTGAGCTGGCGCTGGAAAGCGTCGAGCCCCTCGTAGGGAGTGCCCTTGTAGTTTTCATTGGGGTCGAGCGCCTCGAGCACCTGTTCGAAGCTCTTGCCGCTCTCGGAATACATGCCTTTGTCAAGGCGGATCTCGTTAAAATTGTATGCCATATCTCTTTCCTCCTTACATGATGAAGCCAACGACTGCGGCGGCGCTGTCAACGTTGATGACAAGGTACTCGCGTCCTGTGTCGGCGGTCTTGACCTTGCCGTCGCCGGCGGCGGCAAGCTTTGCGTAGCCCACGGCGGGGGCAGTGCCGGTATAGCCGAGCTCAACGTAGCCGGCGGTCTTTACGTCGGCAAAGCTGTCGTCAGCCTTTATACATACTCCGGCGAAATTATCGCCTGCCGCGCATTTTGCGACGGTGGCGTTCGCGCTCAGCTTCACAAGGGAACCTTTTTCGACGCCGCTTGCCTTCATGAAGGAGAGCACCTGCTCTCCGACGCCTTCAAAACTAACTTTCATTTCTTATCCTCCTGAATTAAATAATGTACTCGTCACCGCAGAATTTGGTGACCTCGCCTCTGCCCGGAAGCTGGGTCAGGGGCGTATAAAGCTTCTCCGCTCTCTTTTCGAGAGCGCTTTTGAGCTCGCACAAGGCGGTCTCGTCCATAAGGTCGACGCTTCTTTCGAGCGCCGGATGCATGCTCTTATCGCAGACAAGGCATAGCCTCAGCACCTCGGCTTTGAGCTCGGAGAGATATTTTCTGCCGAGTGCCGCCGCCTTTTCAAGCGCCTCGTATTCCGCGGCGTAGCTCTTGCCCGCCTCGGTCTCAACGAAGTTTTTGATTACGCCCGCTCCGCGCTGGGCCGGCACCGCGACAAAGCTCCATTCGTAGGCGTCAACGGCGCCCTCGAGTATGGCGCAGCACTGCTTTCCGCCGTACTGCCTGCCCTTGACGTGGCTGCAGGCGCCTATCTCCTCGCCGCATATGCTGCATACGCTTTTGGCGACCGAGCAGCCGACGCTTGTCTCGCGCTTGATGCCGCCGTCGATCTCGGCGATGAGCTCGGCGTTGGACTCCGTGCGCAGCATATAGGCGTAGCCCTTGAGGTACACATAGGGCGAACCGTAAGACGTTGTGCGGTCCTTGTCCGTTATAAGCTCCGTTCTGTAAATGCGCGCCACCTGATTGCCGCTGCGCCAGTCATGGTCGCAGATGCCGGTCACGCCGATGAAAAGCTCGCCGAGCTCGCGGAGCGTGGATTCGGAGAAACGCTCAAAGTCGCGGTCGACCTCGTTGTCGCACAGCAGCACGGAGAATATGTACACATCCTCGGCTTTGAGCTCGGTTCTGGCAAAGGCGTTCACCGCCTCAAGCTCCTCCCCGGTGCAGACGCCGCCCGCGGCGGTGCCGTCCTTAATGATCTTCATTGTTTTTTACCTCTTCCCAATAGATTTTGTCCTTCTGCGCCGTGTACAGCGCGGCTTTGGCCTCCTCGACCTCGTCCTGCAGGTTTATGGCCTCCCACTCGATCTCAAACGGGCAGGCATAGCCGTGCATACTCAGCCACAGGGAGCAAATTTTCTCGAGCACTGGCGTGACCGTACGGCGGATGGCGCCCAGCTCGCTCGTCATGAGGTCGGCCTGCTGTGCGCTCATTCTCTCGGTGGTCGACCAGTTGAGGCCCAGCAGGAAAGGCGGTATGCCCGTTCTGGCTATGAGCTGCTCGAGTATCTGGCGCACGGGTACCTCGCTGTCGAGGATCTGGTTATCCGCGCCGATGACCTTGATCTCCACGTCGCCCACGGCCACAAAGTCACGCACCGCGCCGTTTTTTCCGCTCTGCATGGCCGCCGACCACTCGGAGGCTATCTGCTGAGCCCGCTCCTGAGCCGCAAGCTTGTCGATGATGTCGCCCTGGGGCTTGTAGATCACCGCGAAGCGCACATTGCCCGCTCTCTCCCAGTTGACGCCCAGAGACTGATATATCTTCATGAGTATCCCGCAGAGGAAGGGCATACTGCGGAGCATGGATACGCCGTAAGGCGAATCGGCCTCAGGGTTAAAAGGGGTGAACAGCAGCAGGTTCTGGTACGGCATCGGCTCAACGCTGCCTGCGTCATTCGTGCAGCAAAGTTCAAAATCAAGAGGGGTATCTCCCTCGCGGATTTGCACGTCGGCAACGTTGCCGCAGAGCACCGCCGCTATATCTCGGCTGCCGCAGGTGACGATCTCGCCCACTGCTCTGCCGCAGGTGATCATGGAGTCAAGGTACGCATCAAGGAAGCTCTGCAGCCCCCTCTGTCCCCTGCCCGTGTCCACGTTGCGGATGAAGTCATTGAGCTCCTTTTCGGCTTTTTTGTCGGCGCAGCGGGCTTCAAAGCCGCCGGTGAGCCTGATGATCTTCATTATCGCGGCGTCGACCACCGGCACCGCCTCGCGGATAGTGCGGTAAAGCCTCGTCTCGCCGCTGCCCAGCGGGACATAGCTGTCGAGCAGGCCGAATGGGTGCTTCTCCCCGCTCCTTAGCTGCACCGTGGGGGCGCGGCTTTTTTGTTTTGAAAACAGTTTCATATTCCTACCTTTCTACCCACACAGCGCCTATCGGCTGTGCGGATCTTGAAATGCCCGCGGCAAAGTAGCGGATGTCGTCCATGGCGTGGTCAGACTGCTTCAGCGGCGCGTCTTTTCCGGACTTTTCGTCCCAGCGGTATTCGTAGAACTCCCGCAGGCTGTCGTCACAGCCGCGGCAGATGCGGATCTTACCGCTTTTCAAAAGCCCCGCCGTGAGCCTGATACCGCTCAGCACGTCATTGTCCGCCTTTTCGGTGCGAAAGCCCGCTCTGGTCAGAGCCTCGATGAAGCTCGCCGCCGAGGGATCTACGATGACCCTGCCGGGAACTATATCGCCGCAAAGCTCCTTCAGCGCCGCGACGTACTCGCCGTCGGTCTTCTGCGCTCCCTCCCTGCGGGCGTCATAGTAATACTCCCGCAGTCGGTACCAAACCCCGCCGCTTCTGCCCCACAGTCCGAATGAGCTTGGATTTTTCGTGCCGTAATCGCAGGACACGATGTACTCCGAGCAGCTTTCCGGAACGGGCGCCAGCATATCCTCGGTGAAAAAGTCATAGACCCTGCCCGCGGGCAGCACCCATTCGCCCAGAATAAAGCGCCTGTAAAAATCGCCGCTGTACATACGCTTATAGCGGTCGATTATGCTCCTTGACAGCGAGGGGTTGTCCTCAAGCGAAAAGTGGATATACAGCGCCCTGCGCTCATCGGCCTTCTTTATCCACTCAAGATAAAACCAGTGGTGGGGGCTTTCGGGATTGCAGTTGAACCATATCTTGCTGCCCGCGACGGAGCACCTCGCGCAGGCCTGCTCGACGAATGAGCGCGGCATGAGCACCACCTCGTCCATGAGCACCCCCGCAAGGGTGACGCCCTGTATCAGCGACTGCGAGCCCTCGTCCTTTCCTCCGAACAGCCAGAAGCTGTTGCGGCGGCCCATATAGGCGATCTCTATAAGGCCCTTTGACACGAGATCGGTGACCTCAAAGCCTATGTCCCGCAGCACCGGCAGCAGCGGCTCGATAAGGTTTCGCCTTATGCTCGTCTTGGCCTTGCCGCAGATACCGAAGCGCTCGTTATCGAAGCGGCGCATCGCCCAGCAGACGAAGGATATGCCCATGCACAGGGTCTTGCCGCTCCTGACCGCACCGTCGCAGATAACGGCATCGAGATCCCGGTAGGGCGAGGAGTCGCTCCACCAGGAAAGAGCCTTGAGCTGAGTGCGGGAAAAGAAGTCGAATTTCACTCATCGGCCTCCGTTCCGAGCAGCTTTGCGGACTTGTCCAGCGCCGCATAGAACCCGTCGCCGCGTACCTCCGACTCGTTCCGGGCGTTTTTCAGCTCGATAAGCTCGCGCAGGACCGCAAGCTTATTGACGAATTTGAGCTCGACCTCGCCCTTTGGACCGCGCTTTATTTCGCTGAGCATCGACAGATCAAGACCGTCGAGGACGGACATATCCTCCCGGTCGAGATAAAGCAGCTTCACGGCGTCGTTGGGCGATGATACCGCGAGCTTTTCGAGAAGCTTATCCGCATACGCGGATCTTTTCTTGTTCATAAAATTCACCTCTCAACCATAGGCTGCATCGGGGCAAAACTTGTACATTTGCGTGCAAGTAAAAAAAATTTCGGCGTTTTTTTCGCTGAAAACCGCCTTTGCAGCCCAAAAAGGGCAAAAAAAGACCCGACAGCCGAAGCTGTCGGGTGATCCCGCCGTGCCGTTGGGGCCCAATTATAACCTGCACAACGGAGCAGGTGGGTCGCCTAAGTTCTGTTTCGCTGCTTCCAACGTCCGGCCATTGCCGGGAGGCCTGCAATCCGCAGATTCAAATCGGCATCCCTTATTAGAGATGTGGGTTTAATGGGCCACAGGGTCTTGAAAGACGACACGCACACAGCAGGAATTTATTTTTCTCTGTACCGCCGGGGGCAATAAAGCATATTCACCGCCCGGAGGAAAAATGCCTCGATGGAAACTTATTCCTCGTCCTCGTCGTCAAACAGGAGAATGGCAAAATGCTCATACACATCCTGAAGCTCGTCCTCATCGTCGATGGACTCGAACAGCTCGTCCCCGTTTTCGTCGATAACGGAGCGCAGGATCACAAGACCGTAGTCCGGGTCGTTCTCATCCATGTCGGCGGGGAGAAAAGCCACAAAGGTCTGTCCTTTATAATCCATGGTATCCAGAAGCTCAAGCTCGAACTCCGTACCGTCATCGTCAACTATAGTGATAAAATCGCTGCCGAAATCTTCGCTCATAAATATAACCTCCGTAATGGTATCTGAAAGTATTGTATACCATTACGGAGAATAAATCAACAGTTTCCGAACATGACGCGCTATTTCTTTGCGCACCCCTGTCACGAGCCGAGGTCCTCCAGCAGCATGAGCAGCTCATCCTCGCTCTCCACGGGGATGCCGCCGCGCAGCATCGCGCGGTCGGCTGTACGCAGGCAGGCCGTCTCGATGGGCGTGACGGTCAGCGGCGTCTTGTCCCGCCGTGAGGAAAACACGGCGACGTGCCCGCCGCTGTCGCGCAGGTAGTATTCCGCAAGGGGCGCGCTGTCCATGAACTGCGCGTATATCTCTTCCGGAACAGCGGAGGAGGAAAAGTGCATGCTCCGGTAGGCCGCAAGGCAGGAGCAGACCGCTGCGGACATCAGGCACAGCAGAAGCCCGATTTTTATTTTAAGCCCCATGTCTAAGGCTCCCTTCATCTGTGTTTGCAGGTTCTGTCACATGAAGTATCTGCCGGAGCTGGGAAATTATACATTCGTAGCAAAAATGGGCATAATTGCCGCAAGCGGCAATGGCGCGAATTGTCCGGCAGCTGCCGCAGACACATCATGCGCTGCTGCCCCATAAGAAAAATTTACAATTACTCTACCGGAAATTGACAGCCTGTGTTATAATGCTATTTCAGTATATAATAGGTAATAATGCACAGCCATGCGGGACACCGCGCCCGCTTTTCAGTTTCCTGCAAGAAGGAGGTATGCTGAAGCCCAATGAGCAAGAAAAACAAACCGGAGCAAGGCTCCGCGAAACCGGGCCGCATCGCAAAGAAAGCGGCGAATATAACCGTAGATATGGTCTCGGCCACCGTCAGCATGGTGCTCAAGGCAGTGGGGACGGTGCTGCTCATCCTCCTTGTGACGGGGATGATGTTCGCCTGCGTCTTCGCCTACTATGTCAAGACCTGCCTCACCCCGAACCTCGACCTTTCGCTTGAGGACTTCAAGCTCAATGAATCGAGCACCATCTGGTATCAGGACTCCGTCGGTGAGTGGCGCGAGCTCGCCACGCTCTCCGGCAAGGAGAACCGCATCTGGGTCGACTATGACCAAATCCCGTGGTACATGGAAAAGGCGCTGGTCTCCATCGAGGACAAGCGCTTCTATGAGCATAAGGGCGTTGACTGGTACCGCACCGCCGGCGCGTTCGTCACGATCTTCACCCGCGGCGAGAGCGGCTACGGCGGCTCGACCATCACCCAGCAGCTCATAAAGAACCTGACTGGTGAGAAAGAGGTCACGATCCAGCGCAAGCTCACCGAGATATTCTCCGCGCTTGAGCTTGAAAAGAAGTACGATAAGCAGGAGATCATGGAGTGGTACCTCAACGCCGTGTACTTCGGTGAGGGCTGCTACGGCGTACAGACCGCGGCGCAGACCTATTTCGGCAAGGACGTGTCGGAGCTGTCGCTTGCCGAGTGCGCCTCGATCGTCGGCACCACGAATCTGCCTACGTATTACGACCCCTTCTATAACCGGCAGAACAATAAGGAGCGTCAGGAGACGATCCTGCGCGAGATGTACGAGCAGGGCTATATCGACTATACCCAGTACCGTCAGGCCGTAGAAGAGGAGCTTGTCTTCACCCACACCCCCGACGAGGGCTATACTCAGGAGATAATGTCCTACTACACCGAGACGGTCATTGACGATGTCACGCAGGACCTTATGAAGCAGAAGGGCATCAGCGAGGACACCGCGCGCACACTGCTCTATAACGGCGGCTACCAGATATACAGCTGCCTTGATGCGGACATTCAGGCCAGTGTCGACGCGGTCTACAGCGACCTCTCGGCGATACCGCAGACGGCGTACAGCGACCAGCAGCTTCAAAGCGCGATAGTCATAATGGATCCGTTTGAGGGCAAGGTGCTGGCGCTCTGCGGCGGTGTCGGTGAGAAGACGATAAACCTCGGCCTCAACCGCGCCACCGGGACCTACCGCTCCCCCGGCTCCTCTATAAAGCCGATAGCGTCCTACGGCCCGGCGGTCGACCTCGGGCTCATCACGCCCGATACG
>OLSB01003238.1_pt1 | contig 12062 bp, 14 predicted proteins | sample 1672071 | NCBI WGS metagenome assembly OLSB01 (sample SAMEA3136642, study PRJEB25190) | human gut metagenome | biome: human gut; feature: human-associated habitat; material: faeces | place: Austria | collected 2013
GCCCGAGGGCGGCGCTCCTGTTTTGGACAAAGGAGGAGACCATTTGGGAAAGATGGGGCCTGGGTCCTATAAACAAAACAAAAAATAGCTTCAAACGAAAGAATATGACACTTCGAAGTTTGGATAAGGTGACAATTGCGCGGACCGCCCCGGCGTGTTATACTCGGAGCAGATAAGGAGGTAATGCCAATTATGTTGATCGAAATGAAGTTTCATTCCGTCGCCGAGCTCCAGCGCCTGCAGGAGATCGCCTGCGACGTCAAGGAAGAGGTCTTCCTGCACTCCATGGACGACCGCATCCGTGTAGATGCCAAGTCTTTTATCGGACTGTTCACGCTGGACTTTACCCAGCCGGTAAAGGTGGTCACCGAGTCCCCCTATGTGATCCGCAAGCTGGAGATACTCAAGCGCAAGCAGGAACGGGCGCTGGCCTGAGGGCCGGCGCCTTTCTGATTTTGCTGGAGATGAAAACGGGCGCCTCCCAGAAGGGGGCGCCCGTTTGGTCATTCCTCGTCGGGCAGGGGCAGGCGGCGGTGCTCCACCGGCCCCCATGCGGGCAGAGGCAGACGCTGCATGGCCCCGAACACCCGGCTCTTCAGACCGGGGTACTGCCGGTCCAGGTCCCGGACCAGTTCCTTGATCTCCTGCCGCTTGGTGCAGCCGTTGGCGGGGCAGGGGTTATAGACCACCGGCAGGCCGGCCCTGGCCGCCGCGCCGCGGACCATGGCCTCCCCGCAGTAGAGCAAAGGCCGAATCTGGGTGATGCCCGTCCGGTCCAGGTAGGTTACCGGCTGAAAGCAGGAGATGCGGCCCTCATAGAACAGAGAGAGAAAAAAGGTCTCCACGGCGTCGTCGTAATGATGGCCCAGGGCGATCTTGGTGATGCCCCGCTCCTGGAGCGCGTTGTGGAGGGCGCCACGCCGCATTTTGGCGCACAGGGAGCAGGGGTTGCTCTCCTGGCGCAGGTCGAAGATGATGTGGTGGATCTCGGTGTGCAGCAGGGTGTAGGGCACATTCAGCCGGGCGCACAGGTCCGCCACCCGGGAGAAGTCGGCGCTCTCCCGGCCGTCGGCGTGGCCCATGTCCAAAGTAATGGCCTCCACCGTGAAGGGCTTGGGATAGAACTCCCGCAGCTTGGCCAGGGCCGCCAGCAGCGTCAGGGAATCCTTTCCCCCGGAGACCCCAACGGCCACCCGGTCCCCGGACTGAATCATGTCGTAATCCTCCACACAGCGGCGGACGTGGCTCAAAACCTTGTTCATGGAGCACCTCAAAAAAGAAAAATGATATTTAGAAAATCAAAGATATCACGAGATAACAGGAGAAAAAACGAGATTGGGTTTTCTAAATAAAAAAAGTTTAAAAAAGCGGTTGACACCTTGTAACTTGGGTATTATAATACAAAACGCTCCACCCGTAAAGAGTGGAGCGTCAATCATGTTTAGAGCAAAATAACATAGAAGATCAAACAAATTGGAGGTTACACCATGTCCACATTTATGGCCAACAAGGGCAACATCGTGCGCAAGTGGTACATTCTGGACGCCGCTGGCAAGCCCCTGGGCAAGACCGCCGCAACCGCCGCCGTCCTGCTCCGCGGCAAGCACAAGCCCGAGTATACGCCCCACGCCGACTGCGGCGACTTTGTCATCATTGTCAACGCCGAGAAGGCTGTGCTCACCGGCAAGAAGCTGGAGCAGAAGTATTACCGTACCCACTCCGGCTGGGTGGGCGGCCTGAAAGAGACCAAGTATCGCCTGCTGATGCAGGACAAGCCTGAGTTGGCCATGAAGTTGGCCGTCCGTGGCATGATGCCCCGCAACATCATCACCAAGGACTCCCTCACCCGCCTGAAGCTCTACCGCGGCGCCGAGCACAATCACGCCGCCCAGAAGCCCGAAGCCTGGACTCAGGGTTAATTAAGGAGGAATTTCGAACATGTATAAGAGCAAGAAGCCCTATCATTACGGCACCGGCCGTCGGAAGTCCTCCGTGGCCCGCGTCCACCTGTTCCCCAACGGGACCGGCTCCATCACCATCAACGGCCGCGACATCGACGAGTATTTCGGCCTTGACACCCTGAAGATGGTGGTCCGTCAGCCTCTGAATACCACCGATACCAACGGCAAGGTGGACATCGTGGCCACTGTTGTGGGCGGCGGCGTCAGCGGCCAGGCCGGCGCCATCCGGCACGGCGTAGCCCGCGCTCTGCTCCAGATGAACGAGGAATTCCGCCCTGCGCTCAAGAGCGCCGGCTTCCTCACCCGCGACCCGCGTATGAAGGAGCGTAAGAAGTACGGCCTGAAAGCCGCCCGTCGCGCTCCCCAGTTTAGCAAGCGCTGATTTGCCTGTCGCATTCGGAAAGCCGCCACAGACGTGGCGGCTTTCCTTGATCAGAGAGGAGAACACGGGATGCTGGAATACCGTTTTGACACTCAACTGCTCATCGAGGGGGAAAACCTCTCGGAGGATGGCATTCACGACTATATCATGCAGAACATCCCCGGCGACTGCCTGCTGGCGGTGGGGGACGAGGACCTGATCAAGCTCCACTTTCACACCAACGAGCCCTGGAAGGTGCTGGAGTACGCCGCTTCGCTGGGGGATCTCTTCGATATCGTGGTAGAGAACATGGAGCGCCAGGAGAACGGACTGCAGGGCTGAAGATACATCGGAGGAGCGGCGCTCCTCCGATGTATTTTACTTATACCAGGGAATAGAGTACAAGCCCCGCCGCGCCGCAACCCGCCATGACCCAGATGGGGTTGGGCTTCCACCGGCGCAGGACGAACAGGGCGGCGGCAAAGAGGGCGACCGCCACAAAGTCCACACCGGAGAGCAGACGGTTCCCCGCCAGCAGGGCCCGGAGCAGAATGGACAGGCCGGAGGAGGCAATGAGGGCCACTACGGCAGGCCGTAGGCCCTGGAGCACCCCCTTGACCAGACTCAGATTGCGGTATTTGTAGTAGAACCAGGCCAGGGTCAGGGCCACGATACAGGAGGGTAGGATACAGCCCAGAGTGGCGATCAGGGCGCCGGGGAGCCCAGCGATCTGAATGCCCACAAAGGTGGCCGAGTTCAGGGCGATGGGGCCGGGAGTCATCTGGGAGATGGTGATGATGTCGGTGAACTGGGAAATGGTGAGCCAGCCGTTTTGCTCCACCACCTGGTGCTGGATGAGGGGTAGGGCGGCATAGCCGCCGCCGAAGCTGAACAGACCAATCTGGAAAAAGCTCCAGAACAGGCGGAGCAGAGTCACGACACCGCCCCCTTTCTGCGGCTCCACAGGGTGTCGGCCGCCCCGATCAGGCCGCAGCAGAGGATAATAAGGACCACGCTGACCTCGGCGAACCAGGCCGCGCAGAACGCCGCCGCCAGGACCGCGGTGTAGAGCGCGCGCTTTTGCCGCAGGACGCCCCTTCCCATGGTGAGGACCACATCGCAGATGACGGCAGCCACCCCCGCGTTCATGCCCCGCAGGACTAGACTGACGACGCGGTTGTCCCGGAAAGCCACGTAAAACAGGGAGATGACCGACAAAATGATTAGGGGGGGCAGGGCGGTGCCGCACACCGAGACCAGGGCCCCGGGTACACCGGCCATCCGATAGCCCACCAGAATAGAGGTATTGACCGCCATAGCCCCCGGCGAGGACTGGGCGATGGACACCAGGTCCAGCATCTCCTCCTCGTCGATCCAGCCCAGACGGCGGACAAACCGCTCCTTCATCAGGGGGACGATGACGTAGCCGCCCCCGAAGGTGAAGGCGCTGAGCTGAAAGGTGGACAAAAACAATCTCCAGAAAGAAAAATTTGCCCGCTTCAAGGGTATCCCTCCTTTGGCTGATCTCAGTATACCACTTGTCAAACAATTATGGAAATACTATTATATGATAGAAAACATAAGGAAATTACGATGGAGGGAACAACGCGACCCGGGCCTGGGAAGCCCAGCCCACCGTGAGCCAGGCGGTGGCCGAGCTGGATGGGTATTCCGGGGGAGGGTCAAACCTTTGAGCGGCTGTCCCGGCGGCTCCACCTGACGGCGGCGGGAGATCGCTTCCGCTCCTACGACTCCCACGTTGCCATCCTCTTCGACGAGATGGAGAAGGACCTGCGGGACTGGGACAGCTTCGGAATCCTGCGCGTGGGGCCAGCATTACCGTTGGGAAGGAGATTGCTTTCCTCAGAAAGATTTATGCCACGCTTCAAGGTCTGACTGACGTCAAGCACAAAAGCTCCCCCCGCATCGCTGCAAAAGCGTACCCACACAGCCTGCGGGTTTGAAGGGAAAACAGCTTTGTATTCGTCCCTTCTTTTGCGAAAGCACGAACAAGAACAGGCCCAGCCCGGGTTTGACCGGGTAGGGCCTGTTCTCTCTGTTTCGCGTTTTTCTTTCCCTGCGGGATGTGAGGCCGGTTCCGTTCCGCCTTACCGTGCTTACTGGTCCAAATGGGCCTTGAAGAAGGCGCCGCTGCGCTCCAGGCACTCCACCGCCTCAGGCATCATGCGCCCGTAGTGCATAAAGGCGTGGAGGGCGCCGGGAACGATATCCACCTGAGTGGGCACATTGTAGAGCTTCATAAACGCCTCCAGGGTCTTGGTATTGTCCAGCAGGGGGTCCAGGTCACCGCAGCACATATAGACAGGGGGCATTCCGAAGGACAGGTCGTTGAGGAAGGCGGCGTAATAGGGGTTCTCCTGGTCTTCGGGGGTGGCATAATAGTTGATGTAGGCGGCCAGGTCGGAGCGGCGCATCCCGTCCAGCAGAGTGCCGTAGAGCCGGAAGGAACAGGAGTCCATCATACCGAACGCCCCATAGTACAGCAGCAGGGCCTTGACAAAAGCATTGCCGCCGGGGGTGTCTCGAAGGTAGAGGTTCAGCCCCAGAGCCAGATTAGCTCCGCCGGAGTCGCCGCCCAAGGCCATCTTGTCCGGGAGGATGCCGTACTCGGCACCGCGCTCCTGGAAGTAGCGCACCACCGCGGCGGCCTCGTACAGAGGGATGGGGAACTTGGCCTCAGGGGCCAGGTGGTAGTCCACACCGATGACACAGCAGCCGCTGGAAGCCATGACAGAGCGCATCATACGGTCATGGGTGTCGTTGCTTCCCACGGTGTAGCCGCCACCGTGGATAAACACCACCGCATAGTGCTCCGGCTTGTCGTCGGGATAGTAGATCCTGGCGGGCACATCCCCCATAGGGCCGGGCACCATGACCTCCACGGTCTTGAACGCCTCGGGGCCGCCTTCGTTCCAGAAGCGGCGCTCCTGCACATACTTCACCCGAAGCTCATCCCAGGAACAGTTGGTGTCGAACGCATCGGCAGCGTGTGCGGCCTGATAATCGACCACCTTCCGCATACTCTCGCTGAGCAGGGGATAGGGATCGGGCTTGTTGCGCTCATAGTCGGGCTTGCGGTCAGGCATGAAGAATTCCATGATGAATACCTCCTTATTCTTTTACAGCAGCTATTTTGGGAGCCGTTTCAGCGCTCCGGCGGTGTACTTGCCAGGTGGTAGCGATCTGCCCGCGCAGCGCCAGGCACTCCGTTTTGACGATGAATACGGCGCTTACCGCTGATCCATAGCGGCCTTGAAGCGGAGCAGGGCCTCCTCCAGCACTTTCCGGGTGCAGGCCAGATTGATCCGCTCAAAGCCGTCCCCAGCTGTACCGAAGATGTAGCCATCGTCCAGGAACAGCTGGGCCTTCTCCTGAAGAAACTTGGCCAGGGTCTCGCCGTCCATGCCAAAGCAGCGGCAGTCGAACCAGCACAGATAGGTGCCCTCCAGATCGGCTACCCACACCTCGGGGAAATGCTTCGCCATGAACTCCTTAAAATAGAGATAGTTGCTCCAGATGTGCTCATTGAGCTGATCCACCCACTCGGCGCACTTCATATAGCCGGCCTCCAGAGCCCGGAGGCCGAAGATGCTGTAGGTATAGCAGCCGGAGATGTTTACCTCGTTATTCAGCTTATCGCGCAGCTCGGGGTTGGGGATGATGGCGTTGGCCACGCAAAGGCCCGCCAGAGAGAAGGTCTTGCTGGCGGCACAGCACATGACGCAGTTGTTGGCGTACTTCTCTCCCAGCGTGGGATAGCTGACGTGCTTGTGACCGGGCATGATGATATCGAAGTGAATCTCGTCGCTGACCACCAGCACGTTGTGCTTCAGGCAGATATCGCCCATACGGCACAGCTCCTCTTCGCTCCACACCCGGCCCATCGGGTTATGGGGGGAGCACAGCAGGAACATCTTGCACTGCTTGGCTTTTTCCTCAAAGTCGTCAAAATCCACCTCATAACGGCCCCCCACCAGACGGATGGGGCTCTCCACCACTTTGCGGCCGTTCAGGTTCACCGCCCGGTAGAAGGGGTAGTAAACAGGGGTCAGGAGCAGCACATTGTCCCCGGGCTGGGTGAAGGCTCGGACGGAGGCGTACAGCGTCTGGACCACACCGTTGGTCTGGATGATCCAGTCCTTCTGGATGTCCCAGCCGTGGCGGGTGGACAGCCAGTGCTTGACGGCGTCGGCGTACCGCTGGCCCCACCAGGTGTAGCCCCACATGCCAAACTCGGCGGTGCTCTTCAGCTCCTCGATGATCTCAGGCGGGGAGAGCAGTTCCATATCGGCCACGGATAGGGGGACCACACCCTGGGCGGGGTTGGGGCCGATGGCATCCCACTTGGCGGACTCCATGCCCACACGGGAGTGGGCGGTGTCGAACTCAAATTTCATTGCTGAATCGTTCCTTTCTCGGATCTTTTGCTTGGCAAGCAAGTGGGGAAACGCGGAGCAGCCGCATGGGGGCAGCTCCGCGTTAGGGGACGGGGATTACTTCGCAGAGGCGGAAGCGGAGCTGCGGTATTTCTTGATGAGGCGCTCAGCCAAGAAAGAGCACACCAAGCCCAGCACCATGGCGCAGCAGGCGGCGATAAATATTTTTTGGTAGCCGCTGGTGCCGGTGGGGTCGGCCTCCAGCCACTTACCGCACAGAGAGGTGTAGAAGGTGTCGGGCAGGAAGCCGATTAGAGAGGCGATGCCGATGACGCTGCCCACGACGTTCTTGGGGGTGCCGCTCTCGTCCACGGTGGCGTAGTACAGGGCGCGGAAGAAATACACGGCCATGGAGGCGACGATGGTGAGGATCATCACGGGCCACAGTACGGCAGCGGAGGCGGGAACGAGGGTCATGCCCACGAAGCACACGATGCCCACGATGCCGGCCCCGATCATGGGCAGGCTGGAGTTCTTCAGCTTGGCGGCCAGCACGGCGGCGAGGGAGGCGGCAATCAATTGACAAATAATGGCCCGGTAGTTGGTGAAGGTGACGGCGATCTCGGTGGGCATGCCGCAGAATTTCTGGAGGTAGGGGGCGTAGTAGCTGGAGGATGCGTACGTCATGGAGCCGCAGAAGATGAGGCCGGCCAGCACATAGGTGATGGGGAGCTTGAAGGCCACGCCCATGGCCTTGATGCTGTCGAGCAGGGAGTCGTTGGTGGCGTGCAGGTTGTTGAACTTGGGCATGAGCAGAGCCAGGGCGATGCCGACGGCGATCATGATGACGGATACCACGGCCACGATGGAGCCCATGGCTTTGGAACTGTCGGAGCGGAACAGGTTGAACAGACCCACGCAGATGGTGGTGACAATGAGACCCACCACGCCGCGCATGGCCTCCAGGCTGCCGAACATGCTGCCCTGCTCATCGGCGTCGGCCAGCAGGTTGACGCACTTGACGGAGGAGGACCAGAAGGTGAGCACGGTGGTGACCGCCCACAGCACGTGGATGAGCATAAGCATGGAGTAGCTGGGCCAGGTGGCCTCCCACAGGCCCAGGATGCCAGTGCTGATCATGGAGAAGACCAGCAGCTTCTTGGGGTTAAACTTGTCGGCGATCCAGCCGCCGGGCAGATACAGAATCACGTTGGCGATACCGTAAACATTGAGCAGCTTGCCGTAATCCGCGTCCCGGCCCACCAGGCCCATGGCCTCCTGGAGGGGGGTATAATAGGTGTACATGAGGTAGGGCAGCACGTAGATGGTGTTCATGGCCAGAACCAGCAGGATGAAGGTCAAAAACTTGGCGGTTTTGTTTTTCTTCATGACAGACTCCTCCAAAATTTTTTATTTTGTTTGATTGGGCCGAATTGCCGCGGGCTCTCGCTTCTTCTCTCTTACCCCCTCTGAAAGGCAATACCGAGTAAATGGCCGATATGAGCATGTTGGCCTCCGCCCCGGCGCACATGCCGGGCAGGCGGGCCACCGCCCATCCAAGGGCCTTCCTCAGCGGAGCGGCCGGCAAAAGGGGGATATTCCTCTTCGCGACGCAGATGTGAGCCGGTCAGATCAGGCCGTTGTAGGGCAGAGCCCAGGTCAGCAGCAAAAACAGGGTTGTAAGGACTCCCATGACGATGAGGAGCCAGCCGTAACGCCGGTCGATCTGGTACTCACGGGCCGCCCGCTCCCCCTGGGGCAGTACAAGCAGCTTGTCCCGGTAGGCGGACTCCTCCGGCGTCACCGGGCGGAGCTTGGAGCCAATGACCGCGAAGGCCAGGCTGAGATACAGCCCGATGAAGAAGGGGTCCAGAAAGTTGATCAAGATGCTATGGAAGGGGCCTGCCCCGAAGCCCACCAGACACTTCGAGAGGATAAAGCCCAAGAAGCCCGCCGTCATGGACCACCGGGCTCCGGTGGCGGACAGCTTGCCAGACAGAATACTGCCCACGCCGGGCACCAGCCAGGAGGCGGCAATAATGGTGGAGGCAAACCAGGAGATCACTCGCACGCCGCCCAGGCCCAGATAGGCCAGGATGAGGGAGACAATGCCTACCGCCAGCATAATGACACGGCTGGTGTGCAGCTGATGTTTCTCGTCCTTGAACGCTACGGGGAAAATGTCCGAGGTCACCGAGAAGCCCACCACCGACAGGAAGGTGGAGGCGGAGGAGAGCCCCGCGGCCATGATGCCGGCCAGCAGCAGGGTGCCCACCAGCTTGGGCATAACGTTGAACGCCGCCCAGATAAGCACCCGCTGGGGATCTTCCAGATTGGGCGCCAGATTGATGACCGAGATGGACATGAGGTTTACGTACAGCAGAAACACGGTGGTGCACACGGCGGCCACCGCACCGGCGCGGAAGATGACGTGCTCGTTTTTGGCCATCAGGTTGCGTCCCGCCTGCCAGGGGGAGACGCCTACAGTGATGAACCAGATGATGCCCATGGTGACGGCATACATCACCGCGCCGAACACGTCGGACGCTCCGGTGCCGGGGATGTTGCCATGATAATCCAACAGGCCTTCAGCGGCGGCGGGGTTATTCATCAGGTTCTCCAGCAGGCTGCCCAGACCTCCCTGGGCGTTGAAGATGTAGGGCCCGGCGATAATGGCGGCCACGATGAACACCATAAACATCATGGTATCGGTGATGATAACGCCCTTGGAGCCGGAATAGAAGGTAAACGCGGTAAAACAGGCCCACGCGATGAACAGGCATAGCTCGTAACTCAGCCCGGTGAGCTCCTGCATGAGGATACCCACGCCGGTGATGCAGGCCAGCAGGTAAGCGGTCAGCGAGATGATGGTAATGATGCCCGCGACACGGCGGATGCGGGGATCCTTGTAGCGGACACCGAAGTACTCGGGCATGGTGCCGCACTCAGACCGGCGGAGGTAGCGGCCGAAGAACAGCGGACCGAATACATAGCCGCAGGCGCACATGGAGTTGAGCAGCACCAGAGTGGTGATATTTCCGGTGTAGCAGAAGCCCTGATCCCCCATAAAGCCATTGACCGACAGCATGGAGGCAAACAGGGTTCCGGCGATGAGGATGGTCGGGGCGTTGCGGCCGCTGACGTAATAGTCGTCGATATCCTTGACCTTACGTCCCGCCAACAGGCCCACGACCAGGTAGACTACGATGCTGACGATGACGCCGAGGAAGAAGACGTTCATGCGCCGCCTCCGTTCCGCTCCCCTTTGTCCTCAGAAGTCCACTTTTTTTCCTCCCACCGCAGATAAATGTTCATGAAAATTCCGGACAAAACTAGGAAGCCGCCAATGAGGATGGAGTAGAGGATCTCTCCCACTTGATCGAGCTCCTTTCTGTGAGGGAGGGCGCCGGTGGAAGGCGCCCTCCGGGTCAGATTGTTGGACAGGCTTTTACAGGCCCATGCGGGAGGAGATGACCATTTTCTGAACCTCAGAGGTTCCCTCGTAGATCTCGGTGATCTTGGCATCCCGCATCATGCGCTCTACGGGGTAATCCCGGGTATAGCCATAGCCTCCGAAGAGCTGTACCGCCCGCCAGGTCACCTCACGGGCAGTCTCGGAGGCAAACAGCTTGGCCATGGCCGCCTCGGAGGAATAGGGCTCCCCGGCGTCCTTGATGGCGGCCGCCCGGTAGACCAGCATCCGGGCAGCGTCCACCCGGGTTTGCATCTCTGCCAACATAAACTGAGTGTTCTGGAACTTGGAGATGGGTCGGCCGAACTGGACCCGATCCTTGACGTACTTCACCGTCTCGTCGATGGCGCCTTGGGCGATGCCCAATGCCTGAGCGGCGATGCCGATGCGCCCGCCGTCCAGGGTCATCATGGCAATCTGGAAGCCCTTGTTGAGCTCGCCCAGCAGGTTCTCCTTGGGCACTTTCACGTCCTCGAACACCAGCTCGCAGGTGGAGGAGGCGCGGATGCCCATTTTCTTCTCGTGACTGCCGAAGCTGAAGCCCTCCATGCCCTTCTCCAGGAGGAAGGCGGAGATGCCCTTGTTGCCCGCGGCCTTGTCGGTCATGGCGAACACCACGTATACGTCGGCCACCTCGCCATTGGTGATGAAGACCTTGGAGCCGTTGAGCAGCCAGTGATCCCCTTTGTCCTCCGCGGTAGTACGCTGCATGGCGGCGTCGGTGCCGGCGTTGGGCTCGGTGAGGCCGAAGGCGCCCAGCTTTTCGCCGGTGGCCAGGTCGGGCAGGTATTTTTCCTTCTGCTCCTGGGTGCCGAAGTGCTCAATGGGCCAGCAGCACAGGGAGGTGTGGGCGGAAATGGTGACACCGGTGCTGGCGCAGGCCTTGGAGATCTCCTCCACCGCCATGACGTATTCCAGGGTGCCCATACCCACGCCGCCGAACTCCTCGGCGACAGGAATGCCCAGAAGGCCGATCTCGCCCATCTTGGGGATCAGCTCGAAGGGGAAGCGCTCCTGCTCGTCCAGCTCGGCGGCGATGGGACGCAGCTCCTTGTCAACGAACTCCCGGAACATGGTCTGCATGAGCTGCTGCTCGTCGTTCCATTTAAATTCCACGGAAAAACTCTCCTTTACGAATGACTTTTCGGGGCTTGGGGCTCAGCGGTACTTCTTGAGCACTTGGCGGGCGGCGATGACGGTCTGGATCTCGCCGGTGCCGCCGGAGATGCGGGTGATGCGCAGGTCGCGGTAGATGCGGCTGACCCGGCTGCCGCAGAAGCCGATGCCGCCCAGGATCTGGAGGGCGTGATCCACCACGATGTTGGCGCTCTCGGAGCAGAACTGCTTGGCGATGGAGGCCTCCGCCCGGGTGAGCATCCCATTGTCCTTGTTCCAGGCGTAGTGGAGCAGCATATTGCGCATGGCCTCGATGCGCATGGTCATCTCCATGATGTGGTTTTGAATGAGCTGGAGCCGGCCGATCTCCTGGCCCTTGACGATCCGCTGGTTGGCGTAGCGGCAGGCGTCCTCATAGGCGCACAGGGCCTGGCCGTAAGCGTTGAAGGCATCGATCAGCCGCTCATAGTCGAAGCCCTTGCTGGTGGCCATCAGGCCGTTGCCCTCGAAGGAGAACATGTCGGACTCGTCGATTTCCACCTCATCGAACCAGATGTCGTTGACGTTCTCCATGTGGATGCCCATCTTTTCCATGGGCTCCTTCTTGCAGTTGGGTACGTTTGTGGGCACGAACCAAAGGGTGAGCTGCTCGGGGTTCTCCGCGTTTTTGGCCAGGGTGAGACAGTAGTCGCTGTCCTGGGCGCCGGAGATGAAGTGCTTGTGACCGTTGATATACACCTTGCCGTTGCGGCGGG
>OLSB01003239.1_pt1 | contig 12060 bp, 8 predicted proteins | sample 1672071 | NCBI WGS metagenome assembly OLSB01 (sample SAMEA3136642, study PRJEB25190) | human gut metagenome | biome: human gut; feature: human-associated habitat; material: faeces | place: Austria | collected 2013
GATTTTTAGGGCTTATGTTTAAAATTTTTTGGGACATTTTCAAAAATCATTGACATTAAAACGAAAAAAAAAACTAAATAAGTGACTAAAAAAGTGGAAAAACAAAAATAATATGATATAATAAGATAAATTGTTAACATTATCTACATGCTCATATCATACAGAAAAATGATAGACTTGTAGTAGTTGCAAGAAAAAAACAGGAAAAAAATCATATGGCAAATTAAAAATGGAGGAAATTAAAAAATGGAAGAACATAAGAAAATAGACAGTATAGAAACTTTAGCAGAAGGAGTTGCTAAAGTAAAAGAAGCTCAAGAAAAGTTTAGAGAATATTCACAAGAAAAGGTAGATAAAATCTTTAAAGAAGTGGCAATTAAGGCAAATATGGAAAGAATACCACTTGCAAAATTGGCAGTAGAAGAAACAAAAATGGGTCTAGTTGAAGACAAAGTAATAAAAAATCATTATGCAGCAGAATATATTTATAATAAATATAAAGATTATAAAACTTGTGGAATAATTGAAGAAGATAGAATCACAGGAATTAAAAAAATTGCAGAGCCAATAGGAGTCATTTCTGCTATAATTCCAACAACAAATCCTACTTCTACTACAATATTTAAGATACTGATTGCATTAAAAACTAGAAATGGAATAATAATTAGCCCTCATCCCAGAGCAAAAAAATCTTCTATAGAAACTGCAAAAATATTGTTAGATGCGGCAGTCAACGCAGGAGCACCAGAAGATATTATAAGTTGGATTGATGAGCCATCATTAGAGCTAACAGATAAATTAATGGCTGAATCAGATTTGATTTTAGCAACAGGTGGAATGGGAATGGTAAAAGCGGCGTATTCAAGTGGCAAACCAGCAATAGGAGTAGGAGCAGGGAATGTGCCTGTGGTAATAGATGATAGTGCTGATATACGATTAGCAGTAAATTCTATTATACATTCGAAAACCTTTGACAATGGAATGATTTGTGCATCAGAACAAGCAGTTATAATGATTAACAATATATATGACATGGCAAGAGAAGAATTTAAAAAAAGAGGATGCTATGTTTTAACACAAGAAGAGGTAGAACTTTTAAGAAAAATTATTATTGTAAATGGAGAGCTAAATTCACAAATTGTAGGGCAAACGGCAGATAGCATAGCTAAATTAGCTGGTATAAATGTACCTCAGAATACAAAAATTTTAATTGCAGAAGTCCAAAGTGTAGAACCAGATGAGCCATTATCAAGAGAAAAATTATCTCCAATATTAGCGATGTATGGAGCAAATGATTTTTATGATGCAACTGAAAAAGCTTGCAGATTAGTAGAAAATGGAGGAATCGGACATACAGCTTCATTATATATAAACACAGCGACAGAAAACGAAAAAATAGAGTATTTCTACAACAAAATGAAAGCAGGAAGAGTTTTAATAAATACTCCTTCTTCACAAGGAGGAATAGGAGATTTATATAATTTCAGATTAACTCCTTCACTTACATTAGGTTGTGGTAGCTGGGGTGGAAACTCAGTATCGGAAAATGTAGGAGTAAAACATTTAATAAATATAAAAACAGTGGTAGAAAGGAGAGAAAATATGCTTTGGTTTAAAACACCTGAAAAAATATATGTTAAGAAAGGTTGCTTACCTTTTGCATTAGAAGAATTAAAAACAGTAATGAATAAAAAGAAAGCGTTTATTGTGACCGATGAATTTCTTTATGAAAATGGATATACAAAACCTGTTGCAGAAAAATTAGAGGAAATGGAAATAGAATACACAACGTTCTTTAATGTTATGCCAGATCCAACACTTGAATGTAGCAAAGAAGGTGCACAAAGAATGCAAGAATTTAAGCCAGATGTAATTATTGCAATAGGTGGAGGTTCTGCAATGGATGCTGCAAAAATTATGTGGGTACTTTATGAACACCCTGAAGTAGATTTTCAAGATATGGCAATGAGATTTATGGACATTAGAAAAAGAGTATATGATTTCCCTAAAATGGGAGAAAAGGCATATTTTGTAGCAATACCAACATCTGCAGGTACAGGTTCAGAGGTTACTCCTTTTGCAGTAATAACAGATGAAAAAACAGGAACAAAATATCCTCTTGCAGATTATGAGTTATTACCTGATATGGCAATAGTAGATTGCAATATGATGATGAAATCTCCTAAAAGTTTAACTTCAGCATCAGGAATAGATGCATTAGTACACGATATAGAAGCATATGCTTCTATGATGGCAACAGATTATACAGATGGATTAGCGAAAGAATCACTTAAAATAATTTTTGAATATTTACCACGAGCATATAACAATGGAGAAAATGATATAGAGGCGAGAGAAAAAATGGCAAATGCTGCAACAATGGCGGGTATGGCTTTTGCAAATGCATTCTTAGGAGTGTGCCATTCTATGGCACACAAATTAGGTTCTTTCCATCATTTACCACATGGAATTGCAAATGCACTTCTTATAACAGATGTAATGAAATATAATGCAAGCAATGTACCGACAAAAATGGGAACATTTCCACAATACGAATATCCACATACATTAAGAAGGTATGCAGAAATTGCAGAGTATTTGAATTTAGGTGGATATACAGATGAAGAAAAACTAGAAAATTTAATTAATAAAATAGAAGAATTAAAATCATCAATTGGAATAAAAAGAACAATTAGAGACTATGGCATAGAAGAAAAAGATTTTATGGATTCTTTAGATGAAATGACAGAGCAGGCTTTTGATGACCAATGTACTGGCGCAAACCCAAGATATCCATTGATGAGCGAAATAAAAGATATGTATTTAAAGTCTTATTATGGCTAAATGTAAATAAAAGAGGAAAAATAATGACAATAAATGAAACATTATCAATAGCAATAAATAAACTAAAAGAGAGTAATATTGCAGAGCCAATATCAAAGGCAAGATTGATTTTGGCTTTTGTATTATGCAAACAAAAAGAATATTTGATAACACATGATAAAGAAATCACATTGAAAAAAGATTTTGACAAATATATGAGTTATATAGACAGGCTATTAGAAAATGAACCAATTCAACATATACTAGGATGTCAAGAATTTATGAAACTTAATTTTAAAGTAAATAAAAATGTGCTAATACCAAGGCAAGATACGGAAGTTTTAGTAGAAGAAGTAATCATGATATGTTCTAATATGGAAAATGCTAAAATATTAGATTTGTGTACGGGAAGTGGAGCAATTGCAATTTCATTAAGCAAATATTTAAACAAAGCTAAAGTATATGCAACAGATATATCTGATAAAGCTTTAGAAGTAGCAAGTTTTAATAATGAAAATTTAAAAACAGGTGTACAATTTATTAATTCGAATTTATTCCAAAATATAGATTTAACATTTGATATAATTGTTTCAAACCCACCATATATCAAAAGTTCTGACATTATGTTATTATCTAAAGACGTACAAAAAGAGCCTATTATTGCTTTAGATGGTGGAGAAGATGGACTAGAGTTTTATAGAAAAATAATAAATGAAGCATATAAATTTTTAAATCCAAAAGGATATTTGTGTTTAGAAATAGGCTATGACCAAAAAGAAGCGGTTATAAAATTAATAGAAAAAACAGGTAAATATTTTAATATTTATTCAAAAAAAGATCTAGAAAATAACGACAGAATAGTTATTTGTAAAAAAAGAGGTGAATAGAAATGTCATTTTCTACAGAATTAAAAGAAGAATTATTCAATTTAAAAATGTGGGATAATCAAAGTAACTTATCACAAGATGAGCAAATTACAAGGTTAACTTTAAGAGAAGAATTTATTAAATCAGGATTTATAAATAATCCTGCTAAAGATTATCATTTGGAGATATCTTGTAAAACAGAAAAAAAAGCCAAAGAAATTATCAAAATGTTAGAACAGTTTGAAATATATGCTAAAATTACCAACAAAGCAAAAGGAAAAATTATATATTTAAAAGATGGGGAAGATATTTCTAAGTTTTTAGCCTTAATCGGAGCAAATAATGCAGTGCTAAGGTTTGAAGAGGCAAGAGTAGAAAAAAGTGCAAGAAATAGTATAAATAGAATTGTAAATTGTGAAACTGCGAATTTAAGTAAAACAGTAGAAGCGGCGAAAACACAAATTGAAAATATTAAATTCTTAAAAAGACATAAAAAGTTTGAGAATTTACCAGATAATTTAAAAGAAATTGCAAATTTAAGGCTTGAAAACCCAGATGCATCATACGAAGAATTAAGTGGAATGTTAAAAAGTAAAATTGGAAAATCTGGAGTATACCATAGATTAAATAAAATAAACAAAATTGTAGGGGAAATAAAGGTTGGAAAATAATGAATAATGAAGAATTAGGATTATATATACATATACCTTTTTGTATAAAAAAGTGCAAATATTGTGATTTTGTTTCTTTTTCAAATAAAATGAATATTGTAGAAGAGTATATAGAAGTACTAAAACAAGAAATAGAGAAAGCAAAAATTGAGAACAAGAAAATTACAACTATATATTTTGGAGGAGGCACACCATCTGCAATAGATGCTAAATATATAAAGGAGATATTAGATAAAATAAGAGATAAATGGAATATAGAAAATGCAGAAATAACAATAGAAGTAAATCCAGGAACAGTAGATGTAAGTAAATTAGAAGATTATTTAAAAATGGGGATAAATAGATTAAGTATAGGTCTGCAAAGTACATCAAATATGTTGTTGAAACTAATAGGAAGAATCCATACTTATGAGGAGTTTTTATCATCTTATGAAATTGCAAGAAAAGTAGGTTTTAGCAATATAAATGTAGATTTAATGATAGGACTTCCAACTCAAAATTTAACTGATGTTGAAGAAGATTTAAAAAAAATATTAGAATTAAATCCGGAGCACATTTCTATATATTCGTTAATTATAGAAGCAAATACACCTATAGAAAAAGAGATAAAAGAAAAAAGGATGTATTTGCCATCAGAAGATGCAGAGCGAAAAATGTATTGGAAGGTAAAAGAAATTTTAGAGCAAAGTGGATATATACATTATGAAATATCGAATTTTTCAAAACCAAATTATATGTCTAAACATAATTCAAATTGCTGGAATCAAAAAGAATATATAGGATTTGGATTAGCTGCACATTCGTACATAAATGGAGAAAGAAAGTCTAATACAGAAAACTTAGAAGAATATATACTTCAAAAGGGAGCAAAAAAAACAGTACATGAAAAGCAAGATATAGATGCAATGCAAAAAGAATTTATGATGTTAGGATTAAGAAAGATAGAAGGAGTAAGTATTTCAGACTTTAAAAACAAATTTGTAGAAAATCCTATATTTATATTTAGGCAAGAGTTAGATACTTTAGTTAAACAAGAATTAATTGAAATAGAAGAAGACAATATTAAATTAACAAATAAAGGAATTGACTTTGCCAATGTAGTTTGGGAGCAATTCGTATAGCAAAATTTCTTTATTGATAATTGACTTTTTATATAAAAAATGTTAATCTATATAAAGAAATTTAAAATAAGCCTTCATAGCTCAGTTGGTAGAGCACTTCCATGGTAAGGAAGGGGTCGCCGGTTCGATTCCGGCTGTAGGCTCCAGTGACGTTTCTGTTCGAACTCTTCGAACATTTACGATAGATATCATCTCATATTGAGATGATTTTTTGTTTGTCGAACTCCACGTGTTGCTTGGAAGTTCTATTAAAAAGTCATTCTTAAAAGAAAGGATGGTGTTTGTAGTGATTAAGATTATTACACAAGAATTAGAAATAGAAAGTAATCTTAAACAACGACTAGAATTTATATGTGAGTTTTGTCATATCAAACCTACTATTATAAATGGTAGTATTAGAAAAATTGATAAGACTAATTTATCTTACATAGAACCACATAAGATTATTGTTAAAGATACTACTTTTCTAGCATTTAATTATTCTACTGATATTTATGTTGGTAGTCTAAATAAAAAGATTCAACTTGTGGAACTTGAAGATTATATTAAAAATCTACTAAATGCCTGATATTTCGCTAACTATTGACTTTTTAAGACAAAAATATTATTATATAAAGCAACTGAAAGATATATGCCTAAATGTATTAATGGGGGGTTATGCTTTATGGGAATAAGAAAGAAAATTTATTTTAATAGTAAAAGTTAGAGAGATAAAGGTAGTAGTATATATTTCTATTACTTTTGTCTCTCTTTTTTTGAAGAAAGGATGTGTTGTGTATGAAAAATTTATGTGGACTATATTTAAGAGTATCAACTGAAGATCAAGCACGTGAGGGTTTTAGTTTACCAGAACAAAAAGAACGATTAGAAACATTTTGTAAGTTTAAAGATTATGAGATAGTTGATTATTATGAAGATGCTGGAATTAGTGCTAAAACAGGCAATTATAGGCCAGAATTTGAAAGATTAAAGGAAGATATTAAATCTAAAAGAATTAACACGATAATAGCTCTTAAATTAGATAGAATAACAAGAAGTATATTTGATTGGGAAAAGTTAATGACTTTTCTTGATGAAAATGATGCTTATATAGATTGTGCTAATGATGAAGTTAATACAACTAATGCAAATGGTAAAATGGTATCACGATTACTTATGTCAGTATCTCAAAATGAAATTGAAAGAACTAGTGAAAGAACAAAAGTTGGTTTAGCTGGTGCAATTAAACAAGGACATTTACCAAGCCAAGCCCCTTTAGGCTATAAACACGAAAACAAGAAACTTGTAATAGACTACTCTACTAAAGATGTTGTAGTTAGAATATTTGAATTATATTATAATGGAAATTCTTATCAAACAATAAGTAATATACTAAATAAAGAACAAGTATTAGGTAAAACTAATTGGAGAGATTCAACTATTACTTCAATATTAGAAAATGAAGTTTATAAAGGCGATTTTGTTCATGGTAAAAGAACAAAACACCCTACTTATTATGAAAATGTTGTTGAGCCATTAGTTAGTAAAGAAATGTGGGAAGATTGCCAAGCACAAAAGAAAAAGAACTCTCGTGCATATCAAAGAACTTTAACTTATTTATTCTTACAAAAAATAAGATGTCCTAGATGTAATAATTTAATGGGTGGTAAAGCAACTAAAAAGAAAAATGGAAATGTTTATTATTACTATTATTGTAATGATTGTAAACTTAATCTAAAAGAGAATGTTATTGAAGAATATTTTGAAAACTTTATTAATGAAATAGTTGAATATGATAGTGTTGTTAATCAATTCTTCTTGCCTATGATTAAACAAAAATTTGATGAGCCAAAAGAACTATTAGAAAAAGAACTTGATAAACAAAATGCTAAACTAGATAGAATTAGAAAGGCATATATCTCTGGTGCATTTGATTTAGAAGAATATAATGCTGAAAAGAAAATTGTTAATGAAGCAATTTCTAAAATACAAAGTGAACTTAATACTACAAACATTACTGAAGAATTAAAATTTACACCACAAGACATTTTATTAAAAAGAGATATCGACTTTATCAATAAAGTTAAATTAAAAGATGAATATAAAGAAAGAACTAAAACTTGGAAAGATTATACAAGAGAAGAAAAATCAGACTTAATTATGAAGTATGTAGATGAAATTACTCTACTTGAAAAGAATAAAGTTATGATAGTTGATGAAGTTAGATTTAGAGAAAGTATATGTCGTCCTTGTAATGAACTTGTTCAAGCAGGTTATATTGATATTAAAACTCCTACTTTATTTTGTAATTTAGTAGGTCAATTAAGATTTAGTAATTATCTACCTGAAGAAGAAGTTGGAAAACACATAATGAGATTAAGACAATACTATGATGTAGGTTTTGAAGAAGCGATTTATTATGTTGAAGATAGAGTTTTCTATTTCAACTTTTTACAAGATAATCGTGCTATTGTAAGAATATTCCCAATGGAAGATTATTGTAAAATAGATCCAGATATAAAAATGAAAGAATATAGATATGGAATAATCTATATTCGTGAAAATGATGAATTTGGGATGCAAGATATAGATAGTGCATTTGATTATATACCAGATGAAACAAACGATAGTGTTATCTATATGAGAGAGCCAATTCCTATTGAAATTGGTGTTAAACCTGTTAAAAAGGAATTGCTCTCTATAGAAGAATAAAAAGCGAACACGTTTTGCAAGTTTACTCGTGAAAATGGGGAAAGCATTTTATAAACTTATGTAGTTTTGTTTTATTACGGGTAGTTTTAAAACATTACGAAATAAGTTTCAAAAGGGTTCTAGGGAATTCCTAGCCCACAAGGTTATTTTGATACTCGTGTCAAAATACCTAGGGGGTTAAATATTTTGTCATAAACAAAATAGGTTCAAAGAAAGGATGTGATTTATATATGTCAGAACTTGCATACTCATTACATTTGGGTAGTGATAAAAATAGAAAAAATGTATCAAGAACAAGAGCAAAATCTAATGCTAGTGGAACTACTTCTCTATCAAATAATGCAATTCAAAATGCTAGACAATTATCTCGTGTTGATAAACATAATTATCGGAAATATGATGATAAACAGCATTTAATTGAAATTGTTAGAGGAACAACTTCTTTATATAATGATGTTCAAAAATTATATAAAGATGAATTTGAAGAAGCAAGATTAGAATACAATTCTAAACAAACTAGAGATGATAGAAAAATAGATAACTACTTCAAAAAGATTAGTGATAATTCTAAAAATGATTTAGCCTGTGAAATTATTATTGAACTTGGAGATAAAAAATATTGGGATACCAAAAATGATAAATTTAAGCATAAAATATCTAATGTATATAAAGAACAAGTTAAAGATTTAGAAACTTTAATTCCTAACTTTAAAGTAGCAAGTGCAATTATTCATTATGATGAAACCAGTCCACACATGCATATTGTTGGTGTTCCAATTAAATATAAAAGCAAAAATGGTATGTCTAAACAAGTTGGTAAATCTGATGTTTTTACTAAAACAAAGTTAATAGAACTACAAGATAAAATGAGAACATTATGTATTGCTAGTTTTAATAAAGAATATGGTTTAAATAATGTTTTAAAGACTAAACAAAAAGGTAGAAATAAAGATATAAATGTTAAAGATATGGGAAACTATATTGAAATGCAAGAAGAATTATCTAAAAATAAAGAACGATTAGAAATAGCCAATAAAAAATCACTAGAATTAGATAATAATTCTAATGAAGTCAAAGATATAGTTAATAATTTAAAAACTACTTTTACTAATAAAGACAAATATGTTTTAAATAAAGATGATAAAGATAAAATTGATAAATTTATTCAGCAAGTAGATTCAACTAATAAAGAATATAAGAAAATGCAAAAGTTATCTATTACCTTAAATGATGTTGAAACTGAACTAAAAGAAAACAGAGAAAAAGTTAAAATACTAACTGAAAACAATGATGCTTTAAATATTAAAGTTAAATCACTTGAAAAAAAGATAGATAAACAAGAAAATGAAATTGATGATCTTAAAGAAAAAAACTCTAAACTACAAAATACGATTACTTTCTTTGAAAATTTATTTGATAGATTAGTAAAATTTATCAAAGATAAAATGTTCGGCAAAGAAAAAGAGCGTGAAGATTATTGGAAATTTTCAAAAGATTTATATACCCATAATATATTTAGTGATAAAACTATTGAATCAATTCAAGATGATTATATTTGGAATAAAGAAAATGATAAAGATAAAAACAAAGGAAAAGATGATTATGAAATAGAAATTTAATAAAAACGTTAAAAAATATAGTATAATATATTTAGTTGAAGGAGTGGTTTTGAAAATGACAATAGACAATTATTATAATTATATAACTCTTATGACGTTTGAACAATTATATAAATTTGAAGGAAAAACTTCGATAAGTGTTGATACTTTAAATGAATTAAGAAATGCTTTACTTGAAGAAGTTATTGTTAATTATAAAAACGATGACTATAGGTATCCACAAGAAATTGATAGGTGGCAAGGAGAAGTTTCATTCAGCCCTATAAATGAGCAAGATGCTCTTAAGGAATTTTTGGAAGAATATGAAGATTATTTCTTTTTAGAAAATGGGAAAGTTATTATTAAAAAGGGCATTACATTTGAAGATATTTCAGAGTTAGTACAACAAATTAGGATTAATGATAATATGTCAAATAGGTTTAATATTATTGTTGATACTCCAAAACTTATGAGGATTTTGGGAATTACTACTATTGAAAAAACTTTAACTGAATATCTGCAAATTGAAAAACAACTTGAAAGTTTATATTGTAAGTTGTATACTGCTGAAGATTCAGCTAGTTTAAGGAATAGAATTAAAGCTTTATTATTTATTCGCTTGAGTTTTTTAACTCGTATAACTCAAATGCCTTCTTATAGAATTGATGCATTTAGATTAGTTTCAATGAATTATAATGCTGAAAATGATACTATGCTATATGATAAGTATCCAATAAATTTAGAATTATGGAATAAAGAATTTGCAGATCCAGATGAATTAGGTGATATCGATGATAGGACTTATGATATAACTCAATATGCTATATTTGGAAAAATGAATAATTTTTTATATATGGATAAATTTCATGAGGATATAGATAGTTATTATATGAGAAATTGTGATTTTAGTAGTGAAATACAAATAGATCCTTTAAAAGATTATACAGATATGATAGAAAAAGACACGTTGGCTCAAGAGAGATTCGAAGCAGAATACGAAGCACATCCTGAAAATTTTTATACTTTGCATGACCCTTCTGATGAATTTTGGGTATTATACATAAATTATTTAAATAATTTAAATCGTTTCATGAGTATTTATGGTGAAAGTGAAGAATTACTTCTTGCAAAAAGAAGACTAATTTATGCTTTGGATAAACCAGAACTAATGATATTTGACCAAAACAATTTTGATAGAGAGTTAGAAAGAACAAAAACAGTAGAACTTGATGAGGATTCTTTTGATTTCATTGCAGATGAGATATATTTTATGGCTCAAGAAGCATTTATGCTGCCAAGTGACGAATACACAATACGAAAATTAATATTAGTAGGAACATACTATGCTTTAACAAAAGATAAGCAATTAAGAGAAATTATTGAAGAATTCAGTAATGACTCAAGATATGAATTCTTCGCTGAAATAATGCTTAACAATTGTGCTAATAAAAATCCTGATAGTTTATCAGGAGATGCAAAAAAACTTATATTGAAACAAATTGATAAAAACACACCAGCAAATGGTAAAAATTCGTTAAAGTAGCGTGAAACATATTGCTACTTTTTCTATTATTTGGTAGAATCTATTTTGTGTGTGATATTTATATCATTCGTACTTGTGAAAAGTTGTAGATATCTACGACACCCGCACCAATTTTTATAATAAACTCAATCCTTTCTGGATATAGCATCTGAAATCACGTAGTTGTGAAATCAGATGCTTTTGCTATTTTAAGAGTAAAATAGAAATTAACTAAAAAAATATTCCCTTAAATAAAATTGTGTTATAATTAATACATACACAAATTGCCCAATAGCCAAGCGGTAAGGCATCAGGCTCTGACCCTGACATTTCATAGGTTCGAATCCTATTTGGGCAGCCATTAAAAAATTAAAGTTCCAGATGGAACTTTTTTTATGTCAACAAAAAGTTAATTAAAAAATAACTAAAATTATCACAATCTCACTATTTATAAGTAAATGTTTTTTTAAACAAAAAATAACTAAAATTAAAAAACTAAAAAATTATAAAAATTAAAAAATGTTATAAAAAAACATTGATTAATAATCTATTAAATGATATGATTGTCTTAGCGTAAGAAAAGTAGAGAGGTTAATATGTGGAATGAAGTACTTGAAGATTTAATTGTTGTTAAACGAAGTGGTCAAAGGGTAGATTTCAATGCCTCTAAGATTGCTATCGCTATTAAAAAATCGTATGAAAGTGTATATGAAAACGTTAACGAAAAAGATGTTTATAAAGTATTTGAAAAAGTACTAACTTATATAA
>OLSB01003241.1_pt1 | contig 12054 bp, 10 predicted proteins | sample 1672071 | NCBI WGS metagenome assembly OLSB01 (sample SAMEA3136642, study PRJEB25190) | human gut metagenome | biome: human gut; feature: human-associated habitat; material: faeces | place: Austria | collected 2013
CACACTTTCATCTCTATTTGTGCGGACGCATAGCGGTCGAATGGTTGATTAATATATGGAAACTATTAAAAGCAAGTATTTCCCAAGGGCGGTTGCGGTGGCGCTGGCACTTGCTCTTCTCACCGCCGGATGCGCTGGTCCGGAAACGGTTCCTGACGCGGAGATGAGTCCCTCCCAAATCGCCGCGCAGGAAGCGGAGCGCACGCAGGCGGAAAAGGAGCGGCTTTCCATGCAGAAAGCCGCCGCGGAAGAATTGGAAGGATACCGCTGGCCCCGGGAATCCGTCTGGAAAACGATTATGGGGGAAGAGATGGAGTTTATCCTTTACCATGGGAACGGGTGGACAATTCATGTGCCTGCCGCCTGGGAGGAGACCAATGCCGGAACGTGGGACGCGCCTTCCCATTGCGCCAGTTTTTCCGTCAGCAAGCAGTTCTTGGGGGTGAATAACCCCAAATGGTATCGTGCGCAGCAGGGCGCATGGAAATACGAGACAAATTATGAGCCGCCTTTCGACTACTATTACGATGACGACGGAGGCTATACGCCTCCCGCCGGCAGCGCCGACTACATCTACTTTTTCGCCCCGGACGGTGAGAACCAAAGTTATGAGTTTACGCTTCAAACGGTGGTGGGCGAGACCAGCGAAGAAGAAAAGTGCCTTCAAGAAGCCATGCTCCTCAGTTTTCGTCTGGACGAAAGCTCTCATGTTTTGAACGCGGAGGCTTACACGCCGGGAAGGACGGAATGGGACGCCGCCGTGGCGGGGCTGATGGCGGAGACACAGCAGCTTTGGTTCTCCTGGTATCACGACGGGACGCACATAGAGCCTGACGGGAAGGGGGATCCGGACTACGTCTCCTATGTCATGGCGCTGGAGGATTATTGCCCGGAGGAGTTTACAGAGACGTTTTTCGGGGAAAAGCCGGAGGGGGCGGAGACATTGGAGGGAGATCCGATTACCCTTTGCCTGCCTGAAATGGGAATATGGCTGTACTTCTACAACAATTCTCCTTGGGTCCATATTTACCACGCCGGCGAGGAGTATTGGGCAAGATTCTGCCACAAGGACGATCCGGACAAGCTGATTTTCGACACGGTCCACGCCTGGCTGGAAGCGGAAAGCATGTGGGCGACCAGTCCGGCAGAGGCTTCGGAAAGCGGCGCCTGACAGCATGCGGCAGGGGGTTCCCCGCAAAGCGCCACCGTGGTGTCATACGGCTTGATATAGGGTGTGGTGGTGCTTGCTGTTTCGCTGTACCTGCAAGCAAGGTTGTCCGCCGCAGGGACGCCCCCTGACCTCTCGTTTTCTGACAGTATACGGCCACGGCCCCAGTTCCGCACCCGAGTCCAAACCAGATCTGCTGTGCTGGGTTCCGGTCTGGTTTTGCGCAGGGCTTTTCTCCTACATCTTTTTCGGCAAACATAGGCAAACAATGATAATCCGAACTTGCTTCCTATAGGAGACGGGTTCGGATTATTTGTTTTCTTCGACCGTTATGAGAACACCTATTTCCCCAATGGAGTGAAGCGCAAGCCCGCCACCAGGCCAAGAGGGCCACGGAAAAAGAAGAAAACCATATAGACGCAAAAAAGGCAGGGCGTCATCCGAATGTGGTGACGCCCCGCCTTTGCTATGTCCTTATTCCGTTTTGGCCTCCTGCTTCTCCGCTTCCCTTTGTTTCTTCCATTCAGCAAACTCCCGCTGGCCTTCCTCACTCTCATAAAAAGCGAGAATGTCCGGCAAGATGCAGCGGGCTATCGCCTCAATCTAGTGCTTGGGAATGTCGGTGCTGGTGTTGGTAATGATCTTTTTTCTTCTACCCAAATGTACCTCCGTGTTTCTCAAAGATGGCTTACAGTTCGATTGCGGTATTCGTAGAGATAGCTGCATCTGCTGTGGCCGCTTCTATTGTTTGCACTTCTGACGGGAAAACATCTGCCGTGGTGTCAGCGGAACTGGCGGTAAAAATCCCGGTCAGAAAAATGGCACACAAGATTATACCAAGCAATACTCCGTTCAAAATGGGTTCCTCCTTTGTGGTGAAATGGATGTGTTGCTTACGATTGTCAGCATAACTCGAGGGACTGAACCATCTCTGAAACACTAACGCCAAGTTTTGTGAACGGTTTGTAAAACTTTCTTTTTCAGAGATGTTTCAGCCAACGGATGTACTATAATGTCGATAAAATACATCTTCTGACAAGCAAGGAGCATCCAAATGAAGATATTGATTATAGAAGACGATAAGTTGTTGGCAGAAGCCTTGCAGACTTTGTTGGAAATCAAAGGCTTTGATGTGGAAGTGGTCTATGATGGCGAGGACGGCACGGAATACGCCGAAACCGGCATTTACGACTTACTCATCATGGATGTGATGATGCCCAAACTCAATGGGTATCAGGTGGCAAGGCAGGTGCGTCATCGCCGTGTCACAACGCCTATCCTGATGCTGACCGCCAAAAGTGAAACGCAGGATCGTATTGAAGGATTAAACGCCGGAGCGGACTATTACCTAACCAAGCCTTTTGACAACATGGAGCTGCTGGCCTGCATCAATGCCCTCCTGCGCCGCAAAGGAGATCAGGTGGACATGCTCCGATACGGAAATACCACGCTGGATCTGACTGGATATATGCTCAGTACAGAGAAAAACAGTATCCGCCTTTCCAAGAAGGAATTTGATGTGATGCGCCGCCTGATGCAGTTCCAAAGCCGCAGCATCCGCAAGGACGTATTGCTGACACAGGTGTGGGGATATGAGTCCAACGCCACAGAAAACAATGTAGAGGCCTATGTGGGATTCCTGCGAAAGAAACTGAAAAGCATTGGCTCGAATTTGAAGATCGAGTCCATCCGGTTGTTGGGGTATCATCTAGAGGTGACGGAGACATGATTAAACGGCTGCGCATCAAATTCGTCTGTATCAATATGACCATCGTGACTATTATGCTCTGTGTGATTTTTGGCCTTGTTCTCCACTTTACCAGCGTTAGCATGGAAAAAGAGAGTATTGAAATGATGCAGTCCGTGGCGCTTGATCCGCTTCAACTCGGCATTCCCGGCAAAGGCGCTTCCGGTGTTCGGTTACCATATTTTGCGCTCCAGCTTGGCCCCGGCGGAGAGTTGCTGGCCTCCGGCGGCGGATATTACGATCTGACTGACCAGGCCTTGCTGAATGAACTGATCTCCCTGTCCTCTGTGCAGAAAACCGGAGTATTGTCCGACTATGGTCTGCGCTATGTCCGGGTGGTAACACCCACCATGCAGTGCATTGTGTTTGCGGATATGTCCAGCGAAATCAACACAATCAACAATCTGTTGCAAAATTGCCTGCTTATCGGCGCAGCCAGCTTTATCATCTTTTTGATGATCAGCATCCTGCTGGCACGTTGGGCAGTGAAGCCAGTGGCGGTGGCATGGGAGCAGCAGCGTCAGTTTGTGGCCAACGCATCCCATGAACTGAAAACACCTCTAACCGTGATCCTCAGCAACGCTCAGATGCTGGCAGAAAACGTCGAAGATCCGGAACTGCGGAAACGAATGACAGCAAGTATTTTGACGGTTTCGCAGCAGATGAAAGATCTGGTCACCAAGCTGCTCAACTCTGCGCAGGTGGATCAGGGTATCGGCGCCATGCAGTTTTCTGCCGTTGATCTAAGCCATACGGTTACCAATGCCCTCCTGCCCTTTGCTCCTATTTTCTATGAGCAGGGGATGGAACTGGACAGCGTGGTTCAGGATGACATTTGGGTTCAGGGAAGCCAACCGCATCTGATTCAGGTCGTGAATATTCTGCTGGACAACGCACAGAAATACGGCGTCGAACACGGCCATACTCGCGTGGCACTGCGGCAGCAAGGTAAAAAGAGCTGTCTGCTGACAGTGGCAAACGAGGGCAAGGCCTTGTCCGGCCAAGAACTGAAAAACATTTTCAAGCGGTTCTACCGGGCCGACGCCGCCCGGGAGCGGACGGGCAGCTACGGCCTGGGCCTCTCCATAGCAGAGGGTATCGTACAGGCCCACCGGGGCAAGATCTGGGCGGAGAGCAAAGATGGCGTCAATACTTTCTTGATTCAATTGCCAACTACATCAGTAAAACCATAAAAAGTGGGAGCAGGCTGAATGAGTGCAGTCCGCATCCACTTTTTGTTTCGGGCCAATGAAAATTTCAGAGATGGCTCAGTTTCGGATGTTACAATGAATCAATCAGTGCTTCGTCTGACTTTCAAACGAGAAATTACTCGGACAGCAAATCAGCATGAAGGAGGTCCATTATGATATCAGTTGAACACTTGACAAAATGTTATGGTGATTTCACGGCTGTGGACGACCTATCTTTTGAGATCGGAGAGGGCCACGTCTATGGCTTCCTGGGCCCCAATGGCGCAGGTAAGTCCACCACCATGAACATCATGACAGGCTGCCTGTCGGCAACGGCGGGCCATGTGCGGATTGATGGATACGACATCTTCGATGAACCGGACAAGGCCAAAAAGCTGATCGGCTATCTGCCGGAGCATCCCCCGCTGTATATGAATGAGACGCCCTTGGAGTATCTCACCTTTGTGGGTGAGGCCAAGGGGCTGCGGGGCGAGGAGCTGAACCGGCAGATCGACACGGTCATCGGTCTGACCAAGATCGAACATATGAAGCACCGCCGTATCTCCGCCCTCTCCAAGGGGTACCAACAGCGCGTAGGCATCGCCCAGGCGCTGTTGGGTAATCCCAAGGTCATTATTCTGGACGAGCCCACCGTAGGCCTCGACCCCATTCAAATCATTGAGATTCGTGACCTTATCAAGGAGCTGGGCAAGACCCATACCGTTATCTTCAGTTCCCACATTCTCTCCGAGGTGCAGGCCATCTGTGACCAGATCCTGATGATCGCTCATGGCAAGCTGGTAGCCTTTGATGACCCGCAGAAGCTGGAAAAGACGCTGCTCTCGTCCAACGAGATCACCTTAACCACTGATGCGACAGAGGACGAACTGCGCGAGATCCTCAGCAGCGTGGACCATATCACCGAGGTAACCACGGGAATCGTGGAGGAAAAGTGGACGGTCGCCCGTATTAAGACCGACCAAAACAACATTTACGATCTGTCCCGTGATGTGTTTCTGGCCTTTACGAAGAGCAAAAATGTGATCTTGGAGATGAGCCTGAAAAAGGGTACACTGGAGGACATTTTCATTGAGCTGTCCGAGGTGGAGCCTGATACGCAGGTTGCCACTCATGATGAGACACACGAAAGCGAGGTGGAGGAAGCATGATTGCAGTATTGAAACACGAGTTGCGGACCTACTTTCGCTCCCTGACCGCCTATGTGTTCGGCGCCTTTTTGCTGCTTTTCATCGGCATCGGTTCCGTTCTCTATAACCTGCAGGCGGCAGTCAGTAACTTCGAGTTTGTTCTGGGCTTTAGCTGTCTGGTTTTCGTGGTCATTGTCCCCATTCTGACCATGCGTGTCATTGCGGAAGAACGTAAGCAAAAAACCGACCAACTGCTCTACTCTCTGCCCATCACTACCACGCAAGTAGTTCTGGGCAAGTATCTGGCCCTGCTGGTCGTGTATCTGATCCCGCTGGCCATCATTAGCCTGTACCCTCTGATCTTCTCCCAGTACGGCGATGTGTACCTGTTGACCGCCTACGGCTCTATTCTGGCCTTTTTCATTCTGGGGGCGGCACTCATCGCTCTGGGCGTGTTCATCTCCTCTCTGACGGAGAATCAGGGATTTGCCGCCGGAATCGGCATTGCAGTGATCCTGCTGAACTATTACAGTGTCAGCCTGTCTCAATCCGTATCTTCCACCGCCTTCGGCAGCTTGGTTGCCCTTGCGGCTCTGATCGTTGCCCTGGGCTTTATCATCAAGCATCTGACTAAAAACAAGCCAATGGTATGGACTATCTGCATTGCCCTGTACGCTGCTATGCTGATCGCCTATTGGGTGGACCACACCAAATTTGAAGGGCTGCTGCCCATCATCATGACCACCCTTTCCCTCTTTGAGCGGTTCTATGTATTTGTAAACGGCGTCTTTGACGTGACGGGTATTGTATATTACCTGACCGTTATTGTCTTCTTCCTGTTCCTGTCCGTCCAGTCCCTGGAGAAACGGAGGTACAACTGATGAATCAACTGAAAAACCTCCTATCCTCCGGAAACAGCGAGCGAAACCGTCAGGCAACGAAAGGCGGCTCGTACTCTCTGGCTGTCACCGCCGTAGTGCTGGCCATCCTGGTAGTCGTCAATATCTTTGTGTCCGCCCTTCCCACCCATCTGACCAGATACGATATCAGTTCCTCTCAGCTCTATTCCATCACCAGCAATACCAAGGCGGTGGTCAACGCCCTGGAGCAGGATGTGAGCATCTATTGGATCGTCCAGTCCGGCGCAGAGGATCCGGTCATCGAAAATCTGCTGGGCAAATACCAGAGCCTGTCCGACCACATTGCAGTGGTGAAAAAGAATCCAGACGTGTATCCCGCCTTTGCCGAGCAGTACACCGATGAGGTGGTCCAGAACAACAGCCTAGTCGTAGAGTGCGGTGACAAGCATCGCTATATCGGCATTGATGACATCTATCTGGGTGAAATCAACATTTACTCCGGCACCTACAATGCCTCTGACTTCGACGGTGAAGGCGCTATTACTTCCGCCATTGACTATGTGACCAGCGAGGAATACCCCCAGGTCTATATTCTGGAGGGTCATGGTGAGGCGGAGCTGCCCGCGTCTTTTGCCGAGCAGATTGAAAAGGAAAACATGGAGACCAACACATTGTCCCTGCTGACGGTAGATGAGATCCCCGAGGAGGCCGACTGTATCGTGATCTATGCCCCTGAAAGCGATCTCTCCGTGGAAGAAAAAGACATGCTGGCTGACTATGTGGCAGACGGCGGCAAACTGCTGGTGATGGCAGGCGCTGTGAAGGAAGGGATTCTGGAAAACCTGTACAGCCTGCTGGGTGATTACGGCGTTACCGCCAATGAGGGCATCGTAGTGGATAATGACCGGAAACACTATGCGTTCGGCGTTCCTTATGTGTTGATGCCTGATATGGCCAGTAGCCAGGTCACCAATCCTCTGATCGAAGAAAACTATTACGCTATCATGCCCATTTCCCTGGGCCTGACCGTGGATGGAAGCACCAGTAAGGGAACTGTTACGGAACTGCTTACGACCTCGTACAATTCTTTCAGCAAATCTTTCAGCAAACTGGCCGGAGATAGCTTTTCCACCTATGAGCGGGAGGAGGGTGACATTGAAGGTCCCTTCTCCGTGGCTGTTTCCATTGATGATAACAGCGGTGGCCAGATCCACTGGTTCACCTCGGACGAATTTCTGAACGAAAGGTATAATGCCTATTCCTCCGGTGCCAACATGGACATGGCTATAAACGCCCTGTCAGACCTGATCGGCGAGAGCGAGGCCATGGCCATCCGCAGCAAATCCCTCAATTACAACTATCTGACCATCAGCGATTCCACCTCCTCCTTGCTGAAGGTCCTGATGATCGGTGTGTTCCCGCTGACCTATCTGGGTGTTGGCATCTGCGTCATTCTAAATCGAAAGAAGGTGCAACATGAAACGGTCTAAACGGCTTTACGCGATGCTGGGCATTCTGGTGGTTGCCTGCATCGCCACCTTTGCGGTGACCCAGACGAAAGAAGAAAGGGAACAGATCAAAGCCACCGGCGAGATCGTGCTGCAAGTTTCCAGCGATGATGTCCAATCCCTGAGTTGGGAGTGCGGAGAGACCTCTTTGGCCTTCCATAAGGACGAGACCTGGCTCTATGATGAAGATGAGGCATTCCCGGTGGATGAGAATACCATCCACGAAATGCTGGAGCAATTCGAATCTTTTGGCGTGTCCTTCGTCATTGAACAAGTCACCGATTACAGCATGTACGGTCTGGACGATCCTGTGTGCACCATCCATTTTGCCACGGAGGATCAGTCCTATGAGATTGAATTGGGCGATTTTAGCAACATGGACGAGGAACGCTATGTTTCCATTGGGGACGGCAACGTGTATCTGGCAAAAGTTGACCCGCTGGATCAGTTTGATGCCACGCTGAAGGACATGATCAAGCATGACGAAGACCTGGCCTATGACCAGGTGACCCAGATCAAGTTCGAGGGTGCGGAAAACTACACCATCTTTTATGAAGAGGAAAGCGCCGCCACCTATTGCGCGGACGATGTTTACTTCACCGAGAAGAACGGGGAAATTCTGCCCCTTGACACCGTTCGGGTCGATAACTGGCTGGAATCCCTTACCACCCTTAATCCTACCGATTATGTGACTTACCATGTCACGGAGGAGGAACTGGAGTCCTACAATCTGGTCGAGCCTGAATTGACCGTCACGGTGGACTACACCACCGAGGAGGAGGGTGGAAAGGAGAGCTCCGATACCTTTGTGCTGTCCATCAGCCGCAACCCCGAAGAACTGGCTGCCGCTGAGGAGGCCAAGGCAAATGGCGAAGAAGCAGAGGATGTCACCGCCTATGTCCGTATCGGTGAGTCCCAAATCGTTTATAAGGTCTCCGAGTACAACAGCAACCGCCTGAGAGCCGTTTCCTACAACGAGCTGCGCCACCGCGAGGTTCTGCCTGCTGACTTTGAGGACATCTACCAGATCGACGTTACTCTGGAGGGTTCTGACTACACCATCGCCGTGGACGGCGAGAAGGATGATGAGCGCATCTGGAAGTATCAGGAGGATGAGGTTGCGATCGACGCCCTCCAGGATGCTCTGGAAACTCTGGATGCGGAATATTCCAGTGACTTCCTCTCCGACAACCCTACTGGGAAAGAGGAGATCCGCCTGACTGTCCATCTGGACAACGAAAATCACCCCAAGGTGGACATTGAACTGTATCGCCATGACGGCGAGGACTGCCTTGCCGTGGTGGACGGCGAGACCTTCGCATTAGTACCTCGCAGTGATGTGGTAGATCTGATCGAAGCAGTCAATGCTATCGTTCTGAACTAAGAACCTGTATTCACAAAAGGCGAGCCAGGCAGTAAGGTTTCCATCCTATTCGACCATACGCCGCTTCTACGGCGGGCCCGTCTGAGCGGGCTGTGGGAGAAGACCCTGCGGCATCTGGTGAAAATATCCCGGGAGCGAGCCGGGCGTAAAGCGGAGCCGAGCAATGCGCTCCTTGATTCCCGGAATGTCAAAGTGACCGGTGTGGCAAAGGAACGTGGGATAGACGGTGGAAAAAGCGAAGGGCAGGAAGCGGCACACCCTCGGCCGCTTGTGAATACAGGTTCCAAACTAAGGCATCACCGCACAATTCCCCACACACGTCTTGGCGGCCAATTTGCCCCACAAATGCGTTGCAAAACCTTGCAATACACAAAGTATTCCTGCGGTTTTGCGCCTTTTTGAGGCACAAATTTTCGCGCCAATCCGCACGCGTTGAATTATGCGGTAATACCCTAACAAAAAATCCACGAGCGATCCGTTTGATTACTCGTGGATTTTTGTTTGTCTCGTACCAGCGTTATACCCATGGTTCACAAATTGTACCTATGAGAAGTAACACTACGGTTACAGGGGTTTTTTCTATGGCGTTGCCAGCAGTTTGAAGTGGTTTTTGTGGAACGCCAGAATCCCCTCATCCCGCATCCGACACAGCTCGGCGGAAAGGCCGCTCCGTTCCACCGAGAGGTAGTCGGCCAGCTGCTGCCGGGAATAGGGAATGTCAAATTCCGCATCGCCGCACCGCTGCGCCTCCGCCGACAGATAGGACAGCAGCTTTTCCCGGGTGGTGCGCTGCCCCATGTGGGTGAGCTTCTCCGTAAAGCGCAGGTTCTTTCCGGCCAGGTCAGAGAGCAGGTTGCGGATCATACGGCTGTGGTGGGCGCAGGTGGTGGGACACATGGTCAGGATGCGCCGGACGTTCAGGAAGAGCACGGTGCAGGGAGCCTCGGCTGCCACTGCGATGTTGAGCACCGCGCCGGGCGAACAGGCAAAGGCCTCGGCAAACAACTGCCCCGGTCCGATGCGCGCCATAATGTTGCGGCTCCCCCAAAAGCTCTCCTGGGTCACCAGAGCGCCGCCGGCCAGGAGCAGCCCGACGGACTCCACCGTATCGCCCACCCGGAGCAGATACGCCCCCTTGGGATAGCGCTCCACCCGGGCGTCCAGGCACCCGAGAATGGCACGGATCTCCTCCTCCTCCATCCCGGCAAAGAGGGGCGAGGTCCTCATAATCGGTAAAAAGAGCTCCAAAAAATCATCTCCGTTGAAAAATCAACCGACTGGTTGCAATTAATATACTATAATACAGCCAGAAACACAAGAGATCGGATTTCAATCCCTCTGCATCCCAAGATTAAAGGAGTGTATTTCAATGACAAATGAAATGTTTTGCTTCCAGTGTGAACAGACGGCCGGGTGCGCAGGCTGCACCGGCCGGGCAGGCGTCTGCGGCAAGACCGCTGCCGTCGCCAACGCCCAGGATGACCTCACCCGGGCACTGATCGGCCTGTCCCTGGACCTGGCCGGCCAGACTCCCAGCGACGAGCAGCGGCGCGTTATGCTGGAAGGCCTGTTTACCACCGTGACCAATGTCAGCTTCGACGGGGTGAGCGTAGCGACCCTGACCAGCCGGGTCAACGCCCTGCGCACCGGGGCCTCCGGGACGGACTGCGCCGCCTCCGGCGAGCCCCTGCGGCTGTGGACGGAGGATGAGGACGTCCGCTCCCTCAAATCCCTCATCCTCTTCGGACTGCGCGGTATGGCGGCCTACGCCTACCATGCGCGGATGCTGGGCTACCTGGACGAGCAGGTGGACGCCTTCTTTTTTGAGGGCCTGCGGGCCGTGGGCGACCGGGAGGCTGGCATGGAGGAGTTGCTGCCCGTGGTTATGAAGGTGGGAGAGATCAACCTGAAGTGCATGGCCCTGCTGGACCGGGCCAACACCGGGAGCTACGGCGTCCCCACGCCCACCACAGTGCCTCTGACCGTGGAGAAGGGCCCCTTTATCGTGGTGACCGGCCACGATCTGAAGGACCTGGAGCTGCTTTTGGAGCAGACACGGGACAAAGGGGTCCATGTCTATACCCACGGCGAGATGCTGCCCGCTCACGCCTACCCGAGGCTGCACGCTTACCCCCATCTGAAGGGCAACTTCGGCACCGCGTGGCAGAACCAGCAGAAGGAATTTGCTGACCTGCCCGCCCCCATCCTGTTTACCACCAACTGCCTGATGCCCCCCAAGCCCAGCTACGCCGACCGGGTCTTTACCACGGAGGTGGTGGCCTTTCCCGATGTCGTCCATATCGGGGAGGACAAGGACTTCACTCCGGTCATCGAAAAGGCGCTGGCCCTGGGCGGTTATCCCACGGACCAGGTGTTTACCGGCATCAACGGCGGCACCCAGGTGGTCACCGGCTTCAGCCACGGCGCGATCCTCTCCCTGGCCGACCAGGTGGTGGAGGCCGTGAAAAGCGGCGCCATCCGGCACTTTTTCCTGGTAGCGGGCTGCGACGGGGCCAAGCCCGGGCGCAACTACTACACCGACTTCGTCCGCCAGACGCCCCCCGACACGGTGGTGCTGACCCTGGCCTGCGGCAAATACCGCTTCAACGATCTGGACCTGGGCTCCATCGGCGGGTTGCCCCGCCTCATGGACATGGGCCAGTGCAACGACGCCTACGGCGCCATTCAGGTAGCGGTGGCCCTGGCCGACGCCTTTGGCTGCGGCGTCAACGACCTGCCGCTGTCCTACGTGCTCTCCTGGTATGAGCAGAAGGCTGTCTGTATCCTGCTGACCCTGCTGCACCTGGGCATCCGCAACATCCGCCTGGGCCCCTCCCTCCCCGCCTTCCTCTCTCCCAACGTGCTCAACTACCTGGTGGAGCAGTTCGGTATCGCCCCCATCACCACGCCGGAGGCCGACCTGAACACCCTGCTGAGCTGACCTTTGCACATACATCCGTCCATCAAAAGAGGGCGGCCTCATCGGAGGCCGCCCTCTCAGCCTGTCGAGAAACCCGGTTTATGCGTCAAGTATAAGCCGGGTTTCTCG
>OLSB01003244.1_pt1 | contig 12036 bp, 7 predicted proteins | sample 1672071 | NCBI WGS metagenome assembly OLSB01 (sample SAMEA3136642, study PRJEB25190) | human gut metagenome | biome: human gut; feature: human-associated habitat; material: faeces | place: Austria | collected 2013
CTTACAAGAAAAGGAGAGGACAATCACTATGAAAATGAAAAAAGTTACAGCAATGGGTATGGCAGCTTTAATGGCAGCAACAATGATTCCGTCAGTACCGGTTATGGCAGACGGCGGCGGAAAGGTTTATTATCTGAACTTCAAACCGGAAGCAGATGAAGCTTGGCAGAACCTGGCAAAAGCTTACACAGAAGAAACAGGAACAGAAGTAACTGTTGTAACTGCAGCATCAGGACAGTATGAGACAACACTTCAGTCTGAAATGGCTAAAAGCGATGCACCGACACTGTTCCAGGTAAACGGACCGGTTGGACTTAAGAGCTGGAAAGATTACTGCTATGATCTGAAAGATGCAGAAATCACAAAAGGTCTTACATCTGATACATACGAACTGAAAGACGGAGATGCAGTAGATGGTATCGCATACGTAATCGAATCCTATGGTCTTATTACAAACAAGACTTTACTTGAAAAAGCAGGCTATTCACTGGATGACATCAAGAGCTATGATGATCTGAAGAAAGTAGCTGATGACATTCAGGCAAGAAAAGACGAACTCGGAGTAAAAGGTGCTTTCACATCAGCAGGTATGGACGGCTCCTCTGACTGGAGATTCAAAACACATCTTGCAAACCTTCCGATCTACTATGAATACAAAGAAGACGGAATCGATGATACAGAGGCAATCAAAGGAACATATCTTGACAACTACAAGAACCTGTTTGACCTGTACATCACAGATTCTACCTGTGACGGAGCTGAACTTTCTGCAAAGACAGCAGATGACTCCAGAAACGAATTTGTAAACGGCGAAGCAGTATTCTATCAGAATGGTACATGGGAATATGCAGAACTGTCCAAAACATACGGTGATGATGAAATGGCAATGATCCCGATTTACTTTGGTGTAGATGATGAGAACGAGGGACTTGCAACAGGTACAGAGAACTACTGGTGTGTAAACAAGAATGCATCTGAAGAAGACATTCAGGCAACTCTGGATTTCATGAACTGGTGTGTAACCTCTGAAACAGGAACAAAATCCATGGCAGATGATATGGGATTCACACTTCCTTTCAAAACAGCACAGGAGTCTACAAACGTATTTGTAAAACAGGATGCTGAATACACAGAAGCTGGAAAAACACCTGTTTCATGGAACTTCACAACAATGCCATCTGAAGAGTGGAAAAACGGACTTGGAACAGCTCTTACCGCATATGCAGCAGGCACAGGTTCATGGGATGATGTTGTAAGTGCATTCGTTGACGGATGGGCTACAGAGAAAGCTCTCTCCGAGTAATCAAAATAATATGTGATCAATCATCAAGAGGAGGCGAGGTTCTTGCCTCCTCCTGTGGGTTCTATGAGAGGGAAAGAGGAGAATTATAATGGTAGGAAGAACGATCAAAAAATGGTGGCCGATTTTTGTACTGCCGACTTTTGCGGCATTTGTTATCGGTTTCCTTTGGCCTTTTATCTGGGGCATTTATCTTTCATTTTGTAAATTTACAACCGTAAATGATGTAACCTTTGTCGGATTTTCAAACTATTCCAAGATCTTACTGGATAACACCTTCAGTCATTCATTCTGGTTGACCGTTGTGTTTGCTTTTGTTTCAAGTATTCTGATCAATGTGCTGGCATTTTCCATCGCACTGGTACTCACCAAGGGATACAGAGGAACCAATGCATTCCGTACCGTATTCTTTATGCCGAACCTGATCGGTGGTATCGTACTTGGATATATCTGGCAGACACTGTTAAACGGACTGCTCTCCAAATGGGGACAGCCGCTGCTTTCACTTTCTGCAAGAAACGGATTTATCGGTATGCTGATCCTTCTGATGTGGCAGCAGATCGGATATATGATGATCATCTACATAGCAGGTCTGAACAACGTTTCTCCTGATCTGATCGAGGCAGCACAGATCGATGGTGCGACAAGCAGACAGATCCTGTTCAAGATCAAGATTCCGATGATCATGCCGTCTGTTACAATCTGTACCTTCCTGACTTTGACAAACGGATTCAAGATGTTTGACCAGAACCTCTCTCTTACAGGAGGAGATCCGGGCAAACAGTCACAGTTATTGGCTTTGAATATTTATGATACATTTTATGCAAGAAGCGGTGCTCAGTGGAAGGGTATCGGCCAGGCAAAAGCAGTTGTATTCTTCCTGCTGGTTGTAGCGATCGCACTGATACAGCTTCGTGCAACATCATCTAAGGAGGTGCAGCAGTAATGGAAAATAAGAAAAAAAATCCGGTTGCGTCAATTATTTTGACGCTGATCTGCATCCTCTGGATGTATCCGATCGTACTGATCTTAGTCAACTCTTTAAAGAAAGAAGTTGCGATTACAACTTCAGGTGTATTCAGTCTTCCTACAGCTGAGACATGGAATGGTGTTGCAAACTTTGTGGCAAGCGTTACACAGATGGATTTCCTCAAATCCTTCTGGTACAGTCTTGTGATCTCAGTGATGTCCGTTGCTCTGATCATGCTGTGCTGCTCTATGGCAGCCTGGTACATTGTTCGTGTAAACGGAACATTATCCAAGGTTTTCTATTACCTCTGTGTATTCAGTATGGTAGTACCGTTCCAGATGGTTATGTTCACACTGGCAAAAACAGCCGACACCTTACATCTGAACAATCCATACAACATTTGTATTATCTATCTTGGATTTGGTGCAGGTCTGGCGGTCTTTATGTTTACAGGATTTGTAAAGGGTATCCCGCTTGAAATTGAGGAAGCGGCTCTGATCGATGGATGTACTCCTCTTCAGGTATACTTCAAGGTTCTGATCCCGATCCTGAAACCAACAATTATCTCTACCGCGATCCTGGAACTGATGTGGGTATGGAATGACTATCTTCTGCCGACACTGGTACTGGATATCAAGAAATACCGTACCATTCCGATGGCAGTCCAGTATTTCCGCGGAAGCTTCGGACATGTGCAGATGGGACCGATGATGGCAAGTATCATGATCGATATCATTCCGATCATTGTTGTCTATCTGGTATGCCAGAAACACATTATCGAAGGTGTTGTAGCCGGCGCAGTCAAAGGCTGATAATTACATAACGAAAATTCAGTCTCCGGGAAGAAATATTCTTTCCGGGGACTTTGTGGTATAATGAAAAAGATAAATATAAGACACAGACAGGAGAATGCATGACAAACGTTTTAATTGTAGATGACGAAAAAATCGAACGAGAGGGGCTGAAATATCTGCTTTCCAGAGAGGAAGGAGAGCGTACCGTCTTTGAAGCGGCCAACGGCAAACAGGCGCTACAGGTTCTGCGCTCCGAGGATATCCAGCTTCTTCTGACAGATATCAAGATGCCGCACATGACCGGCCTGGAACTTTCAAAGAAAGCCAAAGAAGAAAATCCCAACCTTCAGATCATCATATTCAGCGGCTTCAGCGACTTCACCTTTGCGCAGGAGGCAATCCGCTACGGTGTGACCGAATACATCCTCAAACCGGTAAATCCGGATGATTTCCACAAAGTGTTGGAGCGCGCAGAGAGCGAGATCAGCAAACGAAGAAAAAAAGAAAGCCGCGAGATCAAAGAGAAAAACTTCCTTCAGCAGTATTTTCTCCAGAGCTATCTCTACTCCGGCAAAAAAGAGATCCTGCAAAAAGCCGGCGAACTCATTGATCTGGACAAGTGGAACAGCTGGCACTGCGCGATCCTGATCGAGTCAGATGTGGCACTTTTTGATACAGCAGAAGAAAATCTGGAACAGGAACTGCAGAAAGAACTCCACAGGATGTTTTTCTACATGAACCTGAATGCAAGACAGTCACTCATTCTGTTCCAGGATGTGTACTGCGATTATCAGCTTGTGGCAAATCATATCTATAATTTCCTTAAACGTGAGTACATGGAGCGGTTTTATCTTGCCGTGAGCAGGAAGTTTGACGGATGTGAAAGTCTTCCATCTGTTCTGGAGCAGCTGGAACAGCAGATGGAGGAGAAATTCTATCATCCGGACAAGCATGTGTTTACCAATGAGGATGAAGTGCTTGGCATGGAAGTCGGAGAAGTGCAGGATTCTCAGCTTATGCAGGCGATTTCCGAGGATATCACCCGCAAGGATATAGAACAGCTCTGGAGACATTTTGAATGTCTTAAGGAAAAATACCATGATAACACCCAGTATTCTGCGATGTATATCAAATTTGTATTTTCTAACGTGATCCAGGAGCTTTTTCAGGAAAACCAGTTTTCCGGTGAGCACAAACTGGAACACGAGATCGAACGCCTCTATAACTGCAGGAATATTATGGAGATCCTTTCTGTGACAGAGGACAATATCAAAGAGTACGAGGCTTTTCTGGAGCGTTCCATGAACAGTTCAAGGAATGAAGTGACTGCCGTCAAGAATTATATCTATCAGCATTATGAAGAAGATCTGAATCTGGAAATGCTGGCGGAAAAAGTATATCTGTCTTCCGGCTACTTAAGCTTTATCTTCAAAAAAGAGACCGGCATGAACCTCAATCGCTACATCCGTGTCTTCTGTATGAAAAAAGCCAAAGAACTTCTCTGCAGTACCAACATGAAGGTAGCACAGATCAGTGAAAAAGTAGGATTCGCCAACGTTTCCTATTTCTGCCGGAGTTTCCGGGAATATTATGGAAGCAGCCCGGAATCTTACCGGAAAGGAACAGGAGAGGATGAACAGACTTCGTAAATGGATCAAAAACATGAAATACCGGCACAAGCTGACGATTCTTCTGGTCGTGACTGCCTTGGTGCCGATGACAGTTCTTGCCCTTTATGCCCACAGCAGACAGAGTACGATGGTCCGAAGCAGTGATCTGGAGGATATGCAGTCGATCATCGACCAGACGAAGGAGAGTATTGACAGTCAGACTGCCGTTTACAGCAGTCTTTTGAATTATCTTACTTATTCGCCGGATATTGAGGAGATCATCAAGGAAAAAAATATTGACAATTATACTGCCTATGAGAAATACAATGAAATCGCAGACCCTCTTCTGTCAGTACCGAAATCTTATCATGATGCCATTAACAGGATCCAGCTGTTTGCACGGAGTATTCAGGTAGAGCATGAATATACACTGGTTCCACTTGCCAAAATGAAAGAAGAATGGTGGAGCAGTGAGCTTCAGGATGATGTAAGGATACAGTGGCTGGTGAATCTTGAGAGCAAAGAGGTGGCGGCAGTCCGTATGATCTACGATGATCAGGCTCTGGACGCGGCAATCTGTATTGCGCTGGATTACGATAAGATCTTTCAGCCGCTGACGAATATTCTCACAGAGGAAAACGGAGGAATGGTCACAGATGAGGATGGTAGAATTCTATACAACAAAAGTGAGCTTGAAGACATTGAACTGAAAAAATCGGATGACAGGGACACTGCTCTTGAAAAGATCAATCAGGAATGTGCTTACACAATGGCAGAAAGTAAAGAAAATAACTGGGGTTTTTATCTCTACAAAAGTCAGCGGGCAATTTCAGGTTCTGTCCGGAGACTGCTGCTGGAAGAAATTCCGCTGATGGCGGCCTGCTGTCTGATCACGCTGGTTCTGGGGCTGTCTTTTTCCAGGATTTTTACAAGAAAGATTGAAGAACTTACCAGAAACATGGATAAGGTGAACCATGGAAGCAGGGAGGTTACAGTCAGCAGTGATTCGGAAGACGAGGTTGGTATTCTGATCAACAGCTTCCGAAGGATGATGGATGAGATCAACCGTCTGATCGATGAAGTATATGTCAATAAGATTGCATTGAAAGAATATGAGCTGAAAGCACTGCAGGCGCAGATCAACCCGCATTTTCTCTATAACACCCTTTCCATGATGAACTGGATGGCGATCCGGAGCAATCAGATGGATATCAGCAAGGTTACACTTGCATTGTCGACGTTTTACAGGACGGCACTCAGTAAAGGCGAGGACATGGTCACGGTCGAAAACTGTATCCGGAATATGGAGGCATATTTGGAGATCCAGCTTACCATGCATGACAACAACTTCACCGTAGAATGGGAGACAGACCCGGAGATCAAGAATGAAAAAATGCCGAAACTTCTTCTCCAGCCAGTTGTAGAAAACGCGATCGAACACGGCATTGACGAAAAAGAAGAGGGCGACAAAAAGATTTCCCTGTCGTTCAAAGGCGTAGGAGATGATGTCGTGATCACCGTTCGTGACAACGGAATGGGAATGGAACAGGAAAAAGCAGAGACACTTGTCACTTATCAGGCGAAGGGGTATGGGCTTAAGAATGTCAATGACCGTATCCGACTGCTCTACGGGGAGGAATACGGGATCCGGATCTTCAGCGCACCCGGTGAGGGAACAAATGTCGTGATGAGATTCCCGAAGGAGGGCAAGAAACATGAAGACTAAATGGAAACTGCCCGTGATCCTGGGATGTATCGTAAGCATGATGTTAAGCGGATGCAGCAGTGTCTCCAGAGAAACAGATAAGAGTGAAACATCGACAGAAACAGAAAACACAGCTTCCGCAAAAGAAACTGTCCGCACCGGTACCTGGGAAACAGCCGCGCAGACACCTTATGGAGCATATCCGGAGCTTGTGACCTATACTCTGGGACAGATGAGCGGTGCAAACAATTCGAACCTTCCGGATGGAGATACTTACGAAGACAATGCCTACACCCGTTATCTCCGAAAGATGCTGAACATCCAGAACAAAAACGTCTACATGGAGAGAGAAGACCGTTACGATGAATTCGTAAATATCCTGGTCAAAGACCAGACGCTCCCGGATGTTCTGGTGGTGTCGGACAGAGAAACACTCAAAGAACTGGTCGATAATGATCTGGTGGCAGATCTGAGTGAGGTTTACGAAAATTGCACTTCCAAACGAATCAAAGAAATGTTTGAGAGCTACGGAAGCGACCTTCTGGATTCTGTGAGATTTAACGGAAAACTGATGGCGATCCCGGAGACTGTCACAGACCATGGACCGCGTCTGATGTGGCTGCGCAAGGACTGGATCGAAGAACTGGGGCTGGAAGAACCCAAAACGCTGGAAGATGCATTTGATATCGTGGAGGCATTTACAGAAAACCGGATGGGAACAGAAGACGGAGAAGACCCGATCGGTTTTGTCTGTGACACTGATCTGGTGGGAAGTACCAGTTCCAGTTATTCTGTCGATTCTGTTTTTGATAAATTCCATGCAAGCCCGCAGAGGTGGATCAACCAGAATGGAGAGATCGTTTATGGCTCTCTGACAGAAGAAACAAAAAACGCCCTCAGTTACCTGCATGAACTCTACGAACGTGGTGTACTGGATCAGAACTTTGCCCTGCGTGCGCAGAACAATCTCAGAGATCTGGTGGTAAATGGAAACTGCGGAGCTTTTTTTGGACTCTGGTGGACGCCGAACAATCCCCTGATGGATGTCTATGAGACAGACCCGGAAGCGGACTGGCAGCCATATTATCTGCAGGAAGCAGACTGGCAGAATGTGTATGATACCTTCCGCGATAATAAATATGTTGTTGTACGTAAGGATTATGAGCATCCGGAGATCGTGATGAAGATCATCAGTGTGCTGTTTGACTACACCAGATATGGAGCGCAGGATGCAGACGAGGTGAATGCATATTTTGCCCTGAATGTCGATCCGACGGCAAGACCGCTGGTCATCAACATTGATTATAATGAGGCGACGTTCCAGATCACCAAGGATATCCAGAGCGTGATGAGTGGTATGCGAAAAGAAACAGATTTAAGTGCAATCGAGAAATCCTACTATGATGCAGCAGAAAAATTTATCCAGGGAAGATCAGAGACAGCAGAGGACTGGGCGGCATACGAGTCCAGACTTGCAGCAGTCGGGCGGCTGATCGAGGGAAATTACCGGACGACTGCGAAACGGTATCTGGATGACAGTGACGGCGAGATCCCGAAATCACTTCAGCAGTTAGAAAAAGACAGTTTTATCCAGATCATCATGGGCGTACAGCCAGTTGATTATTTTGACGAATTTGTAAAAGAGTGGTATGAACAGGGTGGTGAAGAACTGACAGAACAGCTCCGAAAGTCTAATCCAGGAGAATAAAAAAGCAGAGAGGAAGTTTCAGGATTTCCTCTCTGCTTTTGCTAAAGATTAAGTTTTGGTGTTTTTTTATTTCCCAAGATGCCAGATATCATTATCATATTCTTCAATAGTCCTGTCAGAAGAGAAGAATCCGGCCTGTGCGATATTGATCAGAGTTCTGCAGCTCCAGTTTTCCTGATCTGCGGCGTAGTCAGCCATTGCCTGCTGTTTACGTACCACATAGGCGTTGAAATCCGGAAGAGTCTGGAACCAGTCTTTCCAGATCAGTTCATTCTGGAGACGTTTCAGATGTTCCTCATCGCCGAAGGAGAGCATTTTTTCGCTGGTGAGGAAGTCAATCGCACGACGAAGGTTCGGGTCTGCCTCGTACCAGTCTTTTGCACAGTAATCACCGGCTGCATAGCGGTGGATGACCTGTTTGCTGCTCTGACCAAAGATATAGATGTTGTCGTTTCCGACTGCTTCGGAGATCTCCACGTTTGCACCGTCCATGGTTCCGAGAGTCAGGGCACCGTTCAGCATGAATTTCATGTTTCCTGTTCCGGATGCCTCTTTGGAAGCAAGGCTGATCTGCTCAGAGAGATCGCAGGCAGGGATCATCATTTCAGCAGCAGAGACGTTGTAGTTTTCTACAAAGACGAGCTGCATCCATTTGGAAACTTCCGGGTCATTCTCGATCACCTGAGAAAGTGTGAGCAGTCCGTGGATGATGTCTTTGGCGATAATGTACGCAGGAGCTGCCTTGGCACCGAAGATGCTGACCAGCGGAACGCTTGGTATATGGCCGGCTTTGATCTCCAGATACTGATGGATCAGGAACAGAAGATTTAACTGCTGGCGCTTGTACTCATGAAGCCGCTTGGACTGGATGGTGAACATGGCATCTGTGTTGACTTTTATGCCCTGTTTGTGAAGGAGCCATGCGGCAAGTGCTTCCTTATTCTGCTTTTTGATCTCAGAAAGTTTCCTGAGGACATTCTGATCATTCGTATAAGCAAGAAGTTTTTTCAGCTCGGAAGCGTCTTTTTTGAATCCGTTTCCGATCAGGCTTTCGATCTCGTTGGTCAGAGATGGGTTGCATTTCAGAAGCCAGCGGCGGAAGGTGATGCCGTTTGTCTTATTGTTGAATTTCTCAGGATACAGATGGTAGAATCCTGCCAGTTCGCTTTCTTTGAGGATCTGTGTGTGCAGGGTTGCGACACCATTTGTAGAATGTGAGAAATGGATATCCATATGAGCCATATGAACGACCTGATTCTGGTCGATGATCGCAAGGGAGCCATCCTCCGTGCGGCTTTTTGCCAGGGCGTCCAGTTTCTCGATGATCGGCATGAGCTGTGGAACAACGGTGTCCAGATAATGTCTCGGCCATTTTTCCAGGGCTTCTGCAAGGATCGTGTGGTTTGTGTAAGCGCAGGTGTCGGTAACGATCTGTACAGCCTCCTCAAAATCAATGTCATGGAGCATCAGGAGACGGATCAGTTCCGGGATCACCATGCTTGGGTGTGTATCATTGATCTGGATCGCAGCATAGTCGGCAAGGTTATGGTAATTGCAGCCTCTTGCGGAGCATTCCTCAAGGACAAGCTGTGCGCCGGCGGAAACCATGAAATACTGCTGGTAGATACGGAGCAGACGGCCGTCCTCATCGGAGTCATCCGGGTAGAGGAAAAGAGTCAGGTTTTTGGCGATATCCTTTTTGTCAAAGGAGATGCCGTCACCGATCACGGATTCATCTACCGTGTCCAGATCAAAAAGATTCAGTGTATTGGTGCGTCCTTCGTATCCGGTAACCGGAAGTTTATAAAGTCTTGCAGAGTATTCTTTTCCTGCCAGAGACACCGGGAAAACAGTGTCTGTAGCCTGTGCCGCACAGGAATCCGTCAGCCAGAAATCAGGGGTTTCATTCTGGATATTGTTTTTGAAGTTCTGGTGAAAAAGACCGCAATGGTAGCGAAGTCCTACACCGTCGCCAGGAAGATTTAAAGTTGCAAGACTGTCAAGGAAGCAGGCTGCCAGTCGTCCGAGACCGCCATTTCCAAGGCTCGGTTCCGGTTCCTGTTCTTCGATATCCGCCAGAGATTTTCCGGCAGCAGCCAGGGCTTCTTTTACATCATCGTAGAGTCCGAGGTTGATAAGGTTGTTGGACAGAAGCTTTCCAATCAGGAATTCTGCTGAGATATAATAAAGCTTTCTTCCAGTTACACTGTGAACCTGCTGCTGACTTTTTTCATCAACAAGTTTCAGAAGTGCGTGATAAAGTTCCTCATTGGAAGCAGTTTTGATGTCTTTTTTGCAAAGATCGTTAAGTTTATTTGTCATGGTTTCACTCATGTGAGCCACTCCTTTCATATACATAGATAAAAGATTTTTGTAACTGTTCACAGAGCAATATCCCGAGAATCCCGGAGATTCCTTTCCATGAACAGTTGCGAGGTTTAGGTTGGTTGTCAGAAAACATCTTGTACTATGTTATGCTTATATTTATATCACATATTTTTTGTCGTTTCTTGTAAAAATCTTGCAAATACTAATACTATCCTATCATCATAATGGAGAAAAAATATTATGGAAAAAGAACAAGATCAGAAATATCAGGAAAAGAAACAGCACGGGAGCAAACTGTTTCCGTTTAATATCTATCCGTGTACGATCCCGCTGGATTTTCCGTCAGTTTCTCTTCACTGGCATAAAGAAATGGAACTGATCTATGTCAAAAAAGGAAGAGGAGAGATCCAACTGGAGACAGATCTGTTTCAGGGAAAGGCGGGGGATATTTTTGTGGTTCCTCCGGGAACTCTTCATGCATTGTATAAAACAAAGGGTTCTTCTATAGAATATGAAAATATTATTTTTGAAGTGGATTTTCTGGGGGCAGGGGCAGCAGATCTCTGTGCCGGTGAATTTCTGGTTCCTCTTGCAGCCGGTAAACTGCTTCCGCCAATCTGTGTTCAGGAGCAGGAGGAAGGCTATGATGTCCTGAAACAATGCCTGAGCCAGATGGAAGACTTATGTGCGTCCAGAGAAAAAGGCTATGAACTGGGAGTAAAGGCGGCAGTTCTTCAACTGCTCTTTCTTCTTATAAGAAAACATCCGTCTGTAAAAGAAGTGTCTTCACCGGATCGGGAGCAACTAAAAATGGTGCTGCATAAGATAGAAAAAAATATCGATGAAAATCTTACAGTTGGAGAGATGGCAAAGTTCTGCGGATGGAGTGACAGCCATTTTATGCGCTGGTTCAAAAAGATGACGGGATTAAGTCTGATCGCCTATGTGAATGAGCGAAGACTGGCGGTGGCAGCAGAGGCACTGAAGAAAACCGACGATAAGATATTGAACATTTCTCAGGATGCCGGATTTACCAATCTTTCTAATTTTAACAGACAGTTCAGAAAGCGTTATGGAGTGACCCCAAAAGAGTATCGTGAAATGAATGATATCAGTTAGAGAATAGGGGGTGGAAAATAAGAAATAAAAAAATCAAAAAACGGTTGACAGTCTGCGTAGAAAGTGGTATTCTAACTGAGCTGTCACAAAGAATTGATTCTTTTGAACACACAATTTGAAAAGTTTTGAAAAAAACAAAAAAGTTGTTGACAATCCAGTATGGATGTGATAGAGTAGACAAGTCGCCTGAGAGCGACGCGCAAACATCATAAAAGCTTCGGAAAGAAAATGAAAAAAGTACTTGACAAGCGCTGATGAATGTGATAATCTAGATGAGATGTCGCAAGAGAGCAAAACAAAAGAACCTTGATAACTAAACAGTGAAACACATACGATTCTCGAAAATTCTTTAAGAATCATCATTCAATAGAATGAACTTTTTATAAACAGTAATGACGAGAGATAACTAAGCTAGTTGGTTGTCTTGAGTAATCAAACACTTTATCAGAGAGTTTGATCCTGGCTCAGGATGAACGCTGGCGGCGTGCTTAACACATGCAAG